>Ga0209737_10001288_pt1 | contig 18193 bp, 10 predicted proteins | sample TergutCu122P3_FD_187284 | JGI IMG/M metagenome (GOLD analysis project Ga0209737, IMG submission 187284) | Cubitermes ugandensis P3 segment gut microbial communities from Kakamega Forest, Kenya - Cu122 P3 (SPAdes) (version 2) | ecosystem: Host-associated > Arthropoda: Insects > Digestive system...
AAGTTCAAAACACTTTTTTTCCCAACCGTCAGCCAAAAAAGGGAAAACTTGAGGGATTATACCGGCTGATAAATATGGTGAAGGCGGAGATTCAGTCTCGTTTTGTAATGTTATCATATTATATAATAATGTTAGTGAACCAAGCATTTTAAGTTAATGCATATGCACGATAACCCCCTTGTCAGATGTTTAAAACCTGGATTCCCGAAAGTATAACGATGAAAACAAATATATGCCCTTAAATCTAAAATTTGTTGGATATCCTTGCTTTTTACCTCGTTACAATTACGTAAATTGTAACGAGATCGATTTCGAGCAAAATTACGTAAATTTGCATTTTGTGCCCATTTCATCATTTTTAAAAATAGCCTTGTTACAACTTCGGGAATCCAGGTTAAAAAGTGGGATGAGTTTGGAAAATTATTGCTTGGGCTCAAACTTTCACTAATGAGTCGCAAAAAATTTATGTCGATAGCGACATGTTTACAATTAATGGACCACTTTGGAAAGACTGGTTCATTTCATGCATGAGATTAATGCGAGTATATCAAAGGAATGACATATTGGACGTAGTTAACATAGACCAGAGATGGGCATAGTGAATAGCAATTTTTCATTTTTGGCAGAGCGATTTCCAGCGCTTGAAAAACTTGGTAGTCTTGCCGAGGTCTATCTCTATTCTGACCCAAATTCCTGCCTTTATAAGTTAGGTGTTCTCTCTGAAACCATCGTCAACTATATGTTTGAACTTGATGGGATGGTATCACCTGCAATTGATAATACATCTGCCAACCGAATTAGAATCCTCAAAGACGCAGGTGTGCTTCCGCGAGAAATTAACGAGATTCTTTATGTTCTTCGGACGAAACGCAATAAGGCCGTTCACGAGGGATATGACTCTTTTGAAGAGGGTAAAATCCTGCTCCAGATGGCACATACGCTTTCAGTTTGGTTTATGCAGACCTATGGCGACGAGGCATATGAGCCAGTTGATTTTGTGCTTGAGGATGACATTTCTAATCAGACAAACTACCAAAAGCTCCTTGAAGATAATGAAAAATTGTCAGCTGAATTGGAACAGGTGAAAGCTGCATCACTATCAGCATTGATTGATACATCTGTTCACATTTCAGAGCGTAAAACTCGAGCAAATAAGGCGATCCATAACCTTCGATTATCAGAAAAAGAAACCCGCTTCCTAATTGATGAACAATTGCGTAAAGTCGGCTGGGAGGCAGATACTGATAATTTCCGCTATTCCAAGGGAACGCGTCCGCAGAAAGGCAAAAACATTGCTATTGCCGAATGGCCGACGGATTCAAGTGTCTGTAAATGGGGTAATGTTGATTATGCTCTTTTTGCAGGTCTACAGCTTGTCGGTGTTGTGGAAGCAAAAGCCATCCACAAGGATGTTTCGTCATTAATCGATAATCAGTGCCGTGAATATAGCAGGGGCATTAAACAGGAACATGGTCAGTATGTGATTGATACATGGGGCGCCTATAAAACTCCATTCCTTTTTGCCACCAATGGCAGACCATATCTCAAACAGCTTGAAACTAGGTCAGGAATATGGTTTCGCGATGTCAGACAGGATTCCAATATCCCAAGAGCTTTGCAAGGCTGGATTCCCCCGCAAGACTTGCTCAACATGCTGGAGAAAGACATTGCCGCTGCAAATCAGAAACTTACCGAGACATCATATGATTTAATGCATGATAAAGATGGACTCAATTTGCGACCTTATCAGATTGAAGCGATAGAAAAAGCTGAAAGGGCGATTGTAGAAGGTCGGCAAACCACTTTACTGGCGATGGCAACTGGCACAGGTAAAACCCGTACCGTGCTTGGTATGATGTATCGCTTCTTAAAAAGCGGACGTTTCAGGAGAATACTGTTTTTAGTTGATCGCACTGCTCTTGGTGAGCAAGCACAGGATGTCTTTAAAGAAGTGAAAATTGAAGACTTACTGACCCTTAATGAGATTTATGATATCAAAAATCTTAATGATAAGGAGATCGATAAGGAAACTAAGATCCATGTAGCTACGGTGCAGAGTCTTGTTAAACGAATTCTCTATAATGATACAGAGGCCATGCCAACGATTGCAGATTATGATCTAATTATTGTGGATGAAGCTCATCGTGGATATATCCTTGATAGAGAAATGGGAGAAAATGAGCTGCTTTACCGTTATCAGGATGATTATGTCAGTAAATATCGCTCGGTGATTGAATATTTTGACGCGGTAAAGATTGCCCTGACTGCGACTCCAGCATTGCATACTACCGAAATTTTTGGTAAGCCGGTATTTGAGTATTCATATCGCAGAGCAGTTGTTGAAGGTTATCTCGTGGATCATGATGCACCACATAATATCGTTACGAAACTTCGCGATGAAGGCATCACGTATCAGTCGGGGGAGATTGTTGCAATGTATGATCCTGTCACCGGTGAGATCATTAACAGTGATGAATTGGAAGATGAGCTTACGTTTGACATTGAGAGCTTTAACCGGCAGGTGATCACGGAAAGTTTCAATCGTACTGTTTTGGAAGAAATTACACTGGATATTAACCCGGAAGGTGCCGGTAAAACCCTTATCTTTGCTGTGGACGACAATCACGCCGATTTGATTGTAAACATCCTCAAGGAGATTTATGAGCCGATAGGTGTTTCCAATGATGCCATCATGAAGATAACCGGCAGTATCGGTGGTGGAAATTCGAATAGAGTGCTCGAAGCAATCAAACGTTTCAAAAATGAAAAATATCCAAGTATTGCTGTGACGGTAGATTTGCTTACAACCGGCATTGATGTGCCAGAGATCACAACGCTGGTCTTTATGCGACGAGTGAAGTCTCGTATTCTGTTTGAGCAGATGATGGGTCGTGCCACCCGTCTTTGTCCAAAAATAGGCAAGACACATTTTGAGATTTATGATCCGGTGGGTGTTTACGAAGCACTGAAGCCAGTTAACACCATGAAGCCGGTGGTGCAAAATGGATCAGCCACTTTTAATGATCTGCTGGATGGGTTGCAAACACTGGAAGCAGAGCAACAGCTCAAAAATCAAATTGATATGATTATTGCCAAGATTCAGCGTAAAAAACGAAATATAAGTGAAGAGGCTTTGAATCAATTTGTATACCTGTGTGGTGGTCTTGACCCTACACAATTTATTGAGAAAATATCCAATATGAATACCCAGGAAGCAAAAGAGCATATATTGGAAAATGCACGACTTTTCAATATTCTAAATGAAGGAGGTTTACCCACTGGTCGCCCGATGGTAGTATCTGAAAAGCCGGATGCATTGCTGAGTCATACACGAGGTTATGGTCGAGGTCGAACACCTAAGGATTATCTGGATGAGTTTGGTACATTTGTCAAGAATAATATCGATACCATTGTAGCACTTCAAGTAGTTTGCACCCGTCCACGGGAATTAACGCGAAAAAGCCTTAAAAACCTCAAATTTGAACTTGATTCTCATCATTTTACTGAGCAGCAACTAAATACCGCATGGAATGAGCTTAAAAACGAAGAGATTGCTGCTGATATTATCAGTTATATCCGAAGTTATGCACTTGGTTCTGCTTTAATCAGCCATGAAGAGCGTATCAAACAAGCTGTGAATAAGCTTCGAAAGAATCACAATTTTACCAAAGTGCAATTGGACTGGCTTGAGAAAATTGAAAATACGCTGCTTTCTGAGACTGTGATCGACCATGAAATTTTTAATATAGGTGCATTTAAGACGTATGGCGGCTTTTCTAGGATGAATAAGATATTTTCTGGTGAGCTGGAAGACTATTTGCAGGAGCTCAATGATTATCTGTATGATGATGGAGGAGAGACGGCATGAGTGTTGGAGACTATTTTCCTGAGGGTGTATATCAGTTTCTGGGGTAAAAATAGAGAATGTTTTGTCCTTTGAAAGATTTGAACTATGCAATTGATGTGAGATCTGAACTATCTTCGCTGTAGTTACGTCAGCCAGAAAGTGTGCACCATGAGAACAACAACAATTTCCATTTGGGCCTACCCCAAAATGTGAGGTGCGCCCTTTTCCTGACATTAGGAAGATGGGTTACATATGCTCGAAAGTTGAAGAAAGTCGTTATATGGCATCCATTCAAATTATTGTCAACACAATTGAGTCAATGCCTAATAATGAAATATAAACGCCTGATTGTGCCATGAAAACGTTTTGAAGGAGGCAATGATGACTGAACGTGATGATGTGGATATAGAGTTGAAACAGCGAAATTCTGAATATACTTTATTTGAAGAGATTTCAGAACTCATCGAACAGGGACGTCGTATTATCGCCACTCGTGCGAATAATACTGCCATTATTACATTCTGGCATGTGGGGAAGAGAATTAATGAGGATATTCTGCAAAATAACCGTGCGGATTATGGAAAGCAAATTGTGTCGACACTGTCGACACAATTGGTAGAACGCTATGGAAAAAATTTTGAAATTCGAAATCTTCGTCGTATGATGCAATTTGCAGAGCAATTCTCTGACATTGAGATTGTGTCGACACTGTCGACACAATTGAGTTGGTCCCATTTTATTGAATTGCTCCCCCTCAAAACGGATGAAGCACGTCTGTATTATGCTAATGCTGTGATTCAGTATCAGTTTGGCGTTCGCGAGCTTCGGGAGTCCATTTCAAAGAAAGATTTTGAGAGGAAGGAGATTGCAAATTTGAAGATTGGGGCTAAGTCACGAGTACCATTTGATACTTTTAAAGATCCGTATCTGTTTGATTATATGGGACTTCGAGATGACTATCTTGAATCTGATTTGGAAGCTGCGATACTTCGAGAACTTGAATTATTCATTCTTGAGTTTGGGAAAGGTTTTGCCTTTGTTGAGCGACAGAAGCGTATGATTATCGATGGGGGAGATTTCCATCTGGATTTGCTTTTTTACAATCGGCACTTGAAGCGGTTGGTTGCTGTTGAATTGAAGCATGGAAAATTTAAGGCAGAATATAAAGGAAAGATGGAGCTTTACCTGAAATGGTTGGATCGCTATGAACGAAAAGAGGGAGAGAATGAGCCAATTGGTTTAATTCTTTGTGCGGAAGGGAATCGAGAACAGATTGAGCTTCTTGAGATGGGAAAAGATGGGATTATGGTTGCTGAGTATTGGACGACATTGCCGCCAAAAGCAGAATTTGAGAGAAGGATTCATGCAATTCTCGAAGAAACACGTGAAAGAGTGGCACGAAGGAAGTTGTTTTTGCTGAATGGTAATGGACAACTGAGAAATAGCGATGGAGAATCATGAATAATCAAGAAATCGTTGCCAAGCTTTGGAATCTTTGCAATGTGCTGCGAGATGATGGTATCACGTACCACCAGTACGTGACCGAGCTGACATACATTCTCTTTTTGAAGATGGCAAAGGAGACCGGTACCGATGGGCAGATTCCAGCTGAATATCGCTGGGACATGCTGACCAAAAAACAGGGTATTGAGCTCAAACGCTTCTATAACGAACTTTTAACCCATCTGGGTGAGAATGGCGTTGGGCGTATTCGAGAGATTTACGCTGGTTCCAGATCCAATATCGATGAGCCAAAGAACCTTGAAAAGATCATCACCAGCATTGATGGTCTTGACTGGTATTCAGCCAAAGAAGAAGGGCTTGGGAATCTGTATGAGGGTTTGCTCGAAAAGAATGCCAATGAGAAGAAATCTGGTGCTGGGCAGTATTTCACGCCACGTGTTCTCATTGACATTATGGTAAAGCTTATTGCACCGCAGCCAGGCGAGCGATGCAATGATCCAGCCTGCGGTACTTTTGGTTTTATGATCGCAGCCGATCACTATGTGAAGGAGCAGACCCATCAGTATTTTGATCTGACAATTGATCAACAAGAATTTCAGAAAAAGCAGGCTTTCACTGGCTGTGAATTGGTGCATGATGCCCACCGTCTCGCCTTGATGAATGCCATGCTCCATGATATCGAAGGTCAGATCCTGCTTGCAGATACCCTATCCAATCTGGGCAAGCAGATGAGTGATTATAATGTAGTGCTCACCAATCCACCGTTTGGCACAAAAAAAGGAGGCGAACGTGCCACCCGTGATGATCTGACCTATCCAACTTCTAACAAGCAGCTCAACTTCCTCCAGCACATCTACCGCAGCCTCAAGCATGACGGCAAGGCAAGAGCTGCTGTGGTGCTTCCCGACAATGTGCTCTTTGCAGATGGCGACGGTGCAAAGATACGTGCAGATTTGATGGATAAATGCAATCTTCATACGATTTTACGCCTACCAACTGGCATTTTCTATGCCCAAGGCGTGAAGACGAATGTGCTTTTTTTCACGAGAGGCAGAACTGAGAAAGATAATACGAAGGAAGTCTGGTTTTATGATCTACGCACCAATATGCCAAGCTTTGCAAGATTTCGCCGCTCAAGCATGAGCACTTTGATGCTTTTGCAAAAGCCTATAATGCAAGCGACAGAGCTACCATCACAGATGAACGATGGAATTGTTTCACTCGTGAACAGATCGCTGCTAAGGGTGACAGTCTTGATCTCGGCCTGATCCGTGACGATAGTGTGCTCGACTACGATAGCCTGCAAGATCCTGTCGAGAGTGGTGAAGAAGTCGTGGCACAATTGGAAGAAGCAGTTGATCTGATCATGAGTGTTGTGAAGGAGCTCAAGAGTCTTGGGGATGGGCGTTGATGGTGCAGGGGAAGGCTACGGCTAAGACGAAGGTGAAGGCGAAGGGGAAAAAGGAGGAGCTTACACCGGAAAAGCGATTGGAACAGGCGTTGGTTCTGGAGGAGGAACAGCCGTATGTGGTGCCAGAGAATTGGGTGTGGGTGAACTTAAATGCTGTGTGTGATTTTGAAAGAGGTATTACATTTCCTGCTTCAGCTAAAAATGACGAAACATCAAGGAACCTTATCGCATGTCTACGAACAGCAAATGTACAAGAGAATTTAGATATTAGTGACCTTCTGTTTGTTGACAAGAGTTACATGAAAAATAATCTAAATAAATTTGTGCGAGTTAATGACATTATCATGTCTTCGGCAAATTCGCGTGAACTTGTTGGAAAAGTGTCGTTTGTCGACTTTTTAAGAACTGAAATGACATTTGGAGGATTTATTTTGGCGATTAGAGCTACTAAAGTGGAGAGTAAATTTCTCTTTTATTTTTTAAGGCTGCAGTTTTTAGCAGGCAAGTTTATGGGTAAATCTACTCAAACGACAAACATTGCAAACATTAACACAACAAAACTTGGAAAGTATACCTTCCCTCTTCCCCCACTTACCGAGCAACACCGCATTGTCGAGCGTATTGAGAGCCTGTTTGAAAAGCTCGACCGTGCCAAGGAACTAGTGCAAACCGCCCTCGACAGCTTTGAAACCCGTAAGGCCGCTATCCTCCATAAGGCCTTCACGGGGGAGTTGACCGTGAAGTGGCGTGAGGAAAATGGTGTGGGGATGGATAGTTGGGAGGAGAAAAAACTTGGTGAATGTCTTAGTGATATTAAAGCAGGTAAATGCTTTCGATGTATAGAACGTCCTCCACAAGGTGATGAAATAGGAGTTGTAAAAGTGAGCTCTGTTACATGGGGCACATTTGATACAAGAGAAAGCAAGACATGCACTGATATTGATAAAATAAATCCTACAATTCTCATCAAAAAAGGCGATTTTCTATTTAGTCGTGCAAATACTTTAGAATTAGTTGGTGCATGTGTGATTGTTGAAGAAACTTCAGATAATCTCATGCTCTCGGATAAGATTCTTCGATTTACATTTCTGAATAATTATATACCTAAGTATATCTTACTCTTTTTGCGTAGCAAAAATGGACGAAAGGAAATTGAAAATTTATCCTCTGGAAATCAATTATCAATGCGTAATATTACCCAAAACAATATTCGACGTATAAATATTCATTTACCATCATTCGCAGAACAAAAGGAAATTGTTCGAATTCTCGACAGCTTGTTTGAAAAGGAGCAATGTGCTCGTGAGCTGTGTGATGTCATTGAAAAGATCGAGCTAATGAAAAAAACTATTCTTGCTCGTGCATTTCGTGGGGAGTTGGGAACGAATGATCCGCGTGAGGAAAGTGCGGTGGAGTTGCTGAAGGAAGTGTTGATGAAACCATGATCTTGAAAAAAATGAATTATCAATCTTTTTTGAGAGTGTGTGGAAACTCATTTCATTTGTTTCGTCACATTTTAACTGCATTTCGTATCTCGGCAAATTCATCCATATTAGTAGATAATGAGTTCCAATCTGAAATTTGCTTAGGAATTTCTAAACTTTGCTCATAATAATAATTTTGCAGAGTGCTTGCCAATCGAAATGCCGCAATTCTAATGCTACCTTTAGTACTTGCGATGTCTGTGCTATCTTTATCTGTTATCTGACTCTCAATGTAAAGGTTCTCTAAACCATAACGCAGGTTTCGCTCCATACCATCTGATAGGAGAAGTACCTTCTTTATCAATGCGCTATTTACGATGTTTATGACTGATTCTAACGATTCTTGATGTCTCCACATAATCTGTTGACACAATATTTCTAAACATTCTTTTTGTACATCTGAATTTAATGTTATATTATCTCCATAATAAATTGAAAAATCTATTGTTCCTAAAACTCCACGACATCTATGTTCATCATTCGTAAGTAAATCATGTATTAGTGATAAATCATCAAAGTTGAAATTTATTTTATTCGCCCACATTATCTCTAAAATTTGGCAATAAATTCGATTTTCATCCAAACTATCCAAAATTCCTTTCATTAAATTAATTGTTTCATCATTTGGGATCCAATCTGGATTTTTTGTGCTTATGTGTGAGAGAGCGTAACAGATATCACATATTCTATCTGTTGAATTTCTCAACCAATTTTCGTTCTGGGAACGTGACACCAACTTATCAATCAATAGTTTACAGGTAGATATTAGTTCATTAACATCTTCATCGATATATCCGTCATATTTTGCCAAATTTAAAAAATCTTTAACAGGATCGCTGCCATATCCAAAACTTTGAGCAGATATATGATACTCAAGTGATTTTTTTATTCTATTTTTTAATAACAATTTTATATTCGTGACCAATTTGTCAGGAAGATTTATGTACAATAATGCATTCAATAAAAAGTTTGTAGATAACTCATTTTTTGCTTTTTCAATTACATTCACGAGATCTGTATGTTGTTTCTTGGTCAACATGTCATGGTTTGTTAATATGAGCAATCTGGTAAGGGCATATTCATCTTTTGTAATTTTACTTTTAATAAGCAATTCATTTATTTCAAGAATTTCGTTGTCAGAGAAAACTATCTCTTTTTCTGAGCATGTTAAAACAGGAATTAAAAGCACAGGATCAATAAACCCATGTAATAAATTTTTTTCTGAATTTAATGGATATTGTAATAGAGTGGGAAGACGAATTAATTTTTCTTCCGAGGAGAACGAATCCATTAAACGATTGATAAGTTGCTGAACTTCTTTATATGCCCACTTGTTGTTACTATTGTATATTTGCAAAGTCAATGACTGTATTTCGTCCAACATTTCAATAGAGCATTTGCAGCAAAAACGTGATAATAATGCAGGCAGCACATTTAAACAACACCCCGCAAAACCTTTTCCAAGGAGGTTATTGTTATCCAATTGTTCATTCAAACGAAGGAGTGCATCAGAATAGAACTTAGTCCACGAATTGATCTCCTCATGTGATATGGAACTTAATAATTGTCTTGTTATTACACTATCTAGTGATTTTACATCACCTACTCTGACAAGAGTGATAATAGACCAAGAAATAGATGCCTTTGAAATGCGTTCAGCTGCTTTAACTACTGCATTTGTTCCATTTGTAATATTTTGTATTATTAACGGATGTGCTGTTTCTTCTCTAAAGCGAAGAAATGCAATGGCATCTGTCAATTCTTTATTTTCTCTGATTCCTCCTATTCCGATATTGGTTGTAATTGTGACTCTTCCGAAATCAAAAATTCTTTTCGTAGATTTCTGCTTATAGGGGATATGCGTAACATTAAGTTGATTTACAAGTTCGTTATTCTCTTCAAACCAATCAACATTAAGATCACGATGTATTTGACGACGTTTTTTATTGTGCTCTTTTGAATTCCCTTTGTTTGTTGAAATGCATTTTTCCCCACTTTTTGCTGAATCAAAAGGTTTTGTAAGTTCAGAAGGCAAATGCTGAAGAAGTGACATCATTGTACTTTCAATAGATAACTGATAAATATCTCCCTCTTCATATTGTAATTGTTTTTGCAATGAGTCTAATGAAGTTGATAAAATTTGATAAGCCTCCTCAAAGTCGTTAAGTTCACATAACAAACCCCCTTTGTATAGAGACCAAAGATGTTCTTCTGGTAGCACTGTCCAACGATGTATCTCATCTTTTGACTCTTGATATTTATATGTAAATAATAAATAGAGGCATGATTCAAAAGCAAGACGCTGTTTTAAATCATGTTCAAGTGAATTAGAAAAACCCTCTACTTTTTCATAATATTCTTTCCATTTTTCAAAATTGCCGCATTCTCGACATTTTTTCATTAGAGAAATAAGTGTTTGTGTGATCATTGATTTCTGTTCGTTTTTTAAGTGATTAGCAATTGTACGATTAATAATTGCATTATATGTGCTTATTTCGTCAGGAGTGAGTGAAAGTAGGCATTTTTCACGTATCCAGTCATATTCAAAAAGGAACTCTAATTCATATTCATTTTGCTGCAACCTCAATGAATATAGATGCCTTTCAATCCAAATTTTAATTGATTTTAACATTTCCCGACTTTTCTTCGGTGTTATCAACCAACCTGGATATTCCATATGCGATTGTTTCAATATTTTTAGTGTATCTTCAATATTATTATCACTGTCATAATTTACAATGCTCTTATAATGATGGTAATTTGGCCAAATCACTTTCTCATCAGGAATATTTTGGGAAACGTTTTCCAAAATATAATCAAAAAAAGTTTCATATTGTGACCGAGGATTTTCTTTATTTCCAAACATTGAAATATTAACGTAGATTATGTTTTCCTTGCGGAGATCATTTATTTCAGAATCAGGTAACGTTTTGTGTGTAATAAGATACATCCTAGGAGCATTCTCTTTTAAATTCTCCTTAATCCATTTAATCCACGTTTTAAAATTAGGATCATTTCCAGAAAACCCTATCATGCAAAAAGTATTTTCAAGCATTGCTTGTTGAACAGTGTTTATAAATGGTGCAAAGTTTTGAGGATAGTCCTGATAATCCTTTGACGTAATAATAAAAGGGCGGTTTGATGGAAATGAACCATGTAATTTAACGATTCTTGGTAAACCTGCACTTCCAACTAGATCTTCTTTACATGTGACAATATTAAATCGTTTGTATGATATCTCTTGACTAGCACGCTCTAATAGTGTATCATAATTAGTAGTAAACACATCTACCCAAGGCATTTGCAATAGTTTCGTATGCAATGGAGAAGGCAAATATTGTTCATCAGGAATTGCTTTAAGTATTGTTCTTTCTAGCTCACTTCTTCCAAATTCAATTTCCAATTGATCGGCAAGTTCAATTGGAGATGAACTCTCTAATTTATCGCAATCAATATCGTCCAAAGACATTTTCTGAGCAAAAAATTTTCCCAAACCATCCCACAAAGGATATTCCTTTGCAAATGTAGAACGTCTATCTGAGTTTCTACTAAATCCTGCACCAATTAACACAGCGGCTCGATTTAGTTTCAACTCATTGCAAATGTGATTGATATATTTCTTTGAAGAATCATTTCCATTTTTTTGCTCCATAATGACCTCACTACACTGACGACCTGAAAATTCCTTTTTATGTAGTAACAATAGATGTGATCCCACATAAATGCAACGTTTACCTGATGAATAGTTTCCAATATCATGAAAAATGAGGGAAGAAAGAAATGTCCACAAGCTTATTATCGTGAAATCCATGTAACAAACCAGATCCCATTATCCCCTCTGAAACAAAAATAAACAACCACAACCCATGCCCCCCAAAGGAAAAAGCATAAACCTCTTCTTAATGGACAATGAACCCAGCGGACGCATTAAATGCACTCTTGCCAACTGGACAGGCGTAGCATACAAAATCCCTCGCACTGAACTTGAAAAATGCAAAGATCGGCTTGATCTTTCACAGAGTGGAGTGTATTTCTTATTCGGAACTTCTGATCAGACGGGCGATGGCGGAGATGTCGTTTATATCGGTCAGGCTGGAGTGAGAAAAAACGGAGAAGGCGTTCTCTACCGCTTGCAGGAACACAAACGTAACCCTGACAAAGATTATTGGACAGAAGCTGTTGTATTCATCACCTCAAATAATTCATTTGGTCCAACTGAGATCAGCTATCTGGAAAACCGCTTCACCAATATGGCTTCTGATGCTAAACGATATGCTGTAAAAAACGCAAATGAACCCAGACTTGGCAATATAACTGAGGAAAAGGAAAGCGAACTGGAGGAATTCATTGAGTACGCTAAAATTATAATGGGAACACTTGGATATAAGGTGTTTGAGCCTTTGATTGAAAACAAAAAACCCACAGAAGCTAATGATGAAATCTCCGCTGGTGATGAAATTCTCCTTCACCTGAAGCGCAAGAGACAGAAAAGTGGACAGGTCATTGAAGCGAAAGGCAGACAGACAAACGAAGGTTTTGTTGTCCTTAAAGGGAGTTATATTGATCCAATTGATTCAGACAGTACTCCATCCACAGTTAAAGAAGCGTGGCAAAAAGCAAAAACAATAATTGATGAAAATGGCATCTTACAGGAGGATGTGCTATTTAAAAGCCCTTCTTATGCCGCTTCTTTTGTTATTGGCGGAAGTGTAAATGGATTACTTGAATGGAAAACTACTGACGGTAAAACACTCAAAGAGTTTGAAAGTGATAAATAAACATTATATTTATTTATGGACGACACATAAATAGGATACATATGCATCTCAACAATAAAGATAACGAGCTCTTTTACAAAATGTAGTCAAAACTTCTCGGCTATGTAAACGAAAAATATAACTTCGGACTTGAAATAAACGGGCTGGAAAGCCTTCGAGAAATTAGTCCTGCAAATATAGTTAAGATGAGAGATAAACTATGGGAACATAAAGAGAGTATCGGAGAATATGTTGAGAAAAATGCTGATACCCTGACAAAGCGTGAGATTGCCATTCTAAAAAGTTGGGAATCTAATAGCATCATCGGAACGTTTGCAATCATGAAAAACTTGGGACGTTTTTCTGTTTTTATGACTCTCGATGAACATCCTAAACTGTACGGAGTAATAGGTATTACTGACCCAATAGGAGAAAAAATTCCATCATCTATAGGCACTTGTAAGTATATCTTGTTTTCATAGCTATTGAGTTTGCCGTATTGATATTTCATCTCTATTTCAGAATCAATGCTTCGCTAACCTTAAATCAGATATTCATCTGGAGCCGCTCATTATAAAGTGTCCTATATCCAAAATAAAGCGAGAAAAACACCGATAGACATGTTACAGCACAAATCGCAATGATAACGGCAATTTGATACAAAATTGACGTCATGGGTAGAGTACCAGAAAGGATCTGCCCGGTCATCATACCTGGCAATGAAATAACTCCCATCCCGATCATAGAATAGATTGTGGGCAGCATTGCCGTCTCAAGCGCCCGATTAACAAAGGGAATCAAGATTTTTTGTGGTGTTGCACCAATGTTTAAAAGTGAATCAATGCGACTGCGCTGTGCCTTTATATTTTCATCAAACGCTCGAAGGCCTAGACTCACTCCAGTCATAGCATTGCCTATAATCATACCACTAATCGGAATAGTGTATCTGGGATTAAACAAGCTCACTCCCACTACAGCCATGATGAAAAAACACACAATACAAAACCCTGTAATCGCCAAAGAAGCTCCAACAATTATCTTAAACCGTGTATTGATGTCCTTGTTGCTGGACAGAACCGTAAAGATGGCAAATCCAGTCATCAACAGCAAGTACAGGACCGTGAACAGTGGATGTGGATGTTCAAAAATATATGTCAACACGAGTCCAGCCAGTGTCAACTGCACCGTCATACGAAAGCTGGCCACCAGCAACAGCTTACTTTGATTGATATTGCACTTCTTCATAATAAAAAGCACAACAATCAACAACAGGTAAATCAACGCAAATTGCCACAAATTCAATGAGATGATCTCATTCACTACCTGCTACCTCCTGCAAGCGAAATCGTATAATCAGCGTAGGATTCTGCAAGTACCTTGTTATGCGAAGCCACAATCAAAGTGATATTCTCCTCCTGGCAAAAGGTTCTAATGCCCTTCATCATCACATTAGCGGTCACATCATCTAGTGCACTGGTAGGTTCGTCCAACAAGAGAACGTTCGGATGAAATGAGAGACAAATAGCTGTGAACACACGCTGTCTCTCACCACCAGACATAGTGATACAAGGAGTGTCCAGAGGAAAATCAGCTGCACATATTTTTAGGTAGGTATGTACTTTTTCTCGGCTTACTTCGGGTAAATCACGATATTTCCGATATTCCACGAAATTTTCTTGAATATTTTCGTTAAAAAGAAAGGGAAATTGTCCACATAACAAGACTTCTCGACGAAGTGTAATAGGATCATACTTCTCAATAGATTTGTTGGCATACAGAATTTCCCCTCCATCCGCAGAAATTACACCATTTAGAAGTTTTAACAGGGTACTTTTTCCACATCCACTTTCTCCGCAGATGAAGGTGACACAGCCTTCTGGTATTTCGAGATCAGGATAGTGAATTATATTTTTGAAGATGACATTCCGTAATGAAAAGAGCGGCATGGTACACTTCCTTCTTTGTAAATTAGACCACAAAGGCGCCTAACGAGAGGCAAGTCAATTGTAAAAGAAAAAAGAAAAAGGGTTTAAATTACTCTCTACGTGCAAGCAGTGCTACTGCACCAAGGCCTGCGAGTGCAAAGAGTGCACCAAAGCCAGGAGATGTCTGAGTTGTTTCTGGAACAACTTCTTCGACAACTACTGGTTCTTCAACAACAACTACTGGTTCCTCTGTGACAACTACAACTGGAGCTTCTGTTGGAGCAACAGTTGGTGCTGCGGTTGGAGCTGGAGTTTGTGGCGCTGCACGTGCCTCTGTAACAGTAAAGACAGCGGTATCAACGACATCAACACTTACACCTGAAACACGGACGATGTATTCGTCTGGTCTGAAGGTTGCTGCATCAACGGTGAATGACCATCTGTTGAGGCCATCTGAACCCTGGGTGATTGGAACAGTTCCAGTTGCACCACTGAATGCACCGCTCTGGTCCTTCGTGGTTGGAGCGAAGGAGGAAGAGATTACTTCAACGAGGAGATTGTTGTCGCCATAGTCAAGGTTGGTAGTACCCGTGATCTCGAATCTGGAACCAACACTCTGCTCACCAATTGGGTTGATGTTGACTCGTGCTTCCTCAACAAGGAATTGGAGCTTAGTGTAGGTATCATCGATCATTGCATTGTTAAGTGAGTTAATCAATGCTTCTGCTGCATCGCTGCCCTGGAGTGAGCCTGGACCTGCGATCTTGAAGAGTTCAGAACCACGGGTTGGGAATGCTCCAAGGACGTACTGTGGGTTGATTGCACTGTCTGGGAAGACATCAAAGCGATCATTGTACATTGGGTGCTGGACAACAACGAAGTACTGACCACTGAACATGCTGGAGGTTACACTACCTCTGATCTCGTGCTCAAATGATTTGTCAGCATTTACACTTGCTGTTGCATATGCAATATAGTTCTTACCAATAATCCAGATTGCAACACCATTGCTTGGGTCACCTTCTGCAGTTCCACGGATGAACAGGCTGTCGCCTCGTGCAACAACATTGGATGATGCAGTGGACTGGACGTATGGTTTCTTGATAATGACGGAAACAGTGTCAAACTGGGCGTTGCTCAGGGACTGTCTGTTCCATGGAGCGCTAACTGCGTGGATCGTGTAGGTACCTGCATCGATCTCAAGGTTTGCAGTCTGCCATCGAAGCTCCCACGTGTTGTCGTCTTGGACATCTGCCACATCAAAGGTAGTTGCCTGACCGTCAACGGTTGGGGTGCGTGGGAATCTCAGCTGTCCACCATTTGTTGGAAGGTTTGGACCAGTGATGAACAGGTAGGTTAATTCAGTTTCGGAGTTGGTACCAGAGAGTCTGATTTCTTCACCGAGGTAGTAGCTCTGGTCGCCAGAGGCAACAATGGTAACGTCACCTTTCTCGACAACGATATCTACTTCATCGGAACGGAACTGGTTACCAGACTTGCGTTCGACACGGATCGTGTACTTCTGGTCACGAGTGTCTTTGGAAGTCTGGAACTCAATGGTACGGGTACCAGAGCTGCTCAGTGTGACTAATGCATAAAACCTGGTACCCTGGTAATCAGGATCGTTTGGAACATCATCCTTGATGATTCTTCCTGCGCCACCCTCAAATGCATACTGACCAATGGTGTATGGTCCATTTGGATTGTCTTGGCTGATTCCCTGCTGTGCAGTGAGAATCATTGGTGGTCTGTCTTCAGGAAGACCGGACATGGAGCCTGTTCCCCTTACCCAAACATAGTAATCAAAGTTTGGAACACCAGTAATGGTGACGGTGAAGGGACTTCCACGGATGACTGTGTCTCGGTTTGATTCGATACGAACCTGATCGGTTGCAAGGGTAACACTTCGTACGGCAGAGATGGTCTTACCGGTAAAGTCAGAGCCATCAGGTGCAACGAAGTTGTCTTTCATGGAGTTGACATTGGTCTCTACCCATGCGGTGTAGGTACCTGAACGGTAAAGACGGTTGCCGAATCTGTCAACAGCTCCGGTGTCCCATCCGTCATTGGTTGGGAACTGAGTGTTGTCATTTCCTCGACCGACCCAGTACCAAACCTGCTGATCAACAGTAAGGCCAGTAAGGGGATGCTCTGCACCATTGCTGCCAATAAGGCTGGTGAAGACACCGCCGTCCTGGGTACGGACACGGATAGTGAAGGGACCGTCAGCTGCTGTGTAGCCGGGACGGCTTGCAATCTGCATCATGTTGGTCTCAACACGGAAGTTTGCGAAGCTGCCTACTGGAACGGAGCGACCAGTAATATCATTACCGCTCGTACCATCCCAGATTCGGAGGTTTAAGTACGGTTCGCGAACATTGAAGGCAATGCCCTCAGCTGCGAAGCCGTTCCAGCGGTGCCAGTTTCCAGTCCTTCCGACAAAGGAACTTGGAGAAACATAGAAGCTTCTGGCATCGGTTACGGAGAGAACCGTTGCGGGTTCATCAATAAGGCTGTCACCGGCGTTCCAGAATGCGATCTGGGCTGCACCGGTAGTTCCAACAGCTGCTGAGATATCAAGACCCTGTTCCCCAATGAAGACATCCTGTCCTTGGGAGATCTTGTTAACCGCAGCAGATGCTGGCATTATAAAGAATGCTAACGCTATTGCTATAGCTAGAATAAGACTTATCTCTTTTTTCATATACGTCCCCCCGAACGAAAACGTTCGACGCTTGCACGCTAATTGGCTAGGTCTGCACAATCTATACCTTAATCAGCATATGCGGCATATTCCGAGATGATCGAAATATTACATATCAGTTTGCAGTTCAAGAATTAAAGAATATTGGTCTCATGAAGAGGAAATGAGCCAAAATCGATCACGCTTCAAAGATAAGAAAGAAAAATGTGTGTACCTAAATAGGTCATAAAATTCGTTTAAACGCTACTTTTTCGATTTAATTATAAGATAGATTAGATTTTCAAAAAAAGAGTGCAAGATGTGATTCTTGCAAGTGATGCTTAGTTCTTGCGGCTGGCGCAAAAAGCTACTGCTCCAAGACCTGCGAGTGCAAAGAGTGCACCAAATCCTGGAGATGTCTGAGTTGGCTCAGGTGTTGGCTCAGGAGTTGCTGGTTTTGGTTCTTCAACAACTACTGGCTCTTCAGCAACAACTACTGGAGCTTCTGTTGGAGCAACAGTTGGTGCTGCGGTTGGAGCTGGAGTTTGTGGCGCTGCACGTGCCTCTGTAACAGTAAAGACAGCGGTATCAACGACATCAACACTTACACCTGAAACACGGA
>Ga0209737_10001289_pt1 | contig 18193 bp, 13 predicted proteins | sample TergutCu122P3_FD_187284 | JGI IMG/M metagenome (GOLD analysis project Ga0209737, IMG submission 187284) | Cubitermes ugandensis P3 segment gut microbial communities from Kakamega Forest, Kenya - Cu122 P3 (SPAdes) (version 2) | ecosystem: Host-associated > Arthropoda: Insects > Digestive system...
CGGGGAATAACTTGATAAATCCGTCGATGAGTTCACGGCGAGTGTTATCCAACCAACTTAGATAATCAGCGTAGGTATAACGCTTTGTCATGTCTAATGCAAGTGCCATACAATTTTAATTTATTATTATTCAGCAAAGATACCAAAATATTCAAAAATTCTCAACTGCCTTTTGAAATGGGCTGTGCAAAAGCAATCACATCCACATCATTTATGATCGTATCACAAAGAATAATGAGCCGTTCCACCACGTTGCGGAACTCACGGATATTGCCTGTCCACCTGATATTTTGCAATTCGGCGATGGCCTCCGGGGTGATTTCTTTTACCGGCATACCATACTCATTGCATATTTGCTTGATGAAATGTTCGGCCAATAAGGGGATATCATCCAGCCTTTCGTTGAGGGTGGGTACACGTACCAAAATCACGCTCAAACGGTGATACAGGTCTTCCCTGAACCGGTTGTTTTCGATCTCTACCTTAAGGTCCTTGTTGGTAGCAGCCACAATGCGTACATCCACCTTGATTTCCTTGTCGCTACCCACACGCGAGATTTTGTTTTCCTGCAAAGCCCGCAAAACTTTGGCCTGTGCTGAAAGACTCATATCGCCGATCTCATCAAGAAAAATTGTACCCTTATTTGCTGCTTCAAACTTGCCTTTACGATCCTTGTATGCCGATGTAAACGATCCTTTTTCGTGTCCGAACAGTTCGCTCTCAATCAATTCCGACGGTATGGCCGCACAATTGACCTCTACAAAAGGGCCGTTCGCCCGTGCGCTTTTTTCGTGTAACCAGCGGGCAACCAATTCTTTGCCCGTACCATTATTTCCGGTGATGAGCACACGGGCGTCGGTGGGCGCTACCCGTTCAATTATTTCCATCACCTGCATGATCGCAGGCGACTGTCCTATAATCTCGTATGTTTTATTCACACGACGTTTGAGCGCCTGAGTTTCGTTGACCAAATCCTTACGTTCGAGAGCATTGCGAATAGTGATCAGTAAACGGTTGAGATCCAACGGTTTTTCAATATAATCGAAAGCGCCTTTCTTGATGGCTTCCACTGCGGTATCAATGTTCCCGTGTCCTGAAATCATTACAATCGGCGCATTGCCGGGCATTTCGATAAGTTTTTCGAGTACCTCAATACCATCCATGTTCGGCATCTTGATATCGCATAGCACCACTTCATACTTGTTTTTTCCAAACATTTCGATACCTTCGGGACCGTCTACTGCTGTGTCGATCTCATGATTTTCGTATTCCAACACTTCCTTCAGCGTGTTACGAATACTGCGTTCATCGTCGATTACCAATATTTTTGCCATTCGTAATTTCTAATTCGTAATTGATTAAAGGTCTCTAATCCAGATGTTGCGGAAACTCACAAGGTCACCATGATCCTGTAATAACAGGGGAAGCCTGCCATGTGCACGATATGCCGGCATACCGATATATTCCGTGTTTCCCTTGATAGTGGTGTTATTTAGAATAAGAACGCCATTGTGAATCACTGTGATTCGCGCCGGCGTAATCACTTCGCCTTTGCCGCAAAATTCCGGCGCTGTATAGATAATGTCGTACACCTGCCATTCGCCCGGTTTACGACAAGCATTCACTAACGGTTGGGCCTGTTTGTAAATACTTCCGGCGCCACCGTTGGAATACAGGGGAATGTTGTAACTGTCGAATATCTGCAACTCATAGCGGCTTTGCAGATAGACACCGCTGTTACCCTGTCCCTGACCGTTGTTTTGAGCCGGTATCCGCCACTCGATATGCAACTGGCAACTGCCAAACATACGTTTTGTCTGAATATCCCCTGCCCCTTTTACTACGGTAAAGCAACCATTTTCCACCTTCCATTTTGCTTCGCCACCATCGGCGTGTTGCCACTCCGACAAATCTTTTCCGTCGAACAGCACAATGGCGTCGGATGGCGGTTTAACGCCTTCGCCGGGCGTAACTACAGGCGGTTGGTTGTTCCAGTACTCGGTATGTTCGGGTTTCCACACAAACTCGCGCTGGGCTGCAAGATTTCCTGCAAAACACAGCAAAATCAATATGATACAGTACTTTTTCATGATTCGCAATTGACTACAAATCTCTTATCCAGATGTTACGGTAACTCACCGGATCGCCATGATCCTGCAATGTTAACGGCAGTCTGCCATGTGCGCTGTATGCCGGTAAACCTATATATTCCGTATTACCTTTAATGATGGTGTTGTTGTGTATCACAATTCCATTGTGAATCACAGTGATACGTGCCGGTGAAATCACCTCGCCTTTACCGCAAAATTCCGGAGCGGTGTAAATAATGTCGTATACCTGCCATTCGCCGGGTTTGCGACAGGCATTCACCATCGGAGGCGTTTGCTTGTAGATGCTTCCGGCGCCACCATTGGTGTACGTGGGATTGTTGTACCCGTCGAGTACCTGCAACTCATAGCGACTCTGCAGAAAGATACCGCTGTTACCGCGCCCCTGCCCGGTTCTTTTGGGATCGACTTCAGCAGGCGACCGCCACTCGATATGCAACTGGCAACTGCCAAACATGCGTTTGGTCTGAATAATACCTGTTCCCCTGACTACGGTAAAAAATCCGTTTTCGATCTTCCATTTGGCATCGCTTCCGTCAGCGTGTTGCCATGCTGACAAATCCTTACCGTCGAATAAAACAATGGCATCCGATGGCGGTTTGACGCCTTCGCCGGGAGTTACAACTGGCGGTTGGTTGTTCCAATACTCGGTATGTTCAGGCCTCCACTTAAATTCCTGAGCAACGAGATTTACCGCAAAACACATCAAAATCAATAAAATACTATACTTTTTCATGATAATTAAAAATAAGGTTAATGAAATAAAATGAGGCGTAAAAATAGTTATTTTTATTGATTTTGCTAACTAATTACGAAAAAAACTTCGCAACTATACCTGCCATCCGTTTTCCCGCCACCTTTTCCAATTCTTCTAAAGGCGCTGTTTTCAACCTTTCCACCGATTTGAATTTCTGCAACAGTTTTTCAACAGTTTTCTGACCGACACCTTCGATATTTTGCAGTTCTGTATGAATCATCGTTCCCGAACGTTTGTTTCGATGAAATTTTATGCCAAAACGATGCGCTTCATCACGCATGTGCTGAATCAATTTAAGGCTTTCCGAACGTTTATCCAAATAAACAGGCGTTGAATCCCCCGGAAAATATATTTCTTCGAGCCGTTTAGCGATGCCGATGATGGCTATTTTCCCATTCAGGCCGAGTTGTTCAAGACTGTGCATAGCCGAACTTAACTGTCCCTTGCCACCGTCGATGATGATCAATTGCGGAAGCGATTCTTCTTCTTCGATCATGCGGCGGTAACGGCGAAACACCACTTCCTCCATCGATGCGAAATCGTTGGAGCCTTCTACTGTCTTGATGTTAAAATGACGGTATTCTTTCTTGCTGGGACTGACATTTTTGAACACTACGCATGATGCTACCGGATTGGTTCCCTGTATGTTGGAATTGTCGAAACATTCAATATGTACGGGTAATTCGTTCAAGTGCAAATCCTGTTTCAATGTTTCCATGATGCGATTCACATGCCGGTCGGGATCGGTTTTTTCGATTTGCTTTTTTTTCTCTAACTGGAAAAACCGTGCGTTGCGCTGCGACAGTTCCAGAAGCGTTTTCTTGTCGCCTTTCATGGGTATGGTATAAGTTATTCCGGCAAACTTCGCGTCAGGCTCGAACGGCACAATGATTTCGCGCGACTGGCTCATGAAGCGTTCGCGCAGGTTGGTAATGGTGTATCCCAGCAGTTCCGCTGGCTGTTCGTCCAATTTTTTATTCAGTTCCACAGTGTATGCCTGAATGATGGCGCCGTCGACGATGCGCAAATAATTGACGTATGCGCAATGAATATCCTCCTCATACGAAAACACATCCACCTGACCGATGGAAGGATTGACAACGGTTGATTTGCTGCGGAACTTTTCGAGCATGGCAATCTTATTCTTCACTAATTCGGCTTCTTCAAAACGGTAGGATTCAGCATATTGATTCATTAATGCTTTTTGGCGCTGAATCACATTAGCAATGTTTCCTTTCAGGATATGGCGGATTTGCGCGATCGATTCGTTATAATCCTCTTCTGTTTGAAATCCTTCGCATGGGCCTTTACAGTTGCCGATGTGGTACTCAAGGCAAATCTTCACTTTTTGGCGGGCAATGTTTTCCTTACAGGTGCGTAAAGGGTAGAGTTGTTTCACCAGTTCGAGCAGTGTGCGCACCATCCCTACTGATGTGTACGGGCCGAAGTACTGTGAACCGTCGTGCACCGGATTGCGCATTTGGTACACACGTGGAAAGGGTTCGTTGCGGATTACAATCCATGGGAACGACTTGTCGTCCTTGAGGTTGACATTGTATCTCGGCTGGTATTTTTTGATCAAATTGTTTTCGAGTAACAGCGCGTCGCTTTCAGTATCTACAACAATTGTCTGCAAATCCGCAATTTTACTTACCATCACGGCTACCTTGCGATTGTCGTGCGTTTTGTTGAAATACGACGAAACCCGCTTTTTCAGATTCTTGGCTTTACCCACATAAATCACCTTTCCCTCGTCGTTCAGGAACTGGTATACTCCCGGACTGTCGGGCAGATTACTAATGATATGCTGTACTGTTTCCTTCATTTACGCAACAAACGTACAATATTTATTTCAAAACGGGTTAATTTTTTCATAAATATATTATTTCTACTTTTGTGACGATAAAAAAACAGAAGACCATGATTTTTTATACGCCAGACGTCAATGGGTTGCGTTATGCGCTGAAAGGGGAAGAATCAGCACATGCAGTGCGCGTGCTCAGGCTGAAGACAGGCGACGCAATCACGCTTGTAGATGGACGCGGTGGCCGGTACAGGGCACAAATCTGCGAAATATGCCACAAACACTGTGAGGTAGAAATTTTAGAGCATCAAGCGGATTATGGCAAACGCCCGTACCGGCTTCATATAGGCATTGCCCCGACGAAAAATATCGACCGTTTCGAGTGGTTTATCGAAAAAGCAACGGAAATAGGTATTGATGAGATCACGCCGTTGTTGTGCGAGCATTCCGAAAGGAAACAGGTAAATATCGAACGCTTACAACGAATCATGATTGCTGCCATGAAACAATCTGTAAAAGCATATTTGCCAAAGTTGAACGAAATGACTTCATTTACTGAATGGATAAAAACAAAAGATATATCCGGCAACGGATACATCGCTCATTGCAACGAAGGCGACAGGCAATCGTTGAAAACAGTCTATCAGCAAGGCCAGAATGCGACTGTTGCTATTGGCCCTGAAGGCGATTTTTCTTTGCAGGAAGTATCGCAGGCGCATGCCTGTGGATTTAAAGAAATTTGTTTGGGTAAAAGCCGGTTGCGGTCAGAAACAGCAGGGATTGTTGTTTGCCACAGCGTGTATTTCATGAATGAACTTCTTTAGAGACGCACGTTAATTCCTTCGCCAATCAAATACCTCTTCAGTTCCGGTATTCTGATATCGCCGAAATGAAATACGCTGGCCGCCAGCGCTGCACCGGCTTTTCCAATTATAAAAGCATCCCTGAAGTGTTGCATCTTTCCGGCACCTCCCGAAGCGGTCACAGGTATATCCAATATACTTGAGAGAGTGGCCAATGCTTCATTTGGGTAACCTTCTTTCACTCCGTCGTGGGTCATGCTGGTGAACAGTATCTCGCAGGCGCCGCGATCCTGCGCTTCCTTTGCCCACGAGAAAAGTTCCTTATCCGTTGGGATACGGCCGCCGTTGAGATAACACACCCAGCGTCCATCTTCCAGATTGGCGTCAATAGCGGCTACCAGTATCTGACTGCCAAAATTGGATGCAATTTCGTCAATCAGACCTGGACGACGCAGTATTGCCGAATTGAGCGATACTTTACTGGCGCCGGCATTCAACAGGATTTCCACATCCTCCAGTTCGTAAATACCGCCGCCTACTGTAAACGGTATATCGATATTTCCGGCAACTTTGCGAACAAGGTCTACAAAGGTTTTGCGACCCTCATGCGAAGCGGTGATGTCAAGAAACACTAATTCATCGGCGCCCTGCTGGCAGTATTCCGCACCCAGTTCTACCGGATCGCCGGCATCACGAAAATCTACAAAGTTGATTCCTTTTACTACTTTACCGTCTTTGACGTCGAGGCAAGGAATGATTCGTTTTGGTAACATTTTGATTATTATGAATTTTATTTATAAAAACATGTCGAGAATGACAAATGTTGCAAATAGTGCGCTGGCAATACCATTGGAGGTGAAAAATGCTGCATTGACCCGGCTCAGATCGCCAGGTCTTACGATGAGGTGCTGATACAGCAGCAAAAGCAGAAAGATGGCGGCGCCAGTTGCATACCAGACGCCAAAATCCCAGAAAACGCCGATGACAACCACCAGTGCTCCTGCAAACAGATGCACCAGCGCCGAAACAGCCAGTGCACGGCGGATACCCAGCTGTGCCGGTATGGAATATAATCGCTCTCGAACATCGAAATTCTCGTCTTGAAGCGCATAGATAATATCGAATCCTCCTGTCCAGAGCAACACTACAAATGAAAACATCACCGGTAACAGGGAAAATGCACCCGTAACAGCCAGATAAGCCCCCACTGGCGCTAACGATAACCCCAACCCCAAAATAAAATGACACAATACAGTATACTTCTTCGTGAAACTGTAGCCCAGCACCACCAGCAACGCCACCGGCGACAGGTAGAAAACAAGCGTATTCAGCAGCCGGCTGGCAATAACGAAAGCAACCGCATTGACCACAACAAAAATCAAGGCAGCCCGTGGCCGGATGACGCCCGAAGGTATTTCGCGACTGCCGGTGCGGGGGTTTTTGGCGTCAATACCCCTGTCGGCATACCGGTTAAAACCCATGGCAGCATTGCGGGCAAACACCATACATAGCACTACCAAAAGAAACGTTGGCCAACTGAAACCAAAACCGGCATACACAACACCCAAAAAGTAGCCGATCATGGCAAAAGGCATCGCAAAAACGGTATGCGCGAACTTAACGAATGAAAAATATTTTATGAAAGGCATGATATTTCGCCGTTCGGGGTTTGAGGTTGATTTAACGCGGCACAAAGATATGGTTTTTGGTTTTTTTTACCAACTGCCATTTTTTTTTGACAATACCGGATTTTGTATATTAATTTTGCATCTTTGTAGTTTTTAAAATCAAAAAAACATGAACCCAATCATACGTAACCTGATCAGTGTCGTTCGCCGCTTCAAACTCGCGGCAGCTCTCAATATTCTGGGGCTTTCGGTTGCTTTTTCAGCCTTTATGGTCATCATGATTCAATTGGATTATGATGCCGGTTTTGACAAATGTCACCAAGATTATGACAAGATTTACCGGTTAGAAATAAATTGGGGAACTTACTGGCAAGCGATTATCAATCGTCCGTTAGCCGAGCGTTTTTTTGAATCGTCGCCTTATATTGATGTCGAGGCTGTTTTGGGAGTGAGTGTTAGCAAAGAAGAGTTTTGCCGTCATCTAAGACTTACGGTTTTACCGGATAATCATTACATGACTTCTTTTACACTGATTATCGGAGCATCATTTATGTTTCTTCAAAATCATTTCATGCAATATTCGTTTGTGGGTTACAACCGTGATGGCATCATAACTGTTGAAACAGCAAGGCTGACAGGTAATCGCGATGCATTTACCAATCAAATCAAGGCATTTGCGGGAGTTGATGAAATCACGTATGGAGCATCCCTGTTGTCGTGGCAGGTACGGTAAACTTCCAGAACTAGAGCGTTGCAAATGACGATCCTGTGAAGGCGATTAAAAGCGAATAGATTAATAAAAACCATAAAAACCATAAAACCAATGAAATCATTAAAATTATTCCTGATTTGTGTGATCATATTGTCATCACTCACCACCAACCTTTTTGCACAGGTTGCCTTTGGCAAGTCAGTCAAAATCAATAATGGTTGGCAGTTCCAATTAACCGATGCGCCCAATGTTCAGGCTGTTGATTTCGATGCGGCTAAATGGCGCATGATCGATTTACCGCATGACTGGAGTGTGGAAGGAACGCTTAGTCCCAGTCTTGCCAGTTGCACCGGCTATCTTCCCGGAGGCATCGGCTGGTATCGCAAAACAGCCAATATCCCGAAAGTCAAGCCGGACGACAGAGTATATCTCTATTTCGAAGGCGTGTACAACCGTAGCGAAGTATTCGTAAACGGACAATCTGCAGGCAAACGTCCCAACGGTTATGTTTCGTTCTTATATGACGTTACGCCTTATGTTGAAGCAGGTCAACCGGCTGTGATTGCCGTTCGCGTAGACCACAGCCAGTCGGCCGACTCGCGCTGGTACACCGGGTCAGGTATATACCGCAATGTGTGGCTGATCACTGCTGCGCCGGTACATATCGCGCAATGGGGAGTGTTCTACCGCACTAAGTCCGTTGATAAGGCAAAGGCAGTATTGACCGTAGATACTGAAATTGAAAATGGCTCGCCTGTAAAAGCCGACCTGACGGTGGTACAGCAGTTATTGGACGCATATGGTAAGGAAGTATCCAAAGCATCAAAAAAAATCAGTCTTCTGGCAAAAACCACCGGAAAAGCCTCAATAGAACTGACTGTCAGCAAACCATTACTGTGGAGCGTCAAAACGCCAAATCTGTACTGGTTGAAAACCACGGTGGTAGAAAACGGACAAACGATTGACGAAACCGTAACCGTTGCCGGCATCCGAACCTTCACGTTTGATCCTGATAGAGGTTTTGCGCTCAATGGCGAATGGATGAAAATGAAAGGCGTGTGCCTGCATCATGATGCAGGCGTTTTCGGATCGGCTGTTCCTCGCGAAGTATGGAAACGCCGTTTGCTGAATCTGAAAGAAATTGGTTGCAATGCAATTCGCATGTCACACAACCCGCAGGCGCCCGATGTGTACGAACTTTGCGATGAACTGGGTCTTTTGGTGATAGATGAAGCGTTTGACGAATGGGAATTTCCTAAACGCAAATGGCTCGAAGGATGGAACATAGGAACGCCCGGATTTGAAGGAAGTTACGATTTCTTTGATGAATGGAGCAGCCGCGATATGGCTGATATTGTTCGTCGCGACCGCAACCACGCATCCATTTTTGCATGGAGCATCGGTAATGAAGTGGATTATCCCAACGACCCGTATTCTCATCCTGTTTTAAATGGAACCAGTATCAACCAGCCGATGTTTGGCGGTTACAAGCCTGATCAGCCCAATGCCGGACGGCTGGGAAATGTAGCAAAAAGATTGGCGGCTGTGGTAAGGGAAAACGACCCTACTCGACCGGTTACCGCAGGATTGGCAGGCGTAGTGATGTCCAATGCCACTGAATATCCGGATGCACTTGATATAGCAGGTTATAACTATACTGAAGACCGTTATGACATCGACCACAAGACCTATCCTAAACGTGTGATTTACGGCAGCGAAAATGGGCACTCAATGTCTGCATGGAAAGCAGTTCGCGACAAAGAGCACATCTTCGGACAATTCCTGTGGACGGGTATCGACTATCTCGGCGAATCGGGCGCATGGCCTTCACGCGGGTTTTATTCCGGATTGATGGATTTCGGTGGTTTTATCAAACCACGCGGTTATTTTCGCCAGGCGCTCTGGGCTGAAAAACCGGTAGTATATCTTGGCACATCACCGGCGCCATTAAGCATTAACGAACGGCGTGGTCCATCCATCGACGCATGGCCGGTTTGGAATTATGCTGATGGACAAAACATTCGCGTTGTTTGTTACACCAACGCCGCCAAAGCCCGCCTGTTGCTCAACGGCAGAGAAATTGGCGCAACTAAGGATTACGACGACAACACGGGTGTTATCTGGTGGGACATTCCCTACGCATCCGGCACATTGGAAGCTGTAGGGATGGATGCTGCCGGGAACAAAATCTGCGGATATGCCATCCGTTCATCGGGAAGACCCTGCGCACTGACCGCCAAGGTGGAAAACAGTTCAATTGCTGATGGTAAGGGGCTTGCGCATATCACAGTACAGGTAGTAGATGAAAACGGTATTCCGGTAATGATTTCCGATGACGAGGTAACATGCGCCATCGACGGCCCTGCCAAATTACTGGGTCTGGAAGCAAGCAACAATTCGGATATGGGCAATTACCGCGACAATATACAGCGGGTTTTTCATGGGCGGCTGCTTGCATACATAAAGGCAACTGGCAACAAAACCGATGTTATAACAGTGAAATTCACAGCACCATGGTTAAAACCGGTAGAGTTGAAGATAACTTATGAATAGATGGCATACTAATTTTAGTCATGAATAAAAAAATAACCTTATTGAGCATCGATGGCGGCGGTATTCGTGGCATCATACCCGCAGTGATTTTGAACCACATCGAAAAAGGTTTGCAACGACAGTCGGGTAATCCCAATGCCACCCTGGCCGATTATTTCGATCTGGTGGCAGGTACCAGTACAGGAGGAATACTTGCCTGTTACTATCTTCTTCCACCAGCGCCCTTGCAGCAAAGCCACAGCAGGTATTTCGCCTCTGAGGCAATTGATATGTATGCCAAACACGGAAAGGAAATCTTCAACCGCAAGTGGCTACGGTTTGGCGTGGTAAAGGAAAAATATCCGGTCGTCGGTCTTGAAAAGTATTTGTACAATTGCATGGGCGACGTCACGCTTGCTCAATCGAGAAAAAACTGCATCATAACGGCTTATGACATTGTCGAACGGAAGGCCGTATTTTTCACTTCGCCTGAAGCAAGAAAATACGAACACAGGAATTACCTGTTGCGCGATGTAGCCCGCGCCACATCCGCAGCACCCACTTATTTTGAGTTGGCGGCCATACGGTCGGTGAGAAATGTGGAATCGTATCTGATTGACGGCGCCGTATATGCAGGAAACCCAACCATGTGCGCCGTAGTGGAAGCCAACAAATCTGTTTATGAAGCATGCGCACATCCCACCGTCAACGATTTATATATTGTGTCGATAGGAACAGGAAAGGAAAAACATAAGTACGATTACCGCAAAGCCAAAGACTGGGGAGCGTTAGGCTGGGCAAAGCCGATGATTGACATTCTGCTTTCGGCGTCGGCTGAAGTGGTAGATTATCAGATACAGCAGTTGTTCAAGGTTGCCGGATGCAATGATTGCTATGTACGCCTGGAACCTGAACTTGGAAAAGCAAAACCCGATATGGATGACGCCTCCGACAGGAACATCTGCCATCTGAAAGATGCGGGCGAATTTTTTATCAAAGAACATATTGAAAAATTAGATGAAATCGTTCATCAATTAATCGTAAATAACGAGCAATTAACCATTAACCATTAATCATTAATAATTGTATGAAACCATTCATGGATGAGAACTTTCTGTTGCAGACCGGTACAGCGCAACAGTTATATCATAATCACGCTGCTAAGTTGCCGATTATCGATTATCATTGCCACCTCGATCCGTCGATGATTGCCTGCGACCGCAAGTTCGACAGCCTTGGCCAGATATGGCTCGAAGGAGATCACTACAAGTGGCGCGCGATGCGTACAAATGGCGTCGCCGAACATTTCTGTACAGGTAAGGAAGCTACTGATCGGGAGAAATTCGAGAAATGGGCGGAAACAGTGCCCTACACAATGCGTAACCCGCTCTATCACTGGACACACCTCGAATTACAGCGTGTCTTCGGCGTCGATAAAATACTCAATCCTGCAACAGCAGCAGAAATATACGCCGAATGTACTGAAAAACTGCGCACACCGGAATACAGCGCCCGAAATCTGATGCGCAGGTTCAAGGTAGAAGTGGTTTGCACTACCGACGATCCCGTAGATTCGCTGGAACATCATAGAGCATTGCAAGAGGAAGGCTTCGAGATTAAGGTATTGCCTACCTGGCGTCCCGACAAGGCAATGGCTGTGGAAAATCCCAAAACATACAGGGATTATTTAGAAAAACTATCGGATGTATCGGGAATATATATATGCTGTTATGATGACTTGATAGAAGCCTTGCAAAAACGGCATAATTATTTTGCTGAAATGGGTTGTAAATTGTCGGATCACGGTATTGAAGAGTTTTACGCCGAAGAGTATACGTGGGCTGAAATTGATACCATATTCAACAGGGTATATTCGGGTAAAGAACTGACGCGTGCTGAAATTGTCAAATTCAAGTCAGCACTGATGATGGAAGGCGCCAAGATGGATCACGCCAAAGGCTGGACACAACAGTTTCATTATGGATGTCTACGCAACAACAACACGAGATTGTTCAAGAAAATAGGGCCTGATACCGGTTTTGATTCTATTGGTGATTTTGCAGTAGGACAAAATATGTCGAAATTCTTTAACAGTTTGGATACCACAAACCAGTTGGCAAAGACGATCATCTACAACCTGAATCCATGCGACAACGACCTGATTGCTACCATGATCGGTAATTTTCAGGACGGAAGCATTGCCGGCAAGATGCAGTTTGGCTCCGGATGGTGGTTCCTCGACCAGAAAACCGGTATGGAAGCGCAAATGAACTCGTTGTCTTCGTTAGGTCTGTTGAGCCGTTTTGTAGGAATGCTCACTGATTCGCGCAGTTTTCTATCCTACCCCCGGCACGAGTATTTTCGCCGAATTCTCTGTAACTTGATAGGCAACGACGTGGAAAACGGTGAATTACCCGTTTCGGAAATGCCGTTTATCGAACAATTGGTTGAAAATGTGTGCTATTATAATGCGCTGAATTTCTTTAAGTTTTGAAATGATTTGTGAAAAGCATTCAGGGGGCAACAGCATCAAATGTCATCCAATAAAAAGTTCGGCCGCGTTGCGCCTTCCCTAAGGGAAGGCGCAACGCGGTCAATTAATTTAGTTGAATAACTTTTGATACGGTTGCCCTGATGATCAATGCTTTTTTTTCACAGTCTTCAAAAAAATCCCTTAATTTTGCAGATATAAAAAAATTAATCACCAAAATAAAATAAAAAATGAATAAAATATTGATTATTACCGCATTGTTGTCGCTGTCATTGGTTTCAAATATCTTTGCTCAGGGGGCCAAAAAAGTTACTTACGCCGATAAAAAACAGATCGAAGATTTTTTCCAATCGAAAACAATGATAGTGTTGGACGCTGATGCATTGATCGGCTACAATATAGTAGTCCCGGATGCTGTGAAAAAGTACTGGACAATAACACCCTTCGAAATCATCTCTTCCGACCGGTTTGATAAATTACGCACCGACCCGAAACTGTCGTTCATCTTTTTGTCGAAAGTGCAATTGGAAAAAGACAGGGAAGAAGTGTATTATCTGTACATGAACGTGGTAATGGGCGCCAAGGTGAGAGACATCACCGATTTACCCGAGCTTTTATCTTTGCCGTTGGCTTATACCGGCGTCGATGAAGATAATTATGTGGACAAGTTACCTTTGATGATACGTTTTGCCCAGATTCACCTGGAAAACCTGAAAACCGCCAAAAATCCCAGATTGCTGTACAACCTGACTAATTTGGGCACTGAATCGCAACGTCAGAAAGACCAAACCCTATCACAACTCGTGAAGGAAAAAACGCTTTTAGTTAAGGAAAGCGATCTTTCTGAGCAGGTCAATACCCTTGAAAAAATACAGAAAGAATATGCCGGCATCGTAAAAATTGTTACATCCGAAGAAATTGTGAAGGCAATCGAGGAAAAAGCACCCAATACAGCCGTGCTGCATCAGATAAGCCCTGCCGAAGACGAAAATAAAGGACGTTCATATTGTCAAATATATGGCACAGATGATGCTAAACTTTATTATTACAACTTCCAGACCATCTCACAAAAACGTCCTGCAGGCATGCTCGCCCGCGATTTCCGTCTAATAAGCGGTAAAATGTTTTAAGATTGGCACAAAGAGTTGAGGTCAGAAAGAATGAAGTCAGGAATCTACACCTCTATTTTCCGATTACTACCTTTTTTTGTACTACTTGTTTCGCAGCCAGCGCTTTTGCATCCGGTTGTTTTCCTCCCACCGATAGCAGCATCTCCCCTTCAGGGGTTACGAACTGGCCATTATCACTGACAGTTTGCATCTGTTCCGGTTCAAGCGTGAAACTGACAGTTTTTGTTTCGCCTGCTTTCAGGTGGATTCGCTTGAAACCTTTGAGTGAACGGATTGGAACACGATCTTGACCCGATGGAAGGGATACATAAAGCTGAACCACTTCGTCGCCATCATATTTGCCGGTATTGGTTACTTTTACAGATATTTCCATTGATGAGCCGGGTATTACCGCTTCCTGTGCTTTTTCGATTTCGTAGGAAAAAGTAGTGTAACTCAAACCATAACCAAATTCATACAGAGGTTCGCCTTCGAAATACCTGTAAGTCTTTCCTTTCATGTTATAATCGTCGAAAGCGGGTATCTGGTTGATAGATTGGTAGAAAGTAACCGGCAAACGACCTGCAGGATTGTAATCACCAAAAATAACGTCTGCGATTGCAGTACCACCGGCCTGTCCGGGATACCATGCCTCAATGATGGCCGGCAGATGCTTCGCTTCCCAGTTGAAAGCCACGGCGCTACCATTGAGCAGTACCAATACTGTTGGTTTACCAAGCGCATGTATCTTACGAATCAGGGCGGTTTGAGTGGCAGGCAATTGGATGTCTACGCGGTCGCCACCTTCGAATCCGTCAACTTTTACTTTCATTTCTTCGCCTTCGAGCAGCGGACTGAGTCCCATACAGAGAATCACCAGATCGGATGATTTGGCCAGGTCGATGGCTTCCTTTTCGAGGTTGGGTTTGGGGGTATCCCACAACAGTTTCATGAGAGCGTATTCGGAGTTATCCTGAAAGTACTCAAGACGGATGGTATAAGGTTTTCCGGCTTCCAACTGCATGATTTCGTATTCCTTACGAGGATGATGAACACCACTCCATTTGATCAGCAGTTGATCGTCAAAATACAAACTATAACCTGAAAATCCTTCCCCGCCAATGGCATATTCGCCTGTAACGGGAACGACCAGAACGCCCGACCATCTGGCCGAAAATTGATCGTATTTCATATCGTCATACGGAGGAGTGCTTGCCCAGGTAAAGTCGACATTTTCGTCGATACGAGTGTGGAGTGGCTCGCCTTCCCAGTTTTTATTTCCGAAATATTCGCCTTTCAGACCTTTTTCCTTTTTCGAGGCGTCGATAAAAAAACATTCGGCAGGAATACTGCGCAGGTAAGGCAACTTAGCTGCCAGCGGACATCCTTCGGCAAAGATGACTTCGGCCTGGGGCAGTTTATCGCGGATACCCTGCAAGGGAGTTTTGGGATTTGAAGGATAACCATTGTAGTTGCCCAGCAGCACTTCCATGTCGTCGGCATTGGAACCGATTACAGCCACACGTTTCACATCTTTGCGGAAAGGCAACAGGTTATTGTCGTTTTTCAGCAATACAATTGATTTACGTGCCGCATCCAGCGCTAAATCCTGATGCGCTTTAGAATCGAGTACACTGAAAGGGATTTTTGTATAGGAAACCATTTCAGGCGGGTCGAACTGTCCTAATCTCATGCGGGCGAGCATCATGCGGCAGACAGATACATCTATTTCGGCTTCGGTAATCAAACCTTTTTCAACAGCCTCCACCAAAGCAGGATAGGAATCACCGCAATTCAGGTCGGTACCGGCTTTTACAGCCATGGCAGCGGCTTCGGCTTTGGTTTCAACAACATGATGGGCGTCTTTTTTGAAGAAGTCCATAACAGCCCAGCAATCGGAAACGATATACCCATTGAAACCCCAATCGTTGCGCAACAGATTCGACAGGTATTCGCTGCCGCAGCACGGTTTTCCAAATAGTCGCTGGTAGGCGCACATCACCGAATAAACACCGGCTTTTTCTACTGTTTTTTTGAAATGCGGCAGATAGGTTGACTGCATGTCGTATTCGCTGGTTGTCACGTCGAAAGAGTGGCGGGTAGATTCAGGTCCGCTGTGTACGGCAAAATGTTTTGAAGTAGCTATTACCTTGAAATAACGGGGATCATCGCCCTGTAAACCTTTGATAAACCCGACGGCCAATTCGCCGGTCAGGTACGGGTCTTCGCCGTAGGTTTCCATGCCGCGTCCCCAGCGAGGGTCGCGGAAGATGTTGATATTGGGCGTCCAGAAACTCAAGCCCTGATAGATTAGGCGTTTATCCCGTGAGGCATATTCGTGGTGTTTGGCGCGCGCTTCGTCGGAGATGGCTGTGGCGATATCGAACATTGCCTGGTCGTCCCACATTGCGGCCATACCAATGGCTTGAGGAAAGACAGTGGCCAAACCCGAACGGGCAACACCGTGCAAACATTCGTTCCACCAGTTGTGTTCCGGCACGCTAAGACGGTCAATTGCAGGCGCAGTATAGCGCAACTGTGCCACTTTTTCCTCGAGGGTCATCTGCGCAACCAGGTCGGCAGCACGTTCTTCGAAACTGAGGCGCGTATCCCAGTAAGCCGCTTTTTTCGGTTTGCAGCCAGAGAGAAGACAGATGACTGCCGTAAGAATAATTGAAGTTATGATGGTATGTTTCATATAATTGATGATTTGATTTAAGGTTATAATTATCTGCAAGATTTTTTATTTCTTATCATCATTTTAATTGCGCTTTCGACGCTTCATGTCTGGACGTACTGCTAAAGGTTCCTTTTCCTGAGGAGAGGGTTGGCTGGAGACTATCCTTATCCGTGCGTCAACCGCAATAATATCCTTTTCGGTAGCCAACAGTGGATTGATGTCCAATTCCTTTATCTCAACGGCGAAACGCAGAAGCGACGACAATCGTACAATGATTTCGGCAAATTTGTGTTCGCTGATACCTTTTTGTCCGCGTGTTCCCTGAATGATTTTGTAACTTTTCAGCGAACGTATCATCGAACAAGCTTCGTCGTAGTTCAAAGGCGCCAGACCGGAGGCTACGTCTTTGAGCACTTCTACAAAAATACCGCCTAATCCGCACAGTACCACATGTCCGAAACGTTCCTCGTAAGTAGCCCCAACAAAAAGTTCCTTGCCCGAAAGCATCGGTTGTACCATCACGGCTGTAACATCGGGCAGTTTTATCATTCGGTCGAACTCAAAAGCCAGATGTCCTTCGGTTTTGATGTTGAGCGCCACTCCGCCGATATCCGATTTATGTACCGGTCCCACTACTTTCATCACTACCGGGAATCCCAGATTGCGAACATGTTCGATGATAGCTTCCTTCTCTGACGAAATAAATTCGGGTACGACAGTAATTCCTGCAGCCGACAGCAATTGCCTTACGTCTTGCGGCGCAGCGAAACCTGTGTCCAAACGTTCAACAATGCGGCGTATCGTTGTCACGTCAACACCGCGCAGGATAGGGTTTGCCGGTTCGGGACGAGGGGTGTTGATGACCTTGGCAACGGCCGTACCGAGTGTTACCTCGTCAGGAAAGCTTACATGTCCCTTTTCCTTGAAGAACCTGACCTCCTCACTGGCATTATACACTGAAGGCAGGATGGGAAAAATCGGCTTGCTGCATGTCATCATTTTTTCGTGCAGTATTTCACAAACATCAAAAATTCTATCCAAACCAGTCATTCCGAAAATCACTATCATGGCGTCGATTTCGTCGAATCGTTTTTCGCAATAATCAATCACTGTGGCGAGATGTTGTGCAGTTCCGGTACCAAGCATGTCAATAGGGTTAGATACCGATGAACCGGGCATAAGTTGGGCCTTCAGTTCATCAGCAACTGGCCCTTCGATTTTCGGTATGATGATATGTCCGCGTTCGAGGGCGTCGGTGAGCATCACGGCAGGACCACCGGCATGGGTGATAATGGCCATGCGTTTTCCACGAAGTTCTTTCAGCGTAAAAATGGCTGCAACAGTAGTCATTTCCTCGCGACCAGTGCAACGAACGATACCTGCCTTGCGAAACAGCGCCTCTACAGCCGAATCCGACGAAGCCATTGCCCCGGTATGCGACTGTGCCGCGCGAATACCGGCTTGTGATGACCCCGACTTGATGGCTGCAATTTTACAGCCTTTGTTCACTAATGAGGTGGCATGGAAAAGAAAAGCGTCGGGGGCTTTGATGCTTTCCACATAAATCAG
>Ga0209737_10001290_pt1 | contig 18187 bp, 16 predicted proteins | sample TergutCu122P3_FD_187284 | JGI IMG/M metagenome (GOLD analysis project Ga0209737, IMG submission 187284) | Cubitermes ugandensis P3 segment gut microbial communities from Kakamega Forest, Kenya - Cu122 P3 (SPAdes) (version 2) | ecosystem: Host-associated > Arthropoda: Insects > Digestive system...
ATTTTTATTTCCTCGCAACAACAAACCATGCTATGTCTCTTCCAGCTGCAAGAAGTTGGTGTGGCTGGGCCTAAGAAACCCATTATTAGTTAAACACGAGCGAAGAGAGGCAGTGCCGGTGAACCTTATCTCTTCGTTCAGCGTCTCCCCGCTTTGGCGACTCAGGCGTGGAACCGCAGGGTTCGCCGGTCTCTCGTGTTTAACTATGCCGGATTTCTTAGCGCGTTTGAGTCGCCTTTTGACTCAAACACCAGCCTCTTTGCAGCGTGTTGTTTCTTTGCTGCATGAGAGGACTGATAATGGAAAACAAAAAAATAACAGACGAGAACAAGGACACGGCGTTGTGCGCCATACGCAAGGCTTTGTATTTGCTGTGTGACGAAGGGTATTCAGACGCTGTTGTCGCCAACAGAAAAATTTCTGAGCTGATGGCCTTGCCGGGCGGCGAGCAATACCTGGAGGAGATTGCCATTTCATTGAAAGCGGCCATTGAAATTAAGGAGCGTCTGTATACCACCTGGCGCCTGCTTCTAACCGTCAACCAGCTGAGTGAGTTTATTGCCATACAAAAAGCTGCCCAGGCCAGCCAACCCAAGAAAATTACCCGCTCCTTCGGGACACTTCCTTTGGACTTGTGGAGCAAAGATGAAAGTTAACAGCGAAATCATGTGGAGAGTGCTGATTGTGGTGGCTGTTTTTTTGTTTTGCCTGTGTTTCGGCGCCCTGGCCCGCTACGTCTTGCCACGGGAGGGCAAACAGCGTGCTGCAGTGGCAGCACAGGCTGAGCAAAACAACTGAAGCCTTTGCCGGGCAGCCCGCATGAGGCTTGAGGACACCCTCCGCCCACGTCTTCCCTGGGGTGGGCGGCCCCCCCTTCAGCCACCCAGCGGGTTGCCCGGCGCTTTTTGTGGTGTGCGAAAGCCCCCTCCCCCTATTTAAAATGCGCCGTCAACGACAACTTTTTGTTGTCCCGCAGCAGCAGAATTTTGAGGGTTGTTTTTTTGTGTTTGCGCAGCAACTCCTGAAACTGTTGCGTGTTGCCAAAGGACTGCCCATCCATTTCCAGCAGAATGTCTCCCACGCGAAAAGGGTTTTGCTCCTTGGGGGTGTTTAAGGCTGTCACGAGTGCGCCGCCTTTTAACTGCAGCTTCTGCAGCATTTCCGAAGGGACATTGCTGAGCACCACCGCAAGCTGCGCAATGGCTGTGCTGCCCTGAGTGGAGTGCAGCACGGTGTTTGCCGAAGGCCTGGAGGACAAAGTGGCCGACAACTCCAGCGGCTGCCCCTGGCGTCGAATGCCCAAACTCACTTTGCTTCCGGGTGGCAACAGGGCAATTCGACGAAGCAGGCGGAAATAACTCTCCACCGCTTTGCCGCCCACGGCGAGGACTTCGTCGCCGGGCAGAAGGCCCGCCAGGGCCGCCGGGCTGTTCTGGTAGACGTCCATTACCCAGAGGCTGTTGTTGGCGTCCTTAAATACCGCCCCCAGCCAGCCCATAACAAACGGCTCGTTGGCTTTTAAACGCGGCAAAATCTCCCGAATGAAATGAATGGGGACAGCAAAACCAATGCCCTGGGCCGCGTCCACCACCGCTGTTGTGAGGCCCACCACCTCCGCTTTCATATTAAACAGGGGCCCCCCCGAGTTGCCGGGGTTAATGGGGGCGCTTATTTGAATAAAATCATCCAAAGGGCCTATGCCGAGGACACGCTCGCGGGCGGAAACCAGGCCGTGCGTCACAGAGGTGTCCAGGCCGAAAGGCTGCCCTATCACCACCACCCAATCCCCCACCTCCAATAAGTCAGAGTCCCCCCAATAGGCTTCAGTCAAAGCGTTGGCACCCTTCAGCTGCAGCAAAGCCAAATCCAAAACGCTGTCTTTCCCCAAAACCTGCGCCACATATTCCTCGCCATTGCTTAAACGCACGCGAATTTGCGAAGCCTTGCTGACGACATGCGCATTGGTTAACACCTCCCCCTGGCTTGTCACCACCAGGCCTGAGCCCAGAGTACGTGTACCGTCGCGGTTGTCGGAGCGAATGCTCACCACCGTCATACGCACAGCCCGCACCAGGGGCGCCAGAGAGTGGGGCGGGTTAAAATGGGGAAGAGGAGGGGGCGTTTTGGCGCCCAAAACCGGCGTCTGCGCCACAACACTCCAGGACAACCCCCAAAGGAGAAAAAGCCAGCACTGTCTAAACATCAGAGGGTATGTGGCGCGCAACACGCACGCGCGCGGGGCGGATGACTTGCTCTTTAAAAACATAACCTGGACTCAACACTTCCAGAATTTTCATGTTGTCGTCCGGGTCGTCCACCCTTTGCAAGTCCACGGCTTCGGCGAAATTCGGATCAAACACCGTGCCTTCAAGCTCTATGGAAACCACACCGTTTTCCCTCAGCTTCTTTAAGAGGTTGTCTCGAATCATCCTCACACCCACACTTAAGGGAGACTCGTCTGCGTTTTTAAGGCAAAGCGCCAATTCGTCGACGGCTTCAATCAACAAAAGAGAAATTTTCCCCTTCTCCACATCCAACATGCGCTCGCGCTCACGCTGCAGACGGCGTTTGAATTCCTCTTTGTCGCGCTCCACCTCCTGGTAGGCGCGCGCAAGCGTGTCTATGCGCGCACGCGCGGCCTCCAACTCCTGGCTGAGGCGTGTCGAGTCGCCGTCGGCATGGGTTTTGGGTTTCTCTTTGGGAGGTGAGGGTGTCCTTTCAGCCGCCTCTCTGGCGGCATTCTGCTCCGCGAGAAATTCGTCTTCTTCCGAAAAGTCTCGCAGACTTTCTTCACTGTCACCCTGGTAGTTGTCGCTCATTTTGGCCGGAGTTGCGGGCTTTTTGGCATAGCTCATGGCTGTTTGAAGCTATCCAGTTTTTCTGCCTTGTCAACCAGCAAAAGCGCTCTTGCCTGCCCCACCAAATGCAGAGAGCCTGCCACCACCACCAAGGCATTTCCCAAGGCGCGTGTGGAGGCCTTCCGGAGTGCTTCTTCCACCGAGTTGCACACAAAACTGTTGGGGCAAAAACGCTGTGCCAGAGGAAGGCAGCTTTGCATGGGCAGTGCGCGCGAATGCTGGAGGGGGGCCAGGTGAATGCTTCGGCAGCGCGGAAACAGAAGCGCGGCCATGGGCGCCAACTCCTTGTCCTTGAGGACTGAAAAAACGAGGTGAATGTCTGTTGTGGGCCAAAGCTGCTCCAAGGCCAGCGTGAGGGCTTCTATTCCCGCGGGGTTGTGTGCACCGTCCAGCAGCACAGGAGGGCGCCCCTCCACATATTCCAACCTTCCGGGCCAGTGTGTTTCCAGCAAACCCCGCCTTAAGGAAGCCGCTTCCCAAGGAAAGGGGGACAAGGCGAGGCAGGCCAGGGCAAGCGCCGCATTGCAAACCTGGTGTGGGCCTTTGAGGGCCAGTTGTACATTGTCCAGCTTCAGCCCAAACCCCTGCCAGCACCACACTCCCGCATGGGGTGTTGGTTGCATGGAAAAATGCTCCCCCTCCACCCACAGGGGAGCGCCTATGCGCCGGGCATACTCGGCAACCACGTTGGAAGCCCTGAATGCCTGGGCGCTTGCCACTGCCGGAATGCCGGGTTTAAAAATGTGTGCTTTTTCGAAAGCAATTTCATCCAAATGGTTTCCAAGCCACTGGGTATGCTCCAGGGAGAGGGAGGTGAGGGCGCTGACGCAAGGCAAAACCACATTGGTTGCATCCAACCTCCCCCCCAGCCCCACCTCGAGGACGGCCACCTCTACCTTCTGCTTCTCAAACAGCCAAAAGGCCATGGCCGTGCAAAACTCAAAAAAAGTCAGCTCCACCTTAGCTTCAAAAGCCTGGCGCAACGCCACAATGGCTTCGGCCAATGCCTCGTCCTCCACCCGTTTGCCGTTGATTTGAAAGCGCTCGTTCACCGTGGAGAGGTGGGGGGAGGTGAAGAGGCCCACGCGCAAACCCCCTGCGCGGAGGCAGGAGGCCACGGTGGCGCAAACGGAGCCTTTGCCATTGGTGCCGCCTATGTGAATGCAAGGGCAGCTGCGCTCGGGGTGTCCGAGTATGTCGAGGGCTTTCTGAATGCGCTCCAAGCCCAGTTTTACAATGGACATGGGCAACTTTAAAAGTGCTTCCAGCGCTTGCCTGGTGCCGTCGCTCACTTTCAGGCCAGCAATTCCAGAAGCTGAATGAGGCGCCCCCGCATGTCTCTGCGTTGGACAATGCCGTCAATCATTCCGTGCGCAAGCAAAAACTCGGAGCGCTGAAAACCCTCCGGGAGTTTCTGGTGTATGGTTTGCTCTATTACCCGGGGCCCCGCAAAACCAATCAACGCTTTGGGCTCTGCCAGCACAATGTCGCCAAGCCACGCAAAGGAAGCGGCCACGCCTCCTGTGGTTGGGTGCAGCATGACGGAAACATAGGGTTGTTTCACTTCGCGAAAACGTGCCAGGGCTGCAGAGGTTTTTGCCATTTGCATGAGGGAGAGAATGCCCTCCTGCATGCGTGCGCCACCTGAAGCCGAAAACACAATGGCCGGGCATTGTAACTCATAGGCACGCTCGAAGACGCGGGTTATTTTTTCGCCGACGACGGAGCCCATGGAGCCGCCCATAAAACGAAACAGAAAACACCCCACGGAAACCTGTCTGCCGCCCAGTTTTCCAAGCCCACCCACAAAAGCCTCCTCCTCCCCCTCGGCTTTTTGAGTGGCTTTGAGGCGCTCCTTATAGCGTTTGGAGTCCGAAAAAGAGAGGGCGTCTTTGGGCAACAAACCTTTGTCCATTTCCTGGAAAACGCCTGCGTCCAGCAAGGCCGCCAGGCGCTCTCTGGCCGGCCACCACATGTGGTGCTGGCAGTGCGGGCAAACATTCAAATGCTTTTCGAGTTCCGCGCGGTAGAGGAATTCGCTGCAGGCTTCGCATTTCACCCACAAACCCTCCATACGGCGCGAGGGCTCTGCGGTGGCAATGCCGGGTTTTTTGGAGAACCAAGACATAAAAAGCCTGTTAACGCCAAACGCTTAAAGAGACAAGTCCCTGACTGAATAAGCAGCACCTGCGAGGGCTTCCACTTCTTCCAGGCGCTTGGGAATCATCGACGTCAACACCAGGGCCTGTGCGTGGGTACACAGCACGTTGTCCTCAATGCGAATGCCTCCAAAACCGCGTCCGCCATTCATTTCCAGAAAGTGGGCGGCCTCCTCAAAATTCACAAATTCCGCAAAGGACTTCTGGAATTCAGGGGAATGTATTCTCAAAGGTGCAAAATACACCCCCGGCTCCACCGTAAAAACCATTCCCTCCTCCAACGTTATGTCTGCACGCAATTTGGGTTGCTTTGGCACAGTTTCCCCGGAGGAAGCCTCCGCTTCTGAAAGCAGGCGGCCTATGTCTCCAAAAGCCCCCAACTCATGCACTTCCAAACCCAGGAGGTGCCCTATGCCGTGCGGGAAAAAAACATTCAGCGCCCCCGCCTCCAGAATGTCCTCCACCTTTCCTCTCAAAAGCCCCACCTCCACCAAACCCTCTGCCAAGGTTTCCAAACCCAGGCGGTGCAAACTTTGGAAGCGGACTTTGGGGCGCACAGCCTCAATGCAACGCTGGTTGGCAGACAGCACCACCTCATAAATGGCTTTGGCCTTTTCTGAAAATTTTCCGGAAACGGGCCAGGTGCGCGTCACATCCGCGGCATAGCCGCTGGGCATTTCGGCGCCCGCGTCCACCAGCAGCAAGTCCCCCTCCTGCAAACGGCCACAGCGGAAGGGGTTGTGCAACACCTCCCCCCTCACACTTACAATGGAGGGGTAGGCTTCCGTGCACTCGTGCCTCGCGAAGGCGGCCAGCAGGTGGGCATACAACTCATACTCCCAAAGGCCGGGGCGCGTGTGGCGCATGGCCTCCAGCAAGGCCTCGTGGGTTATATGCGCCGCGCGGCCAATTTCTTCCACCTCCTGCGCGTCCTTGCAAAGGCGCATGCGGGCCAGCGCCTTCAGCACTTCCGGGGGGCCCAGGTGGCCTGGGTTTAAGAAGGACATTTCCCGGCCTGTGAGTTTTTGCGCCCGCTGTGTGGTGCGCTCGTCAGCCACCGCCAAAGCCGACAGCGGACGCCCCGCCGAAAGGCGCTCCACATGCTCCTCCAGACGCTCCACCTCGAGGACTTCGTCCACCTCCAGGGCCTGCTTTAAGGCCTCAAAGGAGGGGCGGGGGCCTGTCCAGAGGGAGGTGTGGGGGGTGCGTGCAGGGGCGAAAAAGGTGACGCGGCCATTGCCTGTGTCTAAAAAAGCGGCGCAGCCCGGCTCACAAGGGCCAAACAAATAGAGGAAGTTGCTGTCTGCCCTGAAAGGGTAGGCATGGGAGGGGGCCGTCCTGGCTATTTCCCCCCCTGAAAACAGCAAAAGAGGCTGGCTGAGTTGTTGAAGCAGACGTGTACGCCTGAGTCGGTATTCCATGGGTTGCGCGGACACTACCAAAAGCACCCACCGCATGCTAGACCGCTTCCACTTTGACATGATCTCTTCGTTGGACTCCGGTTCCGCTCAGGTCACGCACTTAAGTGCGCTCCCATCGCGGAATCCTCGTCCGCCTCGATCTCATGTCAAATTGAAAGCGGTCTATAAAATCGAACCACTTTAACTTGAAAATAGTCTAGAGGTGGCCGCATGAAAGCCATTTGCATGAAAGACAGCTCCGGCCCTTTGGGCCTCCAACTCCTGGAAAGGCCTTCCCCCACGCCCGGCCCCGAAGAAATTCTCGTAAAAGTAAAAGCCAGCGCCATTAACCGGGCGGACTTTCTGCAGACGCGCGGCCTCTACCCCGCACCTTTTGGTGTGCCTGCGGACATTCCGGGCCTTGAGTTTGCGGGAGAGGTGCTGTGCGCCGGTGAAAGGACGCAGCGTTTTAAGCCAGGAGACAAAGTGATGGGCCTGGTGGCCGGCGGCGCATGGGCAGAGGGTGTGGTTGTGCACGAGGCAGAGTTGTTGCCCATGCCCAGGCACCTGGGTTTTGTGGAGGCCGCAGCCATACCCGAGGCTTTTATGACGGCGTTTGACGCCATGGTACTCCAGGGGGGCCTTGGGCGTTTTGGGCGCGTGCTGATTCACGCTGTGGGCAGCGGCGTCGGCACAGCCGCTGTGCAGCTGGCGAAGGCCATGGACTGCTGCGTTGCAGGCACCTCGAGGACGGAAGAAAAACTGGTGCAGGCCAAAGCCCTGGGTTTGGACGTGGGTGTGCTGGTTGCAGAAAAGCCGGCGAAGTTTGCCGACAAACTCAAAGCCGAATGGCCCGGCGGTGCCGAAGTGGTGCTGGAGTTGGTGGGCGGCCACTATGTGCCTGAGTCCATTCTCTCCCTGGCGCCGGGCGGCCGTTTGCTGCTGGTGGGCCTTTTGGCGGGTGCCAGTTGTGAGTTGCCTCTGGGCGCTGTGCTGACAAAAAAAGTGCAGCTGTTGGGCACCACGCTGCGCAGCCGCCCTTTGGCTGAAAAAATTCTGCTGGCGCGTGCCTTTGCTGCCTCGGTGTTGCCCATGTTTGAGAGGCAAATGCTTAGGCCGGTGGTTGCCAGGGTGTGTCCTTTTGCCCAGGTGGCCGAGGCGCTGCAGAGTTTGTCCAAAAATGACTTTTTCGGGAAAATTGTCCTTGAGTGGTAAATGACGGCTTCCTTTTTCTTCTTCTCCTTCTCCTGCCCCTATGCCCACCTTTAACCCGGATGATGCTGCCTCTGAGGACTCTGGCCTCTTTGGCCTTCCTTTTTCCCCCGAGGAGGCCAGGCTTGTTGTGGTGCCTGTCCCTTTTGACGCTACCGCCAGTTATGGGCAGGGCAGTGCGCTTGCGCCTGAAGCCATTCTCCAGGCTTCCCGCCAGGTGGACTTGTTTGACTTGGAGACGGGCAAACCCTATGAGGCCGGCATTGCCATGCTGGACATTCCCGAGTTGGTGCAGACGTGGAATAAGGAGGCCCATGCACTTTTGGACAGCGCTTCGCCGGACACTCTGGAGGCGGCCAAAGCCTCCGTCAACGCGTTGTGCGAAAAACTCAACCACTGGGTGCACGACACCTGCGCGGCTTTGCTGTCTCAGGGGAAACGCGTGGGCCTTTTGGGCGGAGAGCATTCAACGGCTTTGGGCAACATTTGGGCACATGCGGAAAAGTTTCCGGGCATGGGCATTTTGCACATTGACGCGCATGCGGACTTGCGCGTGGCTTTTGAGGGGTTTTGCTACTCTCACGCCTCGGTTATGCACAACGTTTTGGAGCGCCTGCCGGAAGTTTCCAGGCTGGTACAGGTGGGGGTGAGGGATTTAGGGGAGGCGGAGGCAAAGCGTATACGCACACAGCCTGAGCGCATACACACCTTCTTCGACGTGGAGTTGGCCGAGCACCGCATGGAAGGCCTCCCCATGCACAACGTATGGCGACGTATTGTCGCCGCGCTTCCCCAGCAGGTGTACGTTTCTTTTGACATTGACGGTTTGGAGCCCGGCCTTTGCCCCCACACCGGCACACCGGTACCTGGGGGTTTGTCCTTCCACGAGGCTTGTGCCTTGCTGAAGGCGGTGGTGTCGGCGGGCAAACAGCTGGTGGGGTTTGACTTAAACGAGGTAGCCCCCGGCGACTCGGGCGACTTAGCGTGGGACGCCAACGTAGGGGCGCGCATACTCTACAAGCTTGCCGGCTGGACATTAAAGTCCTGAGGCAGGGCAGCCAGGGGGTGGTGAGGGGGTGCAGAGGGGCCTGAGGCAGGGCACGAAAGAGGGCAGAAAAAAAAGGTGGTACTGCAGGTACGGGAGCACAACTACCGGAGGCAACACGCCGGCCTCGTTTGTACCTCCGCCAAAACTGTACCTGTCAGTACCCTATGGCATGTGGTTTGGTGTGTGGTTTTTTTATGTAACACCTCCTGGTTTATGGTTGCTCCCCCTCCTCCTTTTTCAAACAATAAAGGAAGTCCCCCCACAATAACACCCTTTCTTTGGATTATCTGCCTTGGGTCCACAAAGTTGCTAAGGCTGCGAAAAAAATTTACGGATGACCACCTGAGTGCCCACGGGGAGTACTCAGGGGCCGCGCAGCGCCTCGCCCCTGGGGGGGAAAACACAGTGTGCACAGGAGGGCACATAGCCTTCTTCGGAGGTTTCGTGAAAATACTTTCAGGGCGTTTTTTTTGGCCACTTTGAGAAACCCCCATTGTCTTTATAGTGCCTTAGGTGGCGAGAGTTTTCCCCCATTGGCATCTATTTCGCGAGATTCAGACAAATTGTATTAGCAACCTTGAAAAGAGGCATCAGATAATATTTTTTAGTGAAGGTTTATTTGTTTTTTCAAGACAAGAGGAAGGGCAGAGGTCATGAAACTGATTTCGAAGTTGTTTAATTTGGGGGAAAAAACCAACCAAACCACAAAAGCTGCAAGTACAACGGCGAATACCGCGGCGAATACCGCGGCAAGTGTCGTGGCAAAGTCACTGGTTTCTATCAGCAATGTGGATAAATTTGAAGGGAGTGTGGCGTCGGCACCCAAGGCATTAAGCCATGAAGCGCAATATGCAAACGCCGTCCGGCAGCTCAACCAGCATTTTGACTTGCTCGACACTGCCGCCGGGAAGGGAAAAGCCGACGGCAAAATCAGCGAGAAGGACTTGAAGGCGGCTTTGAACAACCCCGCGTTGCCTCAGGAGTTGCGTGAGGCCTGCCGTTTCCTCCTCGACAACAAGGCTGATTTCAAAAAGCTCGACCTTGGCGCTGGCAAGGGTTGGAGCGATGGCATCATCAGCAAAAAAGACGTGGCTGCCGTGCTTGCGAAACTGCCATCAGCGCCACAGGAGATGACGTCTTCGGAGTTGGCATACCAGAAGAATTTCGCAAACGCCGTCAACCAGCTGGACAAGCATTTTGACGTGCTCGACACCGCGGCAAAAGGTGGCAAGGCCGACGGCAAAATCAGCGAGAAGGACTTGGCGGCGGCAATGAATAACCCCTCGTTGCCTCCGGAGTTGCGTGAGGCCTGCCGTTTTCTCCTTGAGAACAAGGCGTCCTTTAACCAGCTTGACGTTGCTGCGGGCAAAGGCGGGTGCGACGGCATCATCAGCAAACAAGACGTGGCCGCAGCGCTCAAGCGGATTGCGAGCACGGCAACGCCGGCTGTCGCAACGCAGGACTCCATAGAGGAAGCCAAGCTTCAGGCTCAGGCAGCAGAAAACCGCGCAAAGTTGACAAACGCTCCCGGCTTTCAACAGCTGAACGCGTCGCAACAACAACAGGCCTTGCAGGCATTCAACGTCGACCCGACCTCCGTTTCTTCGACCAACAAACTCATTTCATTGCTGAATGGGCTCAAACCAGAGGAAAGAACCTCCACCCTCAACAACCTCAACGCTTTGCTTGGCAGCCAAGGTTTCCAGTCACTCTCCGCGGGTGAGAAAGCCCTGGCGCTGGATGTATTTAATGCGACGGACGCCACCGGCCGCAATGAGTTGGTGACGCTGGCCAATCGGCAGATAAACGGCAAAAGCGCCTTGTTGGACGTCGACAAAGACGGCAACAGCCTGCTGCGGAATTTGCATGGGTTGAGCACTCAGAAACTGAATGCTGAATTTGGCAACGTCAGCTTCTCACGCGCACAGTTGATTGGCAGCATCATCCAGGAGGCGGCAAAACCCGGAGAAGTCAATCAGGGCAGTCACGGCACCTGCACGGTGACGTCAATGCAATATATGCTTTGCACGCAAAACCCGGCTGAATATGTGCGCATCATGCAAGGCATCACTTCGGCTTCAGGAAAAGTGACACTTCGCGGGGGAGACATTCTTGAGTTGAACCCTGGGTGTGTCGGGGAAGACAGCAACAAAAAGCGCAGCCATTCTGAGCGGATTTTCCAGGCCTCGATGATGGATTTTTGCAATGGGGCAGACGCATACAACAATCAGCAGGACAAAAACACCTGGAGTTTTTTGTTTGTCAGCCATTCTTATGGAGGCCTCCATACAGGCCAGGAGAAAAAAGGGCTGGAGGCTTTGTTCGGCCAAGGTTTCAAAGTCGAAACGAAGAATGTTGTCGGCTTGCTGACAGAGCGCTCACAACAAGGAAAGCCCACCTATATTGACATGCATTGGGGAGAGAATCAAAGCGGTGGTCACGCGGTTGTCGTCACAGAAGTGAAAGATGGCCGTGTCTATATCCGAAACCCGTGGGGCTCCTATGCACCCAATGGTTCCACGCAGACAAATCCTCCTCGTCGCATAGAAGACCGCGCCCTTGGTTTAGAGTCGATGAGCATTGCGGACTTTGAAAAGTGGGTCATGGGATGCTATCTTCCCTCCTCGGCATAAGAGTGAAGGAGGTTCATGAAATTCACGCGTGTTGAAAGGGTGTGGGGAGTAGGGGTTGTTTTGTTGGCTGTGTTGGGTTGTTCCTTATGCAAAGACAATAAGGCGTTTAAAATCGAGGCAAACATGTTGATTGAAATTCCAGGTGGACGTTTTCGGATGGGGCTTGAAGAAGAGCTGGCGAGGAAGATTCGTGAAAAAGAAGGATGGCTGAGCAGAGACCTTGCGATGGAAATGCCGGCGCATGAGGTGGAGGTTGCTCCTTTTTGCATCTCCCAGACGCCTGTGACGAGTGCCGAGTATGCCGAATTCGTCAACGCTGGTGGCTATGCCAACAAAGAACATTGGAGAGCCCCTGCTGAAGAAGCGATAATACGGGCAGAAGGAAGTCTCGACGGCGTGAAGGATGTGTTTTTCCCTTCCTTTGAGGTTTGGATGTCGAGATTTGTGGATAAAACCGGCAAACCCGGCCCCTTCACCTGGGAAAACGGCAAGCCTCCGCCAGGCAAAGAGCTGCACCCTGTCAGCGGCGTGAGTTTTTATGAAGCCGCTGCCTATTGTGCCTTCAAAGGTTGGCGCCTTCCTTCCGAGGCCGAGTGGGAGTTTGCTGCGCGCGGCACCGACGGGCGCATTTACCCCTGGGGCAACGAATTCGACGCTTGTCGCTGCGCAAACGGGGAGCGGAATGGCTTGGACACTGTGCCTGTCAATACCCTGCAGGACGGGAAAAGCCCCTTTGGTGTTTTGCACATGTCCGGCAACGTGGCCGAATGGGTGGCGGGTTTTTTTGAGCTCTACCCTGGAAATGAGCTGCTGGATGAGGAATTCCGCGAGGGCCTGAAAAACGACCGGGTTGCACGCAACACCTTCGGCGGCTTTCCCACCATACTCCGCGCCTCCTACCGAGTCCCCAGGAATGCCGACGACCGCCCCGCAGGGTTTGGGTTTCGCTGCGCGAAAGACGCGGGTGCGCCCTAAGCACAGTGCTGCGGAGAGGGAGGGATTCGAACCCTCGATACCGTTACCGGTACTCCTGATTTCGAGTCAGGTGCCTTCAGCCGCTCGGCCACCTCTCCTTTTTCGCCACTGCCTTCCCTTTAACGCGCCTTGCTTTGACGTAAAGCAGAAAAAAACTTCTTTAACACAAAAGCGCAAGGCTCCTCCAGCACCCCCTCCACCACCTCCACGTGGTGGTTGTGCCTTGAGTCCTCCAGCACATGGTAAAGGGAGCCCACCGCACCCGCCTTGGCGTCTCTGGCGCCAAACACGAGGCGCGAAATGCGCGACTGAATGAGTGCGCCTGCGCACATGGTGCATGGCTCCAGGGTGACAAAAAGCTGTACGCCCAGAAGTCGCCATGCGCCCAGGTGTTGTGCGGCCTCGCCGAGGGCCAGAAGCTCCGCATGCGCCAGCGGGTTTTGCTCTGTTTCGCGCCGGTTGTGGCCGCGGCCAATAACTTGGCCCTGAAGCACCGCCACGGCACCCACGGGAACTTCGCCCTGGCTAGCTGCAAGTTCGGCCTGCTCTAGGGCCATGGACATGAACTGTTCATCCGCGTGCATTTCAAAATTCCGGTGCTTGTTTCACGGGCCTCTGGCCTTATTCAGCGGCGCAGCACGGGCGGCAGGTTGCCGCCCCTACATTTGTTAACGCTCCCTGGAGGATTCGAACCTCCGACCTTCGGATTCGTAGTCCGACGCTCTATCCAGCTGAGCTAAGGGAGCCTGTGTTTTCCTAAAACCGCTGCGCGCTTATAAGCTTGTTTGGCGGCTCCTGAAAGAGAATTTTAACCTCATTTCACGGGCCCTGGCCTCATGAACCGTGCAGCACGGGCGGCGGGTCGCCGCCCCTACAACGGTTTTTTGGCCTCCAACGCTTAAGCCTAAGTTGCGCTTAAGCCGCCGAAGGCAGGCGCAAAGCGCCCTCTGCGCGACTTAGCGGACTCTGAAGGAGGATTTTTGGTCTCAGGTGGACGAACCAGGTAGGGGGCGCGATGGGAGCGCACTTGAGTGCGTGACCTGAGCGGCGCCTGCCTGGTTCGTTCAGCTGAGGCCAAAAAGACCCTTCAGAGCGGAGAGAGAGGGATTCGAACCCTCGATACCCTTTCGAGTATGCAGGTTTAGCAAACCTGTGCCTTCAGCCTCTCGGCCATCTCTCCATTCAACGTTTTTAAACTGTCAAAGAGCGACAACACCTCAAAACAACTATGAAACCCTGAGGCCTCCTTGCCAACGGCCTGGGCAACGCCAAAACGCTTTGCCGGTGTCTATACTCTAAATTTCAAAAGCTCAAGCCCCAAAAACTCAAACTGCTTAAATGTCAAGCATGCATCCGCTTGCACCGCTTGCCGGAGCGCGGGCAAACGCGCCCCCTCCTCCCTCGGTACACCCTCCCGCCATTGACAACTTTGCCTCACTGGGCAAGAAACCGGAAATGTCTGCAAACACTTTTGTGCCGCTTGCTGCTGAAAACGCTTTTTTCGGACATGCGCACCAACATGAGCATGCCTCTGCCCCTTCCGGCCTGCACATTCGCCATGACTTTTGCCTTGAGGAAGTCCTCTGCCTCCACAACCTCCCCCTCATGGACTTGGTGTTTAGGGCCATGTCCACACACCGCGCGGTGTTTGGCAGCGGACACCGCGTGCAGCTGTGCAGCCTGCTTTCCATTAAAACGGGCGGCTGCCCCGAGGACTGCGCCTATTGCACCCAGTCCGTACACCACGGCGGCGCACAAAACGTGCAGAAACTCATGTCTCTGGAAGAGGTGCTTTGTGCAGCGAGGGAGGCGAAGGAGGTGGGGGCCACGCGTTTTTGTATGGGGGCGGCGTGGCGGGAGGTGAGGGAGGGGGCGCAGTTTGAGTCCGTGCTGGAGATGATTCGTGCGGTACGCGCCCTGGGCCTCGAGGTATGCTGCACGCTGGGCATGCTGACGGCTGCGCAGGCCAGGCGCCTTAAGGAGGCCGGGCTGCACGCTTACAACCACAACCTCGACACCTCCGCGGAATTTTATTCCAACATTGTCTCCACGCACACCTACGAGGAGCGCCTGCAAACCCTGGCCCATGTGCGGGAGGCCGGCATTCACGTCTGCTGCGGCGGTATTTTGGGCCTGGGTGAAAGTGTGGAGGACCGCTGCAAAATGTTGCTGACGCTGGCCAACCAGCCCCAGCACCCGGAGTCCGTGCCCATAAACGCCCTCATGGCCCTTGCCGGTACGCCGCTGGAAGGCCGCCCGCGGGTGGACGCCTTTGAAATGCTGCGCGCCGTTGCGGTGGCGCGTATTCTCATGCCCACCGCCAAAATACGTATGGCCGCCGGGCGCCAGGCCATGTCCCTGGAAGCGCAGGCCCTGTGTATGCTGGCGGGTGCCAACTCGCTTTTCTTTTGCGAAAGGCTTTTGACGGCGCCCAACAGCCCGGCCGAAGTCGACTTGGCTTTGCTTGCCAAATTGGGTGCCACGCCCATGGGAAATGAAGCATGACTTTTTTCGCAAGGCCTCTTTCCAAAACAACTCCAGGCAACAAACCAGGTGAAAGCGGTTTTGAAAACGAGGTAGAAGTGTTTTATGACGCACATTCGCTCTGCAGCCGGCCCTCTGGGTGAAGCCGACGTTGCTGTCCAGGCTGAGCAGAAGACTCAACTGAAAAAGCCTCCTTTGTACAAAGTGCTCATCCACAATGACAACTACACCACCATGGACTTTGTCGTTCGCATTTTGATGGAGATTTTTCACAAACCTGAAAACGAGGCCATTGAAACCATGTGGAAAGTACACCTGGAAGGCGTGGGCGTCGCGGGCATTTATTCCCGGGAAATTGCGGAAACCAAAATGGCACGCGCTGAAGCCGAAGCCGCTGCGAATGAGTTTCCTTTGCGCTTCAGCATGGAGCCACAGGAGGCTTAAGCATGCCCACCCCCATCATCGCCCAGGAGTTGCAGGCAGTCCTGCGCAAAGCACATGCGCTGGCCGTCTCCATGCACCATGAGTACCTCACCCTCGAGCACCTGCTTCTGGCTTTGCTTTCTTCGCAACGTTGCGCAGAGGCGCTGAGCGCTTGCGGCGCCCGACTTTCCCGCCTCGAAAAGCGCTTGTCCAAATTCCTCCAAACCTCTGTGGAGCAGCTTCCTCCTGACGCAGAGCGCGAACCTCAGCACACCATCGGCTTTGAGCGTGTTTTGCAACGCGCCGCTTTGCATGCCGTCTCCTCAAACCAGAAATACATGGAAGCCACGGACGTCGTCATTGCCATGTTTAAGGAGAAAGACTCGCAGGCCCTCTTCCTCCTGAAGGAAGAAGGCTTAACGCGCCTTACCCTCTTAACCTACGTCTCCCATGGCATTTCACCTCTCCCCCGCATACCGGGGGGAGAAGAAGGAGCAGGGAGAGAAGAGGGAGAAGGAGAAGAGGGAGAAGAAGGAGAAGAAGAAGCCGAAGAAGGAGAGGAGGCGGGTTTACCCCACCCGTCCACCCCCCCCTCCCCCCTGCAAAGCTATTGTGTAGACTTAATAGCCCAGGCCAGAGCTGAGCCCATGGACGCCCTCATAGGGCGCAGTGCGGAATTGAAGCGCACCATGCAGGTGCTTTGCCGCAGGAAAAAAAACAACCCTGTGTACATTGGCGAGCCCGGTGTTGGAAAGACGGCCCTTGCTGAAGGCCTTGCCAGAAAAATTGCCGAAGGCGAAGTCCCCCAGGCCCTCAAAGATGCCCCCTTTTTTTCTCTGGACGTGGGTGCGCTGATTGCGGGAACCAAATTCCGCGGCCAATTTGAGGAGCGTTTTAAGGCCGTCATTGCCGCGCTTTCGGCCAAACCCAATGCCATTTTGTTTATTGATGACATTCACACGCTGGTGGGTGCCGGCTCCACGCAAAGCGGAAGCATGGATGCTTCCAGTCTGTTAAAGCCCGCACTCAACCAGGGCAAGCTGCGCTGCATTGGCGCCACCACCTACCAGGAACACAAACAAGCCTTTGAGCGCGACAAAGCCCTCTTGCGGCGGTTTCAACCCATTGAAGTGGCGGAGCCCTCCGTTGAAGAAACCATAGCGATTCTCAAAGGCCTGCTCCCTCAATATGAAGCGCACCACCACATGGCCTATGAGCCTTTGGCCATTGAAGCTGCGGCCAGACTTTCGGCCACGCACATAAACGACAGGTTTTTGCCTGACAAGGCCATTGATGTTGTGGACGAGGCCGGTGCCAGAGAAAAACTCAAAGCCCCCGGGGAGCGTGCCTTAAGCATTGGTGTGCAGCACATTGAAGCGGTGGTTGCCGAAATGGCCAAAATTCCCCCGCAGACGGTGGCGCGCGACGAGGCCCAGAAGCTGCGCGAGCTTGAAAGCGCCCTCCAAAAAACCATTTTTGGACAGGACGAGGCCATTTTTGCCCTCACCTCCTCCATTAAACTGTCGCGCTCCGGCCTTCGGGCGCCCAACAAACCGGTGGGGTGTTTTTTGTTTTCCGGCCCCACCGGCGTTGGAAAGACAGAGTTAACCAAACAACTGGCGCAGGCTTTGGGTGTAGAGTTTTTGCGCTTTGACATGTCGGAATATTCCGAGCGCCACACGGTTTCCAGGCTGATTGGCGCTCCCCCGGGTTATGTGGGGTTTGACCAGGGAGGCCTGCTGACAGACGCTGTGCGCAAGCGCCCTCATGCGGTGCTGGTGCTGGACGAAATAGAAAAAGCGCATGCGGACCTCTATAACCTGCTGCTGCAGGTGATGGACCACGCAACGCTGACGGACAACAACGGCCACAAAGCCGACTTTCGCAACGTTGTCCTCATTATGACAACCAACGCGGGCGCCCAGGAAGCGCAATACAAGTCCCTGGGGTTTGGAGAGCGCAGCGCGCACAACACGGTGCTTTCCAAAAAAGCCATTGAGCAGACTTTTTCCCCCGAGTTTAGAAACCGTCTGGACGCCTGGCTGGTGTTTTCCGCGCTTTCCATGGACTCCATTTTGAAAATTGTCGACAAGGAGCTTTTGCAACTCAACGCGAAGCTTTGCGACAAAAACGTCAGCCTGCAGTTGACGGCTGCTGCGCGTGAGCACCTCGCCAAAGTGGGCTACCAGCCCGAATTCGGCGCAAGGCCTCTGGCGCGCATTGTGGAGCAACAACTCAAACGCCCGCTTGCGGAGGCCATTTTGTTTGGGGAGTTGCGGGAAGGCGGCAAAGCTGTGGCGGACATGGGTGAAGACGGCGCCAGCATTGTATTGAGGTTTGAGGGGAGGGGGTGAGGGGGCGGCAGCTGCACAAAGCCACCCTTCAAAAAACCCCCTGCTCTTTTGTGCAGTGTGTTATTCAGCTGCCATGTCCGAAGCCTCTCCTCCCTCTGAATTGCAGCTCCAAATTGTCCTGGATGAACAAGTCGCCAATGGCCTCTATTGCAACATGGCCTTAATTAACCTGACTGAGACAGAATTCACCATGGACTTTCTCTATATCCAACCCCAGCAAAACCGCGCCAAGGTGCTCAGCCGCATTATTACCAACCCCAAACACATGAAGCGCCTCCTGGCCACCCTCAAAGACAGCCTCCTGCGCTATGAAGCCAAATATGGCCCCATTGACGTAGGCGACAGCCACAGGCCTCTGCATTGACTGCTTCCAGTGTGAGGTGATTTTTGCACCCATGCCCGAAGAGAAGCACAGCATTTCTCCCCGCGTCGTTCCCATGCCTTCTTCCGTCGTTCCTGCGAAGGCAGGAACCCAGAGCTGCGCTGAAAAAAACGACAAAGTCGTTGTTCTTACAAACGTTTTTCTGGGCCCCCGCCTTCGCGGGGGCGACGGAGAGAGAGGCAGGGGCGACGGGAAAAGAAGCGCTGTGCCCTCGCAAAGACGACGAGAAAAATGCCCTCTATTTAAAAAACCGCGAACG
>Ga0209737_10001291_pt1 | contig 18177 bp, 20 predicted proteins | sample TergutCu122P3_FD_187284 | JGI IMG/M metagenome (GOLD analysis project Ga0209737, IMG submission 187284) | Cubitermes ugandensis P3 segment gut microbial communities from Kakamega Forest, Kenya - Cu122 P3 (SPAdes) (version 2) | ecosystem: Host-associated > Arthropoda: Insects > Digestive system...
GGATTACTTTTGCTCGGGTTTTGCATTTTGTTGTTGCTTTTTTGGATTGTGATTTGATGAAATTTTGTAATTCTTTTCTTTCTTCTGTAGTTAGTTTAACTGTGTATTTTTGTGATTTCATAATACCCCTGTACGTGGTACTATTATGCTATATTATTTATCATTTGTCCAGTGTTTTAGTTGAATCAGTGTAGTAGTAACCTCAGTCCAAGTGTCATTCGCGTCGAGAAATTCTTTGTACTCTTTTGCAACAACTTCGGCTTTTTTGCCGAAGAGTTTTGCCAATTCGTCAGCCTTTCTTTTAGCGTGTTTCGCGTTCATAATTCGCTTGAGCGGGCGGTTATCGGTCAAAGATGCGAAAAGTGCATCCGCTCGTTCTTGTTGTTCTTCCGTTTTTATTCTTCCGGGTCTGTATAGCCACTTTCGGGTAGCGTTTGCTTCCAGTCCGTCCATAAAATTTTTGAAACGCGAATTTCGATAATATACTCGGTCATAAGCGTACTCTAAAAAAGAAATATATGCAAGTCCGGGCGCGGTTAAAACCGTCCCGAACGCATTGGCAACAGAGCTTAAAACCGAACGCTTCGCCTTTGTTTGCGCCTCCGTCCCTTCTGTATGTTCTTGACCCGCCAACACCGCAGCGTTTGCATTTGTAAGATTCATTTACATCAAGCTCCTGTCTATCTAAAAAATTACTATTTTCAAATTTCAAAAATCACGGCCTTATTTCAAAATGGGAAAGCCGAAAGTCCTTGCGCTACACCATTTTCAACACACCTGCTATGCTTTAATATAGTCAAAATATCTGTCAAAATTTAGGGTTGCGAACCTCTCACAATAATATTATATCACCCCCCCCGACTTTGTCAAGTCTTTTTTGAAAATTTGTCAAATTATTTATCGACACATCTGCTATTTTTTGGAATTTAGAGGGCTTTGATTATGCGGTTGTCGGGGCTGTTGATGACCGTTATCGTAGAGTTGTTTAAAACTGTTTATTTGGTCATTTGCTCTGTCGAAACTCTACAATAAGCACAAAATCTCTTTTTTGGACAGTCATCTTTTTTCGCCTGACAGGGATTTTAAAGCCCTGTCCAACTCGTCCTTAGTTATAAGTTCCCGTCTGTGTAACTCTTTTAGTACGCCCACCTTGAAATTTTGTTCCAAGCTCGCATTATCTGACATGGTAATCACTATGTTCGGTCGGTTGCAACTTAAAAACATTAGGGAAAAAACGACTTTAGACGAATTATTGCAAAAATTTCCTTATCAATATGCGGTACACATATATACAAACGTCAATACATACTCACAAAAAGAGAATGATATACATGACTTTCTGTGTTAAATGCGGCAATCAAGTACCCGACGGCGCGAGTTTTTGCGCCGGTTGCGGAACCAATATACAACAGGTAACTCAAACAGCCCCGACACCTGCACCGGCGGCGACACCGGCGGAAATCGCCTATTTTAAGGGTGAAGGCGAATTAATTGTTAAGCGTACCGAACACAGAGGCGCAGGCAGAAAAGTTGCCAGTTTAGCAATGGGACCGGTCGGCTACCTTGCGTTCGGACGAGATAAAACTGACAAATCAAAAGCGAAGGGTATGCTTGTTGTAACAAATAAGGCTATTTACTGCGCTGGTAACGCCTATCCTTTTGACAGAATAATAAGCCTAACCAAACAGGGAACAATATCTAAATCAATCGTTATAACATTCGAGCAAAATGTACGCGCAGGCGGAAGGGCTGAGGGCGGTTTATTGGGTGTCGGCGGTTTAAGCTTAGATGTGGAGCTTAAAACCAACGATATTGACGCTTTGTTCAGAGGCTTAGAACAAGCAAGAATGTCGGGAATACAAGGACTCTAAAAAGCTCCTTGTCCGTTCATTACCCCTTATTACTGCTGTTGATCAGTCTGTTCTGTTAACAATCGGCAATAAGCACAAACACGTTTCATAAACTAACACTTTATTTTTGTTTTAATCTACACTTTCAGACATTTTAGCCGCTGTGTTTGGTCGGTTGCAACTATAAAATATTAATTAAAAGAGTGAGAGGGGTTGCCGGACGATTTCGGATCAAACCAACTATATTTTATCTTTTGGGGGACAAAACATCCCCTCTCACAAGTCTATTATAAAGCATTTCAACTATATAAAAATGAACGTTTTTTTCGGGTTAGTTCACAAAAAAAAGAAAGCAGTTTTGAAGTTATTTACCTTAAAATATGGCAGGGCGAAATAAAAAGCCCTTTTATGCAGGTTTTTTAGATTGAAATTCCTTAAACTTAAACAAAAACGGCGCGTAGTTCGGCAGTCCTATAATAGCCTGCCCCAATTGCAACCACGCAATGTCCCAATCCTCTACAACATGCGCGTCATGCACTTTCTCGTCAACCTTACCGACTACAGCCGACATAAAAGTTTCCGATTTCCTGTTTCTTCCGTGCAAGCCTTGAACATATTCCCTTGTTTCCTTATCGTTTACCCTAAAGCAGATAGAGGTCGAAAAGCCCGACAGCAAGCTCCTTGCTCGTTCATTGCCCTTATTACTGCTATACGCCTCATAAACTTGTTCGACGTTCTGCACACCAATCAAAAACTTTACGCCAAGACTGCGCCCGAAATTGACGGCATCATCAACATGCTGCAAATGGGGCAACAACTTAAATTCGTCAGCTATAAAGTAAACATTGCCCTCGCTTTTTGTGCGGCATAAGGCTTCTTTAATCGCAAGGTCAAACAAAAGGCTGTAAATTGGCGCAAGCGTATTGCCTATGCCTAAGTCGTACTCAATAAAGATTATTCGCCCGCCCTTTGCGCGGACTAACTTTCTCATTGACAGCGTGCCTGTTTGTTTGAAGTTACCCACGAAAATATCTCTCACTAATTCCTGCAATTCGGCTAATATACCCAACGCCTGATTTGACTTGCCGTCACCGCCGATATAATGTTTCATCGCCTTCAAATCATGATGTTTTTCTAATACTTTCGATATATCTTCAACGCTTGCCGATTCCCAAAAATATCTAAGGTCAAAATTGTTATACTGTTCTTTTTCATCGCGGCAACAATGGAACAAAACCGCGCTGAACAAGTCTTTCGCGGCAAGGGGGAAGAAGGGCTGATTCGTTTTCTCGATTTTATCACTGAACAGCGTCTTTGAAATTTCAATGATATTTTCTTCCATACGCTCATCGCGTTCAATCTCGTTAAAAATGTTCCAATAATCTTTTTTTCCGTCAAGCCCGATAGCTTTATTGTCATTACTGATAACTACGTCTTTGCCCTCGCGATAAAATTCTTTGTAAAAATCACCCTTTGAATCAAAAACAATCATAACGTCATTGTCGGTTAAATTTGCCTGAAATTGTGTTATAGCTTGAGAAATTGCGTTAGTCTTTCCCGTCCCGATCCCGCCGATAAACATTATGTGCTTGCTTAGCAAGCTTTCGTCAAGAGGCACTTTTTGCCCCTGCGCGTCCTCAAAAAAACACATAATTTTACTATTGTTTTCGGGGAACTTGGGTGGGTTTGGCATAAGCGAGTTGCCGACAAATGTTTCAATCTTAATTTTTTCCATAAGTCATAACCTGAATTATATTTTGTATGATTCATCATTATTAGTTTGTGAATTACCTGTTACTACGCCAAAAGTCGGGGCTTTCGCGTTTTCCGCTATACTGCCGAGTATCTTTCCTGCGACAAAATTAATGCCTTGAGCGGCACCCAAAGCAACTATCAAAGAGATTACAACCTGTTTGATATTGTCGGCAACTGCGGTTTTTTGCTCCGTTCCGTTTTTGTCAGTAGTTACCCAATAGACGGCTTTATTGTCAATTAAAAATCCGTTTAAGACTTTTTTGCCTTCAATCAAGACTTCTTTTCCCGCGAATTTCTCGGTACATTCAAACAATATTCGACATATATTATCTAAAATTGTGATTTTCATGCGTTACACCTATCAATTTCTATTATATCCCTTGTCCTTGGTTATTATTATTTTGCGAGCTAGACGTTCCCGAAGGTGTCGGACTGCTGCCTTGCCCTGCGCTCGGCGGCGGACTACTGTCTTGACCTTCACTTGGTGTCGGGCTGTTTCCAAGACCGCCTTTTATTTTTCCGCCGTCTTGTCCTGCACTCGGCGTTGGGCTGCCGCCTTGACTTGCACTCGGTTGTGGGCTACTACCCTGCCCTGCGCTTGGAGCTGAACTACCTTCGTTGCCAAGACCATCCTTTATTTTACCACCGCCTTGACTTGCACTTGGTGTTGAGCTACTGCCTTGACTTGTACTTGGCGATGAACCGCCGTCTTGTCCTGCGCTTGACGATGAACCGCTTTGCCCTGAACTCGGTGTTGAATTGCTACCCTGTCCTGCGTTTGACTGCGAACCACCGTCTTGACCCGCACTTGGCGATGAACTACTACCTTGACTTGCACTCGATGATGAGCCGTTGCCTTCGTTACCAAGTCCGTCCTTTATTTTGCCGCCATCTTGACCTGCGCTTGGCTGTGGGTTGCTACTTTTCGTTTCATCAGGTGCAGGCTTAGGCTCCGTAGACTTAGGTTCTGTGGGCTTAGGCTCTGTTGACTTAGGTTCCGTTGGTTTTGGCTCTGTGGGTTTAGGTTCTGTAGATTTAGGTTCTGTTGATTTGGGCTCTGTTGACTTAGGTTCCGTTGGTTTAGGCTCCGTAGACTTTGGCTCTGTGGGCTTAGGTTCCGTTGGTTTAGGCTCTGTAGGCTTAGGTTCTGTTGACTTTGGTTCTGTTGACTTTGGTTCTGTAGGTTTAGGCTCTGTGGGCTTTGGTTCCGTTGGTTTAGGTTCTGTAGGTTTAGGCTCTGTGGGCTTTGGTTCTGTTGGTTTTGGCTCTGTTGACTTAGGTTCTGTAGGCTTAGGTTCTGTTGATTTTGGCTCTGTGGGCTTAGGCTCTGTTGACTTTGGTTCTGTAGGCGTTGCTTGGTTGCCGCTTTCTCCTGCTGTGCCTTTTGGTGGTGATTCGTTACCTTGTCCTGCCCCTTTTGGTGTGCCTTCACCCTCACCTGCTCCGGGTGGTGCGCCACCACCGCCTCCAGGCGAGGGGTTTTTAGAATTGCGGCTAAGCTGTTCGCCATTTTTCGTAAATTCAACTGGATGGTTTTCTCCGATTGTTGAACCCATATAGTCTTTAACGTCTTGAGAATACTTATCACCCTTTAATGAGCTAAAATCTCCACCCAATATATCTTTAATATCACTATCCTCAACGCCTTTTCCTTTCAAGTCATTACCTATAGAGCCTTTCAATGCGTCATCCAGTTGCTCTGCTTTGCCATGTCCAAATTGAGAGCCGATAGAGCTGTTAATTTTACCATCCCCATAACCGCTAACTGCAGAGTCTCCGCCTGCAACCCTGTCGGCATTGTGCAGATAATGACCACCGCCCTCTTTTATTTGCGCTAAATCTTTTTCTGCTTGAAGTTTATACTCATCGCGATATTTCGCAGGATTTTCTTCTACAAGTTTTCGTTTTTCGGGGTCTTGCTCATTATTTATGTGTTCTTGCGTTCGTCTGTCAACTTCATCGTTCCACGCCGCTTCCTTTTCAGCTTTGGTCGCTGAACGTCTATCGGTATCTACTTTATTTGACAAATATTCTTGTGTTGTTAATCCATTGAGTCCTTCTTGTTGATTATATAATTGCCTATCATATTCATCTTTGTCATATTGTGATTTACAGGTAAAATCTACAATTATTGACGAGGGCTATTCCCCCGAGATGATAACGTACTGGAATGTTTGCCCCAATTCAGCTTTCCGGACATTTGAGCAATTATTGCGATATGCTCGCGAATTTTGACCTTTTGCAAATTTTCAACACTTTCAGAACCTCCAAGGCTAAGAAGCGGAACATATCCAAAACATTCGTCAAAAGCTATAGTACCATATTTTTCAACAGCTTCACTATATTGTGTTTTTCTAAATTCCTTGTCAAGCCGAGTATGCCAGTATAAAAATATTGGTAGAGCATCACCCTTAAAGTCGCAAATTCTATTAGCAAAATTATAATGCCCAAATCGACGAGCAGAAGATTTAAACGGATTGCTCTGTTGCCATGTAATTATATCACCCATTCCAGTCGCAAAAACAGGGATTAACAGTCCTTCTTTACCCTTTATCTTTGGATTGTCGTATGCATCATTTAACACTTCTTTATACTCGTCTGGATTGATAATTTTAAAAAGCCCGTTTTTAAATGTCCCAAAACCATATTCTTTCCAAATTTCAATCAGTTCAAGCGGAACAAGGGTTCTATATTTTTCAATTACTTCAGATGATACTGCGCTATGCAGTTTAAAATCTACCAATGCTTCTTTATAATTTGCTATTGCTTTTTCATCATACCAGCCCATAAAAAATCACTCACTAACTACAAAATATTATTAATAAAAAAATATAGGTTGGAGAAATTATAGTTTTCTCCATGTTTAGTGTATCTTTTGGCGTTGGCGTTCCTGCTCCGCCGCTTCATTTATCCACTTATCAACGCCGAGCTTGCCGAGCATTTGAATATCGTGTATAATCGCGCCGACTTCTCGTATAGCTAATTCAGTGTCTTCCCATGGCAGAACTTCCTCAAACCCTGTGTGTTCCTCACCTTGCTTAAACGGAGAAGCCGGGTGAGCGCGTGCAATATCAATCGCGCCTGTTCCGCTCTTCATCTTTACGTTAAATACCAAGTTAGGCTTAAATGCAAATAGTAATAGTGCCGCGATTGTAACAATTATCGAAATAATGAATAGCACTAAATGTCCGGGATTTACCGAAGGATATCTGCTATAATAACCGGAATAACCAAATCCCGCAAAAGTTAACGCTGCCAGACTGCCATAACTCACGCCACAACTCAACAACTTGAGGAAAAACTTTTTGCGCAACACAAAGAACGGCACAAGACCGCCAATTCCCAAAAGCACCGCAAGCGACGTGCTTTGCTCATTTAGGCAAATGCCCGCGAATATTGCGGCAACCGCAAGAGCCGCCAAGCCGCCGAGTATAAGGCTCCACGGCGCGAATCGGTAATCTTTTCTCGCTTCCAAGCCTGAAATATCATTAATGTTAAAGTGATGTTGCAGCGTTGTTCTGCCTCTAAGGGAACGCCCTGTCGCCCTGAAAATCACACGTTGATTTGTTACCTGCAAACGCCCTTCGGCACGCATGAACTTTATTTTTGTTTGCATAGTGCAAAGGTTATACTGTTTTACAGGTATTTCGTTGTCATTGGTTTTTATACATTCGGGAACGATTTTTCTTCCGCGCTCGTATGTATCAGTCGCGTTTTCTTCGGGTTCGTCAATTCCCATTCGATTTTTCATAAACTCTATTATGGATGAATTATTGCTCATTTTTTTACTTTAACCTCTTTGATTATATAACATAAATAGTGATAAGTCAATAATAAAAATCTTATCAGCACTAAAATAAAAATCAAAAAAACTCGTAAGGTTTGATACAAGCCATTTTCCTCACTTTATATTATAACGTCCCCCCCCGCTTTGTCAAGACTTTTTTTAAACTTTGTAGGTTTTTTGTTGTAAAAAGAATGACTAAAATATACATTTATATAACAGATATGGGAATATTTTCGGCTGTTGTGAGAGGTTGAATTTTATCCCTCAAAAAGTAAAATTCATGGATTCGATTGTCATTTAATCCATTCACGCCCTCTCACAACATTAGGAGACTAAAAACATGGAAGATGACTATACATATCAAACACCACAAAAGAAATCAGGCGTAAACATGAAAAATATTGCAATTATAGGCGTTATCTTGGGCGCGGTAATCGTAGGTGCGTTGTTTTACACTTCGGGCTTCGGATCAAGCGGCGGTCTGTCGGGTCGGTATGTGTCCGAATACGATAGAAGCTCTTACATAGAGTTCAGCAGCGGAAACAAAGTTAAGGTATACGCGGGCGGTATAACTATGCAGGGAACTTACACATTAAACGGCAATGACTTGACAATGGATTTAACCGTTACCGTTTGGGGAGTCACGGAAAGGGGCACGGAATACGCGAGAGTTAGCGACGATAAGCGAACAATTACAGCAGGCTATGAAACATTTACAAAAAGGTAATGTATGACACATGATTAGCAAAAAACAGGAGGTGTATTGAAATATGTCACATGATTTAAATAAGATAAGAGTTTGGCGAGAGCTGGATAAAAAGAATTTAAAAATTGCCGTAGTGGCGTTGGCAATAATTGGTGTCGCGCTTATATGGCATGGTAATTCTGAGTATAACAACGTAGAATCCAATTCGTGGAGGAATTACTATTCTTCACGCAATCAACCCGGTTTAGGTGATGTCCCCGGTGTACAGTGGGTTGCAGCCGGCGGTGTAGTTCTTGCTATTAGCGCGGTATTGCTATGGGATTTGCTCTTCGTACATAAAAAAGAGGTTCCGCCTTCGCTTGCTTTGTAACGTTAAATTCAATGACGAAAGCCAATAAGCTTTGATGCAGAATAATTTTCTGCATATTTTATTTTTTCCATAGTTTTTATTTTATATGCCTGTTTTGTTATGTTGAGCTTGTTCGCATAATGGACTTGCCCTAATTCATAAGATTTACAGAATATGATGTTGGGGGCTTGGCTATGGATAACGTAACAACCACCACGCGAAAGATAGGCACTATAACATACATTGTTACAGCCTCGTCAAGCGAAAAGGCCGTTGATACTATTGAGCAAAAAATTGAAAAATTAATTATCAAAAATATGCGGCAAAACGCCGACAATTCGGGCGTTTCAGAGCTTCAATAAAAGTTGACTTCGGCAGCTCATCATGGTATAATGTGATTGATACATTATGCTCGTTTGTTCGGCTGTCGGGAAGGAGGGTATATGAAACAGTCGGATAAAATAACCGCCCTGTACTGCCGTCTTAGCCAAGAGGACTTGCAGGCGGGGGAATCTATGAGCATACAAAACCAAAAAGCAATTTTACTACGCTACGCCGACGAACACCGCTTTTTCAACACACGCTTTTTTGTTGATGACGGTTTTTCGGGTGTGGACTTTGAACGGCGTGAGGGGCTTCAAGCAATGCTCCGCGAGGTTGAGGCGGGAAATGTGGCAACAGTTATAACAAAAGATTTGTCGCGTCTTGGGCGTAATTACCTAAAAACAGGTGAACTCATTGAGATTATTTTTCCCGAATATGAAGTCCGCTACATAGCAATCAATGACGGCGTGGACACAGCACGGGAAGATAACGAATTTACGCCTTTACGGAACTGGTTTAATGAGTTTTATTCGCGGGACGCAAGCAAGAAAATAAGAGCCGTTAAACAGGCACAAGCTGCACGCGGTGAACGTGTCAACGGAGCGTGTCCTTATGGCTACATTATCGACCCTGCAAACAAAAATCGTTTGTTGCCCGACCCTGAAACGGCGCATGTAGTAAGGCAGATTTTCGCCATGTTCATACGCGGTCACAGAGTATGCCATATTCAGAAATGGCTTAAAGAAAACAAAATTTTGACACCCGGCGAGCTTTACTTTAAACGCACGGGCAAACAAAAATATCCGCGAGTACAGTTAGGCGCGGTGTACTCATGGACTGATAAAACAATAAACGACGTATTAGAGCGCAAAGAGTACGCAGGGCATACCGTGACGGCTAAAAAGCAAAAAGTATCGTATAAGTCGAAAAAGCAACGATTTAACCCGCCCGAAAAGCAACACATTTTTTATAACACGCACGAGCCGCTTGTTGATGAGGCAACTTTTGAATTGGCGCAAAAACGGCTTGCCACAGCGCACAGACCGATAAAATCAAGTGATACGATTGACATATTTTCGGGGGTTTTGTTTTGCGCTGATTGCGGGTACAAGCTTTATTTTCAAAAGTGCAGTAATGAATCCGAGCGCAGATATGCCTACACTTGCGGCAATTATCGTAACAGGGCGCGGAACGGACACGATTGCAAATCTCACTATATCCGCAGAGTTGTACTAACGGAGCTTGTGCTTGCTGACTTGCAGAGAGTTTTGTCTTACGTTAAGACGCACGAGGACGAGTTTGTCCGAAAAGCTACCGAATACGGCAAGGCGGAAGCTAAAAAAGTTTTAGAGTTAAAAAAGCGTGAACTCGACAGAAACACGGCACGAATAAATGAGCTCGATACTCTTTTTCGCAGTCTGTACGAGGATAAAGCTCTGGGGCGGCTTTCAGACCAACAATTTATAATGTTGACTTCGGGCTATGAGGATGAAAAAAGCACTCTTGAAACAAAAATAGCAGAGTTAGAGCGTTCAATTAATGTCGTTAGGGAGTGTAGGACGGATGTGGACAGGTTTGTAAAAATCGTTAAGCAATATACTGACATACAGGAATTGACTTTTGAAAACGTCCACGAATTTATTGACCGCATTTTAGTCCATGAGCCGAACCGAGAAACAAAGACCCGCAAGGTTGAAATTTTTTACAGCTTTGTCGGGCGCATTGAGAACATGGATAAACCCATTGAATTTACTACTTATATTCGCCCTGAAAAGCGCGAAGTAAAAAGTATCGTCTCCTGACATTTTTTAAATGTAGTGTGGGATAGCGATACTTAAAAAACACAATAAAATCAACATTTTTACGACGTTGAGCAAACGAGATAATGTATCGGAATTAAATGTTTTTTAACGTGTACGTTCGGGTTCACGTGTGCGGTCGCGGGTCTGTTCTCTGCGGAGTTGTTTTATTTGGGCTTGTTCAATTTTGTTGATTATGCGGTCTTTGTCGGGGCTGTTGATGATGTCGTTCCATGCGGCGGTGTGATTTTGTGTTGCGAGGTCGAGGCGTTTTTCTAAGAGTCGGCTTTTTTCGGGGGTTAGGGTGGGTTCTGCAAGTTGTTTTTTAAGGGTATCTTTGGCGCGCTGTAATTGCATGATTTCTTTGATAATTGCCTTGTCGCTCTTTTCCGTTATGATTTTATTGACGGCTTCGGCGGTGATACCCTGTTGTGCGAGTGTGGAATATAGTTTATCCTGTGAATTTCGCAAGATTTTTATCGTTTTTTCGATAGAGGGGTCTTTAGTTTCGCCCGAAGATTTCTTTAAAAAGTTGATTTGCCGCTGTAAGCCTTGAAGTTCACCGATATAGGCGCGTTGCTTGTCTTTGTCGCTCCAAGTCATTTTCCTCACCTTGTTAAATAATATGGCTGTTTTTGCACTCTACAGAAGTTATGGGGCATAGGGTATAAAAGGATAAGCTCTTTTTGCAGGGTGGCAAATTCTTCGGGCTTGATGATTCGTTTTTCATAATCTTGCGAAAATGACGTGCCGTGTCCTGTTGGTGCGCCGATATAGGGGTCGTAATTCCGAGAGTGGGAGCTGCGGATTTTTTCATATGTGCCGACGAGTTTTGAGAAGTATTCTTGTGTGTTCGCGTCTGTCGCGCCGAGTACCGCTTTAAAGGCGCATGTGTCGGCGATAACTTCCTGCGCGTCGTGTCCGTATATCATTTTGAGTTGGGCGAGGCTCTGAATAATTATGCAGGTTGTGATTTTTTTTGCGCGGAGCGTGGCTAAAGCGTCGGTTATGGCGGGGATTTTGCCTAAACGTGGAAATTCGTCAAGTAAGAATAGGATTGGTCTGTTATCAGGGCTTTCTTTGCGCCGTTCAAAAAAGCTGATAAATTGGTTTGTCATGAGGGTTAAGAGGTTTTTCCATTGTCGCAAGAGGTGTTCGGGAATTTTGATATAGATGTCGATTCCGTCCTCTAGGTCGGCGGGGGTTATGGTCTGCCTGCCTTCTTCGTGCGTCAATGCCGTTACTATATCGTCATCGGTCACAATGGCAACAATTCCGCGACTTATTTCTGTCGCGATACCCGCCAAAACCTTACCGTCTATGTCTGCGAAGCTTTGGACGCACAACACCGCTTTTTCGTTTGGACTTTTTGAAACAACTTTTATTAGCTTTTTGGGGCTGAACTCTGAATTTTTTTGAGCGTATCAATAAACGATTTTTTCTCGTGATAAAAGTGCAATATCGCGCCTGTTAAGATTATTTGCGCGCTTTCTATCCAAAACGGCTCTTTTGCGTCAGACGGCAGGGGAATTATTGCTTGGGCTATCGCGCGTGCCTCTTGGGCGGGGTTTGGGCTTGCGTTGAGGAATACAAAGGGGTCATAGCGATAGAGTGAATCTTTATCTTGCGGGGCAAATAACTTGATATTTTTACGATACTCCTTTGTGTTTTCGTATAATTCGCCCTTAATGTCAACGGCAAAAATGCTTCCGTTCCAGTTTCGAAGCGTAGGAATGGCAACGCACGAACTCTTTCCGCTTCCCGTACCGCCGATTACCAAAACGTGTCCGTCCACATTTTCGGGCTTTACGACATACTGATTGCCGTGTGTTCCGAAAAATACGCCGTGAGGCTGTGGGCTTGCTAATTGTCCGTTAACAGGCGGATTTCTCGCCATATCCGTAACTTTTTCGGGCGGTGGCAATGGGTCTTTCGGTTTTCTGCCGAAAAGACGCATAAACGCTGATGTCATGCTCGAAGCAATCTGCATTAGAAAATTAAGCAAATAGCTTGTAAATTCCGCCCCTAAATCTCCCGCAAAACCCAAAACCTATACAAACCTACATTCGACTATTGATAATTAAACTTGAATAATTTTTTGTAATTTCTTTTGCTCTAAATATTCGCGAAATTCCTTAACATTGTTTTGAGTATCTCTAATTATCTCATCTGTTGTCCACCCTATACGACGTTCACTATTGTATTCCCTGATTTTTCTTATGTCCTCTACAGTGAAATTTTTCGAGATTTTAGGTTTATCCATTTTATTCATCTCCTTCAACAAGCATTGTTGGAGGATATATTTCCACAGTTCTATATCCTTCCATCATATTTATTTTTTTAACTCCGTTTACCGTCCGCACATTTACCATGTGCTTGAAATTCCACGACGTTATTATGTCACACCCTGCCACAACAGCGCAGGCTATATGCCGACAATCGTCAAAACTCTTTTTTGACAGTACATTATGTTTAATAAATTGTCTTGCAAGGGCTACCGCCTCAGGTGTTTCGTTAATGACTGCATAATCAATTTTGAGCAGCATATCCGATAAATATTGCCGCTTACTTTTGGCGCATAATAAGATTTCTTCCAAAGTAACGTCGGAAATTACCACATCATATACGCCGTTTCTTATTTTATCCCATAATTTTAACGTGTCAGCCATTTTTTCGGGAGCGTCATCTTGTTTAAGGTAACTGATAACTGACGTATCAAGGTATATTTTTAATTTTTTCACTCGACCACTCCTCTTAATGCGAGTTAAAAGTTAAAATAATATAAAACAACAATTACAAAACTGGCAAAAGGGCAATAAAGTGATAAGTTTAGGGTATGAACACAAAACTAATTCAACTTTACTGCCACATCTGCCAACTATGCAAGTATAGCATAGTTGCGAATGAAATGCAACGTGTTTCCAACAATTATCGACCCCAATTTACTGATGAAGAGGTGATAACGTGTTACATCTGGGGTGTTTTGAACGGTAAAAGTTCGGTTAAGCACATATACAATTTCATTCACGATTATTGGGGGGACTGGTTTCCTCTGCTACCCAAATATCATGCTTTTAATCACCGAATTAATCAATTATGTGATGTTTTGCCGATTATTTTGTTGGTAATTATGCCCGGATTGCCTTGCGCGATACCGACACTTGAACACTTGCTTGATTCCATGCCGATAATCGTTGCAAAGTCAAATCGCAGCGGCACGGCTCGAGCGGCAAGCGACGTATGTGACAAGGGCTATTGCGCTTCAAAAGGAACGTATTACTACGGCGCAAAACTCCACTTTTTGGGCAAGATTTGCCCCGGCAGTATACCTGCGCCCGCCGCCATCCGCCTGAGCAAGGCTAGCGAGAGCGACATCACTGTCGCAAAAGAGTGGCTAGGCAAGGATTTTTCCGGGCTAACTATATTTGCTGACAAGGCTTATATCGATAAAAATTGGCACGAGATGCTCAAACTTATGCACGATATATCTATCATAACGCCGGTCAAGCTGGCGAAAAATCAACATTTTTTGGATGCGGCCGACAAATTGTTTTCACGTGCCGTCAGCAGTATCCGCCAAACCATTGAATCAATGTTCAATTGGCTTAACGAAAAAGTTAATTTGCAAAATGCTTCAAAAGTGAGGTCGAGAAAAAGTTTGTTCGTCCATGTGTTTGGTAAACTCCTTGCCGCTTGTTGCGAATTTGCTTTTAACTTTTAACTCACATTCTTACTTATATTATACTTTGTTTTGTCTAAAAAATCAATCGTTTTCAATTCAAAAATTTCTTAATATGCGCGATTCCTAAACTTTTTGTGTCGGCAGGGGCGAACGTTGTCGATACAGCCTCATCATGACGGCAAAAATCAGCCTATAAAAACAGGCAAACGAACGGCACAAGAGCCGCCGACCTTGACCCGATAGGGCGGTAGTGCTTAGCATCAAGGGCGGCGGTTAATGTGCCAAACGAAGGGCTGTTGATAGTGCCTGATTTTTGGGGCTATCCCCGAAGCCGTCTTGTTGAGGTGTGGAGCGCGACAATGAGAAAAGCCCCTGCTTTGCGATAGTGTCTTTGTGAGGGTTGCAAAGACACTAATAATGCGCCCGATTGAGCGGTTGTGTTTTAGTCCTTTCTTTTCTTTCTATTTTTGGCGGTGTCAAGGGTTCGCTCGGTTTGTATCTGTTGAAGATTATCAAGGGCTGATGTTGGCTGCACTCTCATTTGTGTCAATAAATTTTCTATTAATCCTCTGTAGGCGTGTTTTTCGGCGAGTTGCCATTGTGCGTTGTACTCTGCGTCAATAGCGTCAAGTTCCTTTCCAATCTCCGCTATTTTGGCGGTTTTCGGCTCTAATTCAGACTTCTTAAAATGCACCTCATTGCGAATACGCTTGATTTCAAAATCTGATTCGCGTAACGGAATATGATATTTTGAGTTGAAATCCTGCTCCGCCACATGAATATCTGATTCGGCTTGCTCAATCTCTGCGTCAAGTTTCTTTTTGCGTTTATACGCCCAAAAAGGCAGATTCCGCCGCTCTATCTTTAATTCCGCGACATCACCCTGCATATCCCTAATTTTTTCGATTCTGTCTTCCATAATACCCGCACGAGCGTCCAATCGCGGAATATTTTCAACATCTTTATCATATTGCAATTGTAACGCGGAACGTCTTCGTTCAAGTATAACGTAACTATTTTTTAGGTCGTAGAGGTATCGCGCGATTTTTTCAGCTTCGCGGTATGATTCGGGCGATGTCGGTATTTTATCCATATTTTGCGGTGTTTTTTCAGTTTGAAACGGCTCGCTCATACGGCTTTGCGTTGTTCGGGTGGTGCGTACCTCGTTTGGCACGGTTTCAGCGGTCGCAGTATTTACCGCCGATTCTGCACCCTCAAAGTTTTGCGTGTCATGTGGCGGTAACGCCTTTAAAATCTGCATTGATATTTCCATTAAAGTATGTAATATTATTTCGCGCTGTCCCATTATGCGCCCCCTGTGTCAAAAAAAATTTATAGTTGGATTAGTTTATCACGCAAAAGGAGCGAACACGCTCGAAAAAAGTCGAATGGTTTACATAATTTTCAACTTTAGGAATTGTTACTAAATAAATTTTACAGGTAATTCAGTGTTGGAGGTTGTGGACAGTTTACTTAACGTGGAATAGTGTAGAAGCACGTTAATTATGGTAAAAACGCGCCAATTACTTTATGTCAACTTGTAGAGGGGATAAAAAACTGTAAAAGTTATTTCATAACGTTCCCTTAGCGACTGCGTCCGATTGTGCGGTTGCGTCTGCGTTCTTTGATTAGCCCTTCTGCTTGGGCGGTTTCGCGTATTTCGAGCAGAGCTTGCGCTTCTTCGTAGGATAGTTTTTCGAGGGCTTTTTGAAAACCTTCTTCGGTGATTGTGTTGAGTTCATGGATTATTTGCTCATGCAGTTGTCTTTCGCGGGCTGATTGGATTTGATTTTGGACTATTTTCGCCAATTCTTCATCATGCGCCCTTTCTTGTTCTCTATCGCGGTATACGTCTTTTCGGAGTTTCAAGGCTTGATATTCCGTTTTTAGTGCCTCTTGTCGCTCGTAGATTTTGTTCATGCGGGCTTCTTTTTGGGCAATTTCCAGCTCTTTTTTACGGACTATCTTTTGCAGTCGCTCAATTTCCGCTTGGGCTTGTTCGGGTTCAATCTTGAATTTTCGGGTAAAATATTGACGTGCAAATTCGAAGTCGCGGTCTGCCTTTCGGATTTGTCCGTCCCAGTAGCTCTTTTTCTCAAATTCCCACCAATGCGCCTTTAGGCGTTCCTCTCGCGGGTGTTCGGTTGCTTTCTGTTTTTCATTAACGATTTGGACATATTCATCAACATTTTCGGCGCGGTATTCTAAGGGTGGAATATCTCGTTTTATTGCGATGATGTCCTCTTTTAAGCCTCTTAGCTCCCATTTAAAGGCTAAAAATTCGTTTTCTATCTTGTCCCTGCGTGGATTTATTTCGGCAAGCTCGCGGGCTTTTTGTTGCGCCTTCATTTTTTCGACTGTTTGCATGGCTTTTTCGGCTCTTAGCTGTTCTTCTAAGCTCGGAGCGTCAAGGCTTGTTTCTGTTTCATATTGTCCCTGTTTTTCTATGTGTTGTGCCGTTTGTGCCGCTTTGCGCTGTTCCCAAATTTTTTCCACGCGCTGAGCCGCTTTTTCGACTTCACGCTGATAGGGTGTTTTTGTGCGTGCCTCGTTTCGCCGTTTAATCTCGCGGTTATAATCGCCCCGTTCGGTGCGTATGCCGCGCCGCTCAAGGGCTGTAGCCTCCGCGCCTAAGTGTATGGTCGGCTCGCGGTCTATGCCCTGCGCCTTTAGCGTCCGATGGTCGATACGTTCGTCAAGTCCTTTTTCCTCAAATTTACGATTATTAATTTCCGCCCAATTTTCCCGCCATATCAACAAATTTTCTCTTTTATCCCAATCGGGGTTCTTCTTTCCGAAGCCGTCAGGCGAAACCTTTCGCGTAGTCAACATGACATGAGCGTGAGGGTTGCCCTCGTTGTTGTGTATGGAAAAATCGGCAATCATGCCCTTGTCTGTAAAATTTTCCTTGATAAATTCTCGCAATAGAGCTTTTTGTTCGGATAGCTCAAATTCTTTTTGCAGGGCTAGCTCGATTTCGCGTGCCAGTCGTGCGTCTTTGCGTTTTTCGCTTGCCTCGACCGCGTTCCAAAGTGTTTGGCGGTCTTTAAATTCGGGCGGTGCGCCGTCGGGCAAAATTATTTCGCTGTGTATAACGCCCTTCTTTTTTGTGTAGTCGTGGACGATTTCGCCGTCAACACCCTCGCGCAATTCATCGCCTGAACGGTACGCCGCCGAGCCTACCGCATTAGAGCGCAATTTTTCGCCCGAGCGGTACGCTGCCGCGCCAACGGCAGACCGTCCCGAGCTTCTGCCGATAATCTTTACACTTAGATGATAAAGCCCCATCACGCACGCCCCCATTTTGAAACCGCACTAAAAACGCTTTCAAAACAGAATATGCCGCATTGATTGTCCAAAATGTGATGTTGCGAAGCAACATGTAAGTGCGCCCTTCTATTATGCAGTGTTTTCTTTGTTTTTCGACACGAGGCGTATGTATGCTTTGTTTTTCGTTGGACAAGCAGTGTTGTTGTTTTTGGGACGAGGGCGCAAAAATGCCCCTGTATTTGGCAGACAAGCACCACAACAGGAGCGAAAATGATTATTATTCGGAGTGTAAAAACCACTTTACTACACCCCTATGAAAATTTCTATTTGTGTGTTAGAATAAAGGCGATAGGTCTTGATTATCCAACGTGCGGTTGTAAGATACCTCTTTCGGTAGCTGTGTACCCACGCGGTAGCAGTGTGAGAATATTAATGGCGAAATAATTTCTGGACACCACACTTAGCATATAGCATCTCAACTTTTAGTTAACTATATAACTAGCGGTGTGTATTACGTTTGTGGTGTTTGTACTGCCCAATCCTACGTCAAAGGAAATTAGAGAAAAAATACTTCATCATAAACAAAATTACGTAAATGAAACCGACATAGCAAAATGGCTCGTAATAAGCCAAAGCACTGTTACAAAAGTGTGGG
>Ga0209737_10001292_pt1 | contig 18169 bp, 17 predicted proteins | sample TergutCu122P3_FD_187284 | JGI IMG/M metagenome (GOLD analysis project Ga0209737, IMG submission 187284) | Cubitermes ugandensis P3 segment gut microbial communities from Kakamega Forest, Kenya - Cu122 P3 (SPAdes) (version 2) | ecosystem: Host-associated > Arthropoda: Insects > Digestive system...
CCTCTTCCCATTCCGAACAGAGAAGTTAAGCCCAACTGCGCCGATGGTACTGCCTGAAACAGGTGGGAGAGTAGGTCGTCGCCCAATAATTTAAAAGCCCCAAGTTATTTTTGGGGCTTTTTTTATATTTTTTAAGGCTATATTTCTTTTGTGTAAATTAAAAAACTCATCTTTTTTTCTTTATTACTTGTCTGTTACTTCTAACTAAGTAAAACGTATGAAAATAAAATAGCGTGGAGACAACGCTCAGCACGCTTGGTAACCGCAACGTCATACATCCTAACGGATGCAGTAATATTGCGGTGATAATATAGATAAAAAATCGTATCTTTGCCGTTCTAATTTAAATTTGCCGAAGTATGTACAGTCTTTATCGTAAAGAGATTAAATCTTATTTGAGTTCCCTAATTGGCTATATTTTTATCGGCGTTTTCTTAATTATTGCCGGGTTGTTTATTTGGGTATTTCCCAATATTAATAATGTTTTGTATTCTAATGTGGCAAGTTTACAAGGGCTTTTCAATACCTCTAAATTCTTGTTTCTTTTTCTGGTGCCGGCAATTACCATGAGAACTTTTGCCGAAGAAAAACATCGCGGCACGCTGGAGCTTCTTTTAACCAAACCGCTTACCGATACGCAAATTATTGCCGCTAAGTTTTTGGCTTCACTCACTTTGTTGATTATTGCTTTATTGCCCACCTTGTTGTATGTGATTTCTGTGTATAACCTAGGCTCTCCGCCCGGAAATATTGACTTGGGAAGCACATGGGGTTCCTATTTGGGTCTCATTTTCTTAGGCGCTACGTTTATTTCTATCGGGATATTTGCCTCAAGCACCACTTCAAACCAAATTGTAGCTTTCGTGTTAGCTGCCCCGCTCTGCTTCATCATGTATTTTGGATTTGAATTTATCTATAGCTTTGAAATACTGGGAAGTATGGGATACTTCATTAAGAAGTTAGGTATAGATTATCATTACCTTTCTATCAGCAGGGGCGTGATAGATACACGCGACATTCTTTATTTTTTGAGTGTGATTATACTTTTTTTGCTGGCTACACGTATTATATTATTAAGTCGCAAATGGTAATTTTTAATCTACAAGTATGAAAAACAAAGTTAAATACAAACGTTCGGCAATAGTTATGGTAATCTCAAGCTTTGCCATTCTGATCGCACTCAATATTCTTTTTTCTTTTTTCTATGCAAGAATTGATTTGACTGCTGAAAAAAGGAACACATTGGCGCCATCTACTAAAAAGCTCCTAAAGGAATTGCCCGATAAAATTTATATCAAAGTTTTTTTGGAAGGGAAAAATAATCCTGCAGATTATCAAATTTTTGCACAAAAAACAAAAGAAATATTAGAAGAATTTAGTAGACACTCAGCCAATATTGAGTTTGAAATGATTGATCCTATTGCAGGAAAAGATCAAGAAGAAGTACATTCTATTTTTGGAGAATTTTATAGAAAAGGACTTTATCCTATTCCTATTTCAAGGGAAAATTATTCCACCACTTGGGTGGTTCCGGGCGCATTTCTTACATATGTAGGCAAGGAGTATCCTGTTACTTTAGTGGTTTCCGATCCTAACGGTAGAGATTGGCTCGACTTCTCCATTCAAGAATTGGAATATAACTTGGTTTCTGCCATTCGAAATATTACAACTCCCTTTGCGCCGAGAGTGGCTTTTTTAGAAGGACATGGCGAATTAAACAGAATGAATACCTCATGGATGGAGTGGCAACTAAGGCGTTATTATAAGGTGGATAGAGTCACTATCAACAACCAAATCAATAGTTTGCGAGATATTTATTTGAAAGACTCGACTGAACTGACAATCGGATCGTACGGAAATAAATATGATGTACTGATTGTGGCGCAACCCACGCAACCTTTTTCCGACATGGATAAATACATAATTGATCAATTTATTATGAATGGCGGGAGAGTGCTTTGGCTAATTGATGCAACCAATGCCTCCATAGATAGCTTACAACACAGTAATGAGTTTTTTGCTACTGAAAATCCTTTACGATTAAACAGTTTGTTTTTTAAATATGGCGTTCGTATGAATACAAATTTAGTTCAGGATTTAAATTGTCAAGCTATTCCCATTCAGTCGGGAATGATAGGAAACCAACCTCAATACAAATTTTGGGCAATGCCATATATGCCTATTATCGTAAATTTCTCTTCGCATCCTATTGTTCGAAAACTGAAAGCCTTAAAAGTTGATTTTGCAGGTACAATAGATTTTGTAGGAACGGATCCTAATCTCAGGAAAACCGTGCTCGCTACCACATCCGAAAAAACAAAAGTGGTACCTACTCCTTCTATCGTTACGTTGAATGTAATAAGAACTCAACCAAATCTTCAGGAGTTTAGTCGTATGTATCAACCCATTGCGGTATTGGTAGAAGGAAAGTTTACTTCTGCTTTTAAAGGGCTTTTACCCATAGAATTTGATACTATCAAGGAATTTGACTTCAGGACAGAAAGCCGCCGCGAAACCAGGCAAATATTTGTTTCGGATGGCGATATAATTCGTAACTATTTCGATCATAAAAGTAGAGAACCTTATCCCACAGGTTATGATTTTTATTCGCGAAGACAATATGATAATGCGGATTTCATTCTCAATTGTGTAAACTATTTAAGCGCTGATGATGAGTTACTTATGATACGTTCAAAGAGCTTTAAATTAGGAACATTAAATCCGGTTGCCGTTAAAGAGAAGAGAAATTTTTATATTTTATTGAATACGATAGGTCCCTTAATACTTATCAGCATTATGGCAACGGTGCTCATTCTTTTTAGAAAATGGCAGTACAATAGAAAAAGATTGATAAGTTAATAGGTGCAATGAAATATTACATGATTGCCGGTGAAGCTTCGGGCGATTTGTTAGGTTCTTATCTGATAAAATCCATAAAGAAGCTAGATCTTGATGCCGATTTTCGTTGTTGGGGTGGCGATTTGATGGAAGCCGAAGGCAGTGAAATCATCAAACATTATAAAGACCTTGCTTTTATGGGTTTTTGGGAAGTTGCCAAAAACTTACGCACTATTCTTAAAAATATTACAACTTGCAAAACAGATATTTTGCTTTACAAACCTGATGTACTCATTTTAATTGATTACCCGGGGTTCAATATGCGCATTGCAAAATTTGCTAAAAAACATAATATTAGAGTAATATATTATGTTTCTCCGCAAATTTGGGCATGGAAGAAAAATCGCGTGCATAAAATTAAACGCAACGTTGATACGCTGATCACAATTTTGCCCTTTGAAAAAGATTTTTATGCAAAATATAATTACAAAGCGTATTATGTAGGACATCCTTTACTAGATGTGATAAAAGATGAAGTGATAAAAGATGATTGGCAAACCTTTAAGGTTAATTATCAATTGGATGACCGTCCCGTTGTTGCCGTTTTACCCGGAAGCCGCCGTCAAGAACTCAAAAAAATGCTTCCTGTTATGGTGCAAATGGCAGAACAATTTCCGGAATACCAATTTGTGATGTCGAAAGTAAAATGGCAACCATTCTCCTTATATCAATCTTATATAAAAGATAAGCAAATAACTTTAGTAGAAGGAAATACCTACTCATTGTTGCACCATGCCAAAGCGGCTATGGTAACCTCCGGCACTGCGACGTTGGAAACCGCTTTGTGGAATGTTCCGCAAGTGGTATGTTACAAAGGCAGCTTTATTTCGTATCTTATTGCCAAAATACTTATAGGTAAACATTTGAAATATATTTCATTAGTGAACCTTATTTTAGATAAGCTTGTCGTAACAGAATTGATTCAACATGAATGTAATCCGAAGAAATTAAATGAAGAACTTGCAAAAATTGTTTATGATAACCATATCATTGATGGGATGAAAAACGATTATAAACAATTGCAACATATTTTGGGCGATGCCGGCGCTTCCGATAATGCAGCAAAATTGATTGTAAAACATGACATTAAATAAAATTAACATCGTTTATTTTCTAGGCATTGGCGGAATAGGCATGAGCGCCCTAGCACGACTTTTTCTGCTTCAAGGAAAGCAAGTTTATGGCTATGATCTTACACCAACTGAAATTACATCACAGTTAACGACAGAAGGTGCACACATTCATTTCGAGGAAGATGTGAACAGAATTCCTGCACTGGTAGATGTAGTGGTTTATACTCCGGCTGTTCCCAAAGAGCATAAGGAATACCAATATTTTGTTGAACAAAAAACGCCTATATTAAAACGTTCCGAAATTTTAGGAATCATTTGCAACAGCTATCCTACCATTGCAGTTGCCGGCACGCATGGAAAAACGACAACTGCAGCGATAGTTACACAACTACTAGTGTGCGGTGCGGTATATGGTACAAAAGAAGGTAGAAAACAAGAAGAGGAGGAAGGGAGAAAGGAGTTGGAAGGAAAATCCCCTTCAAAATTTGAAGGGGTGTCCGAAGGGCGGGGTAGTTTATATAAAAATAAAATCCTCTCCTTCATCGGTGGAGTTGCCAAAAACTTCAACAGCAACTTTGTTTGCGAACCGAAATTTGACACAGTGATAGTAGAAGCCGACGAATTCGATCGGTCGTTTTTAACCTTACACCCACAAGTGGCGATCATCACGTCAATAGATGCCGATCATTTGGATATTTATGGAAATCATGAGCAATTAAAAGCATCGTTTCAATTGTTTGCCAACCAAATACAACCTCACGGCACATTGGTAATTTGTGACGAAATAGCAGATCAAATTGCGCATCCGAATAAAGTTACATATGGTTTTTCCGAACAAGCGCAATACCAGATTATAAATATTGAATATTATCCGGCGAAAACGACTTTTGATTTAAATATATCATATAAACTACCCCGCCCTTCGGACACCCCTTCAAATTTTGAAGGGAATGTTCTACCGCATACTTCATCCCACTCATCTCATCTCACTCACCTCACACCTCTTACTGTTAACATTCCCGGTAAGCATAATGCACTCAACGCTGTTGCTGCGCTCGCCGCATGTCTTGAATTTTTGTCTTGGAAAGAAGATACAATTATTGATTCTCATTTATTAGATGTCTTAGTAGAGAAATTAACAGATTTTTCCGGTGTAAAGCGTCGTTTTGACATTCGTATTCAACGCGACGATTTTGTGTATATTGACGATTATGCACATCATCCGGAAGAAATCAGGGCATTTTTAGAGGCTGTTAAAAAAAGTTATCCTACAAAGAGGCTCACCGGTGTTTTCCAGCCTCATTTATATTCAAGAACTAAAGATTTCGCTCAAGAATTTGCAAACGCGTTGGAGGTTTTAGATGAAATTATCCTGCTAGATATTTATCCTGCAAGAGAAAAACCAATTGAAGGAATCACATCAAATTATCTATTGTCATTAATAAAAAATGAAAACAAGAAACTCCTTAAAAAAGAGGAACTTTTACTTTATTTGCAAAAACACAAACCGGAAGTTTTGCTCACCATGGGCGCCGGCGACATTGATAAAATGGTGAAAGTTTTAGAGGCTTTTTGTTAAGCCTTCTGGCTTCGTCAATGCGTACCCCAAAAAGAGATATAATATTAAATATTTAAGCCCGTTACGAAGTAGTGAGGGTAAGCCCAATATCCCCTTCAAATTTTGAAAGGGTGTCCGAAGGGCGGGGTAGTTTATATGTACAAAAACTTCACCCCAACCATCTTATACTCCATAATACAACGAAACGCCAGGTCCTAATGGTAAATTGAGTAAAATCCAACCTATAAGCAACGCTACCCAGCCAATGAAAAAGGCAATTGAAAAAGGCAACATCGTGGCTATAATGGTTCCTATGCCGGCTTTTTTATCGTACTTTTGATAATAAACAATAATCAACGCGAAGAAGCTCATCATAGGTGAAACAATATTGGTAATGCTGTCGCCCACACGATATACCGCTTGCGAAAGTTCGGGGGAGTATCCCAAAAGCATGAAAATAGGAACAAATACAGGTCCCATAATTGCCCATTTTGCAGAAGCACTTCCCATGAGAAAATTCGTAAACGCAGTAAATAATACGAAGATAACAACCAAAGGTATCAGACCAATATCGGCGCTTTGTAATGCGTTGGCTCCATTTATGGCAAGCAGCAGTCCCAAGTTGCTCCAGCGGAACCACGCCACAAATTGTGCTGCAAAAAATACTAAAACAAGATAAGCAGCAAGGGTTTTAAAACTATCATTCATTCCGGTAATCACGTCTGCTCCCTTTTTATATGTGCCCACCGTAAAACCATATACTGCTCCGGCAGAAGCAAATGTTAAAAATAGAAAAGTGATAAACCCTTGTAACACAGGAGAATTAAGCATACTCCCATCGTATCCGCGCAAAATGCCGTTTTCGGGAATTAGTCCTATTAGCAGAAGGATAAACCAGCCTAAGAAAACAAGTCCGGCATTTCTCAATCCTTTTTTCTCTAAAGCAGTGGGTTGTACAATTGCTTCTTGTTCCACATCGCCGGTGTATTTCCCCATACGAGGCTCTGTCCATTTCACAGTTACCACCGTGCCTATCACAGTAATAAGTATGGCAGAAACCGCCATGAAGTAATAGTTTGCCGTAGGCAACACATAATAATTAGGGTCAATGATATGTGCTGCTTCGGTGGTAAGTCCTGCCAATAATGGATCAAGGGAAGTAATAAATATGTTTGCGCTGAAACCGCCACTCACACCGGCAAATGCTGCCGATATTCCAACAAGGGGGTTTCTTCCCAACGAGTGAAAAATAACGCCTGCCAACGGAATAATCAATAAATACCCCAAATCACCTGCCACTTTCGAAATAACCGCTGTAAAAACAACCATCAATGTGATGTATTTTGCCGGAGTTTTTACCAACATGGCGTTAATGGCTGCTCTTATCAACCCGCTGGTTTCCGCCACGCCAATTCCCAACAAAGCTACCATTACAATACCAAGCGGTGCAAAACTTGTGTAATTGCTTACCATATCAAGAACGATACGATGAATTCCATCACGCGACATCAAATTAACAACATGAACTTGTTCTCCTGTGGCAGGATGCACGCCATGCCACCCTAAGAGTGAGCCGATACCTGACAATAAGAACGTAGTGAGTGCAAATAATCCGAACAATAAAGCCGGATGAGGTAAAGCATTTCCCGCTTTCTCTACAACATAAAAGAAACCTTTTTTTGGTTTCGTGGATACTTTCTCCATACAATTAACATGTTTTTATTTAGCCTCTCCGTACGGCAAGTTACTCAAACTTCCTCACGAAACAACTGCCGCAAAAATATGCAAATATTTTTCATATACAATTTTTAAAAATACATTCTTCATTTGGCATTTCAAATTCTTTTAATAGCGTGATTTAATCCAAAAAATCACCATTATAAAATCTATGCAAAACAATTTTGCACAAAAAATGTATTTTTATATGAAAAATGTTATTTTTGCGCCCATTTTGTAAAGTCATGGCAAAAAAAAATATTCCTATCGAAATTTTAGAAGCCGCTAAAGAGCTTTTTTTAAAACACGGCTTTAAACGTATTAGTATTGAAGATATTTGCAATAAAGTAAATGTTAGCCGGCGCACGTTTTATGTTTATTATGAAAACAAAAACGATCTTCTTATTAAATTGTTAGAACAAATTCGTGAAGAAAGTTTACGTGAAGTTTTTGCCATAACCAACAGCAATTTATCCTTCCCCGAAAAATTAATTCAAATTACAGATTATAATATAGCTCAATTAGAACAAATGACACCCGAGTTTTTGGCGGACATATATGATCCGTCTTTTGTAGAAGTTAGAGAACATTACGAAAGCGAAAGGGCTTATTTTCAAGAATGGATGCGCAACTTTTTCGCTGAAGCGCAAAAGCGTGGCGATATTCGCAACGACTTAGATATAGATTTTTTACAACGATTTATAAATCATGTTATTGCATCATACAAAAATATAGAAATCGTAAAACGCTATCCCAACACAGCGCTTCTCATGCGAAAAGTAGCGGATGTGTTGCTTTACGGTATTCTTGGAAAAGAAAATGCATAGCTCAAAGATTTAAAAGTTTAAAGATCATATAAACCACCTCGCTTTCCAGGCATCCTTTAACCACTAATCATGTTCCATTTCAAGTATTTTTCCATCAATCATTCACAAAGTTCCATGAAAGTGGGTACCGATGCCGTATTGCTTGGCGCATGGTTGCCTGTTTCCGAAAGCTGTAGCGCCATTTTGGAAATAGGGTCAGGTTGTGGGGTTATTTCGCTCATGCTTGCCCAAAAAACCAATGCACATATTACAGGTATTGACATTGACGAAAAATCGGTAATTGAAGCACAAAAGAATATAGAAAATTTCATTTGGAAAGATCAAGTGCAATTTATTCATGCAAATGTGCAAGATTTTGCGCAAAAAACTACACAAAAATTTGATGTTATTGTAAGCAATCCGCCTTTTTTCGAAAATAGCTTAAAATCTCCGAAAACAAGCAGAAATATTTCAAGACATAACGATACATTATCTTTAGAAACTCTTATTTCTACAGTAGACATACTACTTTCGGATAATGGACGTTTCGGAATAATTCTTCCCTTAGCAGCGGCAGAAAAATTGGAAAAATTAGCATTAGAAAAACATTTATATGTTACAAAAAAAACATGGCTTTATCCTCTTCCAGAAAAAAAAGCAAATAGAGTATTAATGTTATTTGAAAGGGAATGTGCTGTTTATGAAGAAGAAGATTTAATTATTAGAGATGGAGGTTACACAAATGAATATTACGAACTTGTAAGAGAATACTTATTAACTGAACATTTAACAAAATGAAAAATAAAAAAACTACTTCCGGAAAACTGATATTTCTCTTATTTGGAGCGCTTTTCTTATTTAATATGTGTACCTCAAAATTTAATTCTGGCGATTTAATTTTTGTGGCTTCGGAAAATAGCGATTTTGAAAAATCAATCGTCGAGGTTACCCAATCGAAAAACCAATTGTTAAATTTTACTCATGTAGGCATTATTAATGTAACCGATTCGGGTGTTTTTGTAATGGAAGCAGCTCCTCAAAAAGGCGTAGTCTACGCAAGCTTACAAGAATTTAAAGATGAAAACATTAACGGTGTTTTATATGTAGGTAAATTAAAATCAAAATATAGAAAATATACGAAAGATGCCCTTCATAGAGCCTGTTCGCATCTTGGGAAAGGATACGATTATGCTTTTGATTTTGAGAATAACCTCTACTACTGCAGTGAATTGGTGTATGACGCTTATACGTATGCAAGCAACAATCCTCATTTTTTTGAAACGCCTGACATGACTTTTAAAAAAGAGGGAACGGATGAAATTTTACCTTATTGGATTGAATATTTTGAAAAACTAAATATGCCTGTTCCGGAAGGTAAACCGGGAATAAACCCAACAGGACTAAGTCATTCCGATAAATTAATTATTAAACCTATAAACCTATGAAAAAACTAACCTTATTTGCTCTTTGTTTCCTCATGCTTTTCGGTTTCGCGCACGCCCAGTCCGATTCTCTTCGTATTACCTTGCAACAAGCCATTGAAATTGCGCTAAATGAAAGTCCCAGCATACGCATTGCGGATAGAACCATCGAAACTAAAAAATATTACAGAAAAGAACAAATTGTGGGATTATTTCCTAATGTATCTGCCGGAGCATCTTACCAACGCACGTTATTAAAACAAAAAATGGTAATAGACATTCCCGGATTAGGAACTCAAGAAATGGAGATGGGAACCTATAATAATATGGGACTTTCTGCTAACTTGTCTCTGCCAATTATTGCGCCGGCGTTATGGAACACAATAAAACTAACCTCAATGGACATTGAGCTGGCAGTAGAACAGTCGCGGGCATCGAAAATTGCACTCATAAATAATATTAAAAAGGCGTATTATGCTGTGCTTATCACGCAAGAATCGTATAAAGTGTTCATGGATAACTATAAACACATTGAAGATAATGCTAAATTTATTACCGACAAATATAATCAGGGATTGGTTTCAGAGTTTGAAAAATTGCGCGCTGATGTACAGGTACAAAATGCAAAACCTAACCTCAGTGCAGCTATTAATGCGATGGATATAAGTCAAAAAGCGCTTAAAGTTTATATGGGTGTAAATATTAACGAGCCATTGATTTTTATAGGAAAAATGAAAGACTTTGAAGCCGAAATGAAAGCCGCAAAACTTCCCGAAAAAAATACCTTATTTTTAGATAATAATACCGATTTGAAACAAATGGACATGGCAATTCAACAATTGGAGCGTTCGCGCAAGATTGTACTTTCCGCTGCATATCCAATGTTAGCATTATCGGGAAGTTTTCAATATATGACCATGGGAGATGATATTCCCGCAAAAGATTTTAATTGGTTTCCCACCTCAGTGATTGGGGTTTCTTTGCAAATACCTATTGTTTCTTGGGCATCAACATCTTATAAGAATAAACAGATGAAGAATAACATTCAAAATATGAATGACAATCGTTTGAATATGGAACGCGCTTTATGGCTGTCTGTGTCTACAAGTTTAAGCAATATTGACAAAGCGATTGCCGATTTTGAATCAAGTAGTGAGAGTGTAAAAATGGCAACCCGCGCCTACAACATTGTTCAAAGACAATACGAAGTGGGAATGGCTACATGGCTTGATCTTAACAGTGCCGAATTAGCGCTATTGCAATCACAATTATTTTATTATCAATCAATTTACGATTATTTAGTAGCGCAATCAGAATTAGAATATGTATTGGGTAAAAATTGAAAAACTATAAAAATATGAAAAGAAAAATCCACAACGCTTACGCCGACATTGCCGAATATCACTGTTTTGGTTGCTCACCTACCAATCCCATTGGACTAAAACTTAATTTTTGGGAAGAGGGAGAATGGATTTATGCCAAATGGACACCCGATAAGTGGTACGAAGGTTACCTCAACATGCTGCACGGAGGTATTCAAGCCACACTGTTGGACGAAATCGCAGATTGGGTACTTATTGTAAAGCTGGGCACTAGTGGTGTTACTAGAAATTTGAACATCACTTACTTAAAACCTGTTTTTGTAAACCAAGGAGAAATTACAATCCGTGCTAAATTGGTTATTCAAAACGGAAATTCTGTTATAACATATGCCGAATTAATGGATAAAGAAGGAGTCGTTCGTTCTCACGCCGAAATCGAATACTTTGCATTTTCACAAGAAATAGCTAAACAAAAATATAACTTTCCGGAACCGGAAGACTTTTTTAAAAATGAAATTAATTAATCTGTATAAACTACCCCGCCCTTTGGGCGTCCCTTCAAATTTTGAAGGGGATATTTTAATCTCATAAATCTTCCGTTAGTTAAAACTGACATTTAAATCTATTAACCACTAATCACCATTGAAAATGAAATCTTACAGAAAAGAACTCCACTTTAACATCCCCACCCGCCGGGGATTGAGAAATATTACACGAGACGTGCAACAGGTCATTAACGAAAGCGGAGTTAAAGAAGGCTTGGTATTGGTAAATGCCATGCACATTACCGCCAGTGTTTTTATTAACGATGATGAATCGGGATTGCACCACGATTATGAAATATGGTTGGAAAAATTAGCTCCTGAAAAACCGCATAGCCAGTATCAACATAATGGTTTTGAGGATAATGCCGATGCACATCTCAAACGTACCATAATGGGACGCGAAGTAGTGTGTGCCATCACCAACGGCAAACTTGATTTCGGCACATGGGAACAAATTTTCTATTTCGAATTTGATGGAAAACGGAGTAAGCGGGCGTTAGTTAAAATTATTGGAGAATAAAATTATATAGAAGGAGAAAGAAGAAAGAAAAATCTCCTTCAAATTTTAAAGGAGTGTTTGAAGGGCGGGGTAGTTTATATGAAAGTTAAAAATTAAAAAAATCAAAATAGATATGAAAAAAATCACATTCTGGGTAATAATCCCAATCTTAATAGCAGCGATGAGCGTTGCTTGCACCCAAAGAACCAGAGAAATTGATACTTCGCAAAATGATGCCGTTACAATTAGAGTAGCGGAAGTACACGAACAAGTGGTGTCCCAACTTTCTGAATACACCGCTATCATACTCCCCGAAGCCGTGAACAATATTGCGCCCTCTGTACCCGGAAGAATTGACAGAATTTATGTAGAAATAGGTGATTTTGTTACCGCCGGACAAAAATTGGTGCAAATGGATGCTACCCAACTACGCCAATCTAAAACTCAGTTGGATAACTTGAAAGAAAATTTTAAACGTTTAGACGAACTTTACAAAGTAGGCGGTGTCTCCAAGGCGGACTGGGATGCAATGAAAACCCAATTAGATGTAGCACAAAATACGTACAATAACCTTTCTGAGAATACACAACTGTTAAGCCCAATCAATGGCGTAGTTACTATGCGTAATTATGATAGCGGCGATTTATTCACCGGAGCTCCCATACTGCAAATTCAACAAATTCGTCCAGTAAAATTGTTAATTAACGTATCGGAAAGTCGATTCAATGATATTAAAGTAGGCATGGATGCAAAGATTAGAATTGAAGTCTTAAATAATGAAGAGTTTACCGGGCGTGTAAGTTTGATTCATCCTACTTTAGATGCACGTACACACACCTTCCCTGTGGAAATTACCATTCCGAACGCGAATGCTAAAATACGCCCCGGAATGTATACACGTGTTACCTTCAATTTAGGCAACCGCAGTAATGTAGTAGTACCTGATAACGCTATTGTGAAACAACCCGGTAGTGGTGATCGTTATGTATATCTTTTGAATGACGATAACACCGTTTCGTACATAAAGGTTGAACTTGGTAGAAGATTAGACGTTAATTATGAAGTCCTTTCGGGTCTTAACGATGGCGATAAAGTTGCAATAACTTCACTCACCAGACTTAAAGACGGGATTAGCGTACGTGTTGTTGAATAGAAAAATTGTAAGATTTGCAATTTTCTATTAAAACAAAAACTTCCATCCTAAAACAACCAAAAGAAGTATTATAAATACCAACCAAATAACGGTTCGCATGTTGCCTGTTGAATGTTTTCGGCTATAACGTCTTCTCCCCCAGCTGCTTCTTAGCTTGTCTCCAAATTTATTAGGGTCAAAGTTTTCCGAATTGGTGGGTTTTTCATCTTCGGGCACGTAAAATTGCGGTTTATAATTATATTTCCGTGCCTCTGGGCGGTGTAAAAAAGTGAAATTCATAATGATTAGTATTTTAAGTGCAAAGTAATAAAAAAAAGTGAAATTCTTTTTTTAAATTCTGTTATGTAGTTATAAATTCAAGACTATCTGTGATTGCTATAAAAACTATATTAACACACCTTTATCGCTTCTTCTACCTTAAACTCCCCAATCCTCGTTCTTCGCAATGCTGATAGATGCGCACCGCTTTCCAACTTTTGGCCAAAATCGCGTACGATAGAACGAATATAAGTGCCCTTAGAGCATACGATTCTAAAGTCGACTTCCGGTAATGCAATTCTTGTAACTTCAAATTCTGAAATGGTAACTTTTTTAGGTTTTATTTCGGGCTCCTTACCCTCGCGCGCCAGCAGATAGGCGCGTTTCCCATTTACTTTAACGGCAGAAAAATGTGGAGGTACTTGGTCTTGCTCACCTAAAAAAGACCGTACCACCTGATAAATCTTTTTATCAGAAATATGTTCTATTGAAAACATTTCATTCACAGGGCTTTCCAAATCAAAACTAGGGGTAGTAGCGCCCAATATAAATGTACCGGTATACTCTTTTTCCTGAGCTTGATATTGTTCTATTTTCTTAGTAAACGAACCTATACAAATAATCATCACTCCGGTGGCTAAAGGATCTAATGTACCTGCGTGTCCCACCTTTACTTTTTTCTTTTTTTGGACAACCGTGAAAGTCTCCCCTACATTGCTCTCTACTTTCTGCTTTTTATTTCCCTCCTCTTGGTAACGTTGGCGAATATATCTCTTCACTTTTTCCACCAAATCAAACGAAGTGCATTGATATGGTTTGTCAAATACTAACAAATCGCCTTCTATATTTATGTCTATATCAGGCAATTCAAATCTTGCCTGATGAATCATTTTTTTTAACATGCAACATAAATTAATGCAATGGTTCCTGCAATACTACAATAGAGCGCAAACCAAAGCAGATTGGTACGTTTTATCAATTCAATCATAAATTTACATGCGAAACATCCGCAAAGATAGGCGGCAAAAAAGCCTATGATTAATGAACTTGTGGGAATTCCGGAAACGGCAACAGAGAAATCGCCTTTTATGGCGCCCAAGAAAGTTTCTCCCAAAATAGGAATTAAAACCATTAAGAAAGAGAATTTTGCAACTTCTTCTTTTTTAGTGCCGGCTAACAATCCGGTGGCAATAGTAGTTCCCGAGCGAGACAGCCCGGGCAACACCGCAATAGCTTGTGCAATACCCATCAATAATGCGCTTCCCCAACCCATGGGTTTACGTTGAGAAAATTTCACCAAAGAAGTTAACGACAATAATATAGCAGTAACTAACAGCATGGCGCCCACTAACGCTAACCCTTCTCCGAAAAGACTTTCTACGGTTTTCTTAAAAAATAGCCCTACAATCATCACTGGAATCATGGAAAGCAAAATCATGCCGATATATTTTGTTTCAGGAGATGAAGCACAACTTTGTTTAAATGAGCGAGACGCAATACAATTTCGTCCCAAATGAAATTTGAAAAAATTTTGAAATAAAACAGCAATCTCTTTATGTAAAATAGTAATGGTGCTTAACACAGTGGCACAGTGCACTACCGTTTCAAAAGCGATGTTATCGGTAACCTCCAAACCAAGCAACTCTTTACCAATAATTAAATGCCCACTGCTACTCACAGGCAAAAATTCTGTTAACCCTTGAATAATTCCTAAAATAAGCGCTTGTAACCAATCCATACTGTTTATTTATTTTTTACCACAAAGGACACAAAGTTTTAAATAATCACTGGTTGTACGCTTGTGCATTCTTAGTGTATCTTATGGTTAAAAAAAAGCGGCTGTACTTTTTAAACAGTCGCTTCTTGTTTGCTCCCCCTCTAGGACTTGAACCTAGGACCCTCTGATTAACAGTCAGATGCTCTAACCAACTGAGCTAAGGAGGAGTGTTGGCTTTTGAGGCGGCAAAAATATACTTTTTTTAATATCATCTGTTATTTAATGATGATATTGGCTAAATTTTATTTTGCAGTATTATTTTTTAACTACAAATCAGCTAAAACCTAGGGTTAGTACGTAATACGTTTGGCTTCTCTTGCCAATTTGTGAAACACTTCATCCATGCTTTGTACCTTAAAATATTGTTTTAAGTTTTTGGGAGAGTCTAAAGCATCAATTCTACCATCTACCATAATAGAAACGCGGTCGCAGTATTCGGCTTCGTCCATGTAGTGCGTGGTAACAAACACGGTTATTCCACGTGCGGAAGCCTCGTAAATCATCTCCCAAAACATGCGGCGTGTAGCAGGATCAACTCCACCGGTAGGTTCATCTAAAAATACAATTTGCGGATCATGAAAAATAGCTACAGAAAAGGCTAATTTTTGTTTCCAACCTAACGGCAGCGATTTTACCAATGTATTGCGCTCATTTTCAAAACCTAATTCATGCAATACTTTTTCCGTTTTTTCAATAATCTCCTTGTCTTTCATGCCGTAAATACCGGCATAAAGCCTAATATTTTCCCATACTTTCAAATCGTCGTATAAAGAAAATTTTTGGCTCATATAGCCAATGTTTTTCTTTATTTGTTCTGCCTCGGTTTCAATATCGTATTCTGCCACCCAACCTCTTCCGGAAGTAGGCTTGCTAATGCCTATCAACATTTTCATAGCAGTGGTCTTCCCGGCACCATTTGCTCCAAGAAACCCGAAAATTTCTCCTTTTTCTACTTCAAATGAAATAGCATCCACCGCAGTAAAATCGCCGAAACGTTTGGTAAGTTGTTCTGTTTTGATGACGGGCATGATGGTGTTAATGATCAGTGATTAATGGTTAATGATTAGTAGGGGGTGCAAAATTTTGCGCCCTTTCTATAAGTTAATTTGTATACCAATATAATTTTGTGGCGTAATGTTCCTCAATTCTTTTTTCAGATCTTCCGAAATATCCAAACTCTCAATAAAATTAAAAATCACCTCTTTAGTAATCGCTTTTCCCCTCGTGGCAGCCTTCAACGCCTCATAAGGCTCAGGATAACTTTCCCTGCGCAAAATCGTTTGAATTGCCTCTGCAACCACCGCCCAGTTTTTTTCCAAATCTTCATTGAGTTTCTCCTTGTTGATGACGAGCTTGTTAATGCCGCGTTGCAACGATTTTAGCGCTACGATACTGTGAGCAAGCGGCACACCAATATTTCGCGTTACGGTACTGTCGGTTAAATCGCGTTGTAGGCGCGAAACTGGCAATTTGGCGGAAAGCCCTTCAAACAAAGCATTGGCTATGCAAATATTCCCTTCCGCATTTTCAAAATCAATAGGATTTACCTTGTGTGGCATAGCTGAGGAACCAACCTCTTTTTCATTTACTTTTTGTATGAAGTAATTCATTGAAATATAAGTCCATACATCGCGTGCAAAATCAAGCAAAATGGTATTAATGCGCTTCATAGTGTCGAAATAAGCTGCCATCATGTCGTAATGTTCTATTTGCGTGGTGGTTTGCAAACGTTTTAACCCTAATTTCTCCTCCAAAAAACGATTTCCAAACGCTACCCAATCTATATTCGGATAGGCAACGCGATGGGCATTAAAATTTCCGGTTGCGCCACCAAATTTTCCACAAAAAGGAATGTTTTCAAATAATGCTAATTGGTTTTCAATACGTTCATAAAACACAAACCACTCTTTTCCCATGGTAGTAGGTGAGGCGGGCTGCCCGTGTGTATGCGCCAACATCGGAATTTGCATCCACTCCATAGCACGTTGTCGCAAAAGCTGTTGCACATTTTCCATCTCCTCAAACCAAATATCTCTCTGAAATTCTTTCATTAAATAAGGAATTGCAGTATTGTTTACATCTTGCGACGTTAGCCCGAAATGAATAAACTCCTTATATTTTGACAATTGCAATATATCGAATTTTTCTTTTAGAAAATATTCAACCGCTTTCACGTCATGATTCGTTATATTTTCGATTTGAATAATATGCCAAGCATCCTCTTCTGAAAAGTGACGATAAACGGCACGCAATTCATCAAACATATTCGGATCTACCACTTGTAATTGCGGAAGCGGAAGTTCACATAACGCAATAAAATACTCAATTTCCACGAGCACGCGCGCCCGAATCAATGCAAACTCCGAAAAATAATCGGAGAGTGCGTCCACTTGCTTATAATATCTTCCATCAATAGCGGAAATAGCGGTTAATCTATTTATAGTCATGCTTTAAATTTTTGGGTTTACAAAGAAACAACATTTTTTCAAATAAAAAAACGGATTGGAGCATAAAACGTATAGGGGCATTGCACGCAATGCCCCTACATAAGCCATGTGATTCCGGCAGGATTCAAACCTGCAACCTTCTGATCCGTAGTCAGATACTCTATTCAGTTGAGCTACGGAACCGCATTTGAGGCGGCAAAAATACAGTTTTTTTTGTATCGCCGTTGGCTCAAATTTAATTAATCTTCTTTACAATTGAAAATAAGGTGTTTAATTATCCTTATTCTTATTATTTTTTCACTTAGAAGTAATGAGCTTCTGAAATTTTTGCGGTTTTCGAGTACGGTAACTGTATTTTTTATTTAGGTTTTTGGTGGGTGGATTTCTTGGTTTACACTTTGGTGGATTTCCTAACTAATTCCGTACACAAAGATAAGAGTCAAAAAAAACTTAACTTTGTGTACGGAATTAGTTAAGAAGTTCAGCGTGCGATTGGCTTCCAAATCCGCACAAAACTGTCAGCGGGCATACACCCCCGCTTGCGTGAAACTACTCGTTAGCGGCTGGCGTTTTTTTTACTGTCTTTCCTTACGCTCTTTTTCGACAAATTCCACTAAAACAGGTATGCTCTCGGAATTGACTGAAAACTGGAAACAACTCATCCTGCATTTTTTATAATTGTTACCCCGCACGTAA
>Ga0209737_10001293_pt1 | contig 18163 bp, 16 predicted proteins | sample TergutCu122P3_FD_187284 | JGI IMG/M metagenome (GOLD analysis project Ga0209737, IMG submission 187284) | Cubitermes ugandensis P3 segment gut microbial communities from Kakamega Forest, Kenya - Cu122 P3 (SPAdes) (version 2) | ecosystem: Host-associated > Arthropoda: Insects > Digestive system...
TAGTTAGTACTTCCCTTCGTTAAAAATTTTAAATATTTTTCTTTCATATTTTCTTCATCATTAATAATTTTTTTAGCAATATAAACGGCAGCACTTATCCCTGTTGCATATTTAAATAAATAGTATGGCATAAAGTAATGGATTCTTTTGGTCCAACTTGATTTAACATTATCATCTAAGACAATCGCGGTGCCAACATATTGCTCCCTAATCTGATAAATTGTCTCATTTAACATTGTAACCCCAATTTCTTCACCCAGATCAAAGTTTTCATAAACAACTTGTTCAAGTTTACCTTCAATGCAAGCATCAAATAAATTGTTTTGAATAATAAAGAGTAAATTATAAATCGCGGTTAACTTTAAAACATCATCATTACTATGGGTCATAATATAATAAGATAACAAGATTTCATTAGTTAATGAGGCAACTTCAGCTAGAAAGATACCACCATGGTAATTATGAATATCATTGGTGGCCATACTAAGATAGCCATTTACCGCATGCCCTAATTCATGGGCAATAGTACTAACATCTTTAAAACGACCACGAAAATTAGTTAATACATAGGGATGAACCCCATAGGTACTAATACAGTATGCACCCGCAGCTTTCCCTTTATAGGTGCCAAAATCAATCCAGCGTTCATCAAACGCCTTGCTAATAATCTTAAGATAATCTTCGCCTAAGATTGCTAATGATTTCTCAAGTAAGAGCCTGGTTTCTTCAATCGTAAAACTTAAGTCTTCATCAACTAATTCGGTATTAATATCATAATATTCTAATTTTTCTAACCCTAACGTTTTTTGAATCATTTTAAAATATTTTTGATAAACGTCTACTCGACTCTCAGTGGTTTTAAAAAGATTAGTATACACGGCTTTAGGAATATTGCTCCCAAATAAGTTCTTGGTTAAAAGATCTTTAAAACCTCTAATATTAGCAACATAGTTAGCACTTTTCATATAGGCACTTAAAGATAAAGCAAAGGTGTTTTCAAATTCCTTTAACTTTTGAAAGTGTTTTTCATAGACTTCTTTTCGAACTTCACGATTAGGATTCATCATTAATGTACGATAATTACCATTAGTAATGGTCGTTTTAACCCCATCAATCATGACGGTACCATAATCTAAAGTTGAGTTAGTTAATACCGAATTAATTTTTTCGAAATTATCCATACTTTCCGTTAACTTAGCGACGATAATCTCTTCGTTTTCATTTAAGGTATGGTCTTGATAACGAATTAAATCCGTTAAATAAAATTGATATTTAGCTAATTTCTTATCTTTAATTAATCTATTTAAAACTGTTTTATTACCCTTTAATATTTCCGGATCCATGAATGATGCATTTTGCATTAATTTGGAATATAGAGCGCCAACTCTACTTACTAATAAAGCATAGTCACTACTGCCAACATCTTCATCAAATTTAGTATTAGCATAAACATTTAATTTAAGAATATTATTCCAAGTAATAAAGTATGTATCAAGGGCATTTAAAAGATTCTCAGCATTTTTTAATAACTGACCTTTAAAGGTTAATATTTTATTAATCCTCCGTTTAACTTTTTGAAAATCTTTTTCAAACTCTTCATTATTTTGATAAAGCTGGGTTAAATCCCATTTGAAGAGTTCTTCAACTTCATTACGATTTTGATAATCCATAAATCCTCCTTCATGCTAATTACCATTATACTACAAAAAGTTCTAGCTAAGCTAGAACCTTTGATTATTCTTTTTCAACAAATTCAGCTTCAGCTGGTTCATCATCAGTTTCTGGTGCTTCATCAGTTTTACCATTTTTAGCTGCTTCTTCATAAACCTTAGTTGCTAAAGCCATAGCTTTTTCATTTAGGCTTTCGGTTTTAGCTTTAATTTCATCAAGGTCATCACCATCTAAAGCTTTCTTAAGTTCTTCAATTTTTTCTTCAACTTCTTTTTTCTCATCATCAGAAAGTTTTTCCCCTAAGTCTTTAATCGCTTTTTCGCACGCGAAGACCGCACCGTCAGCATCATTTCTGATATCTGCTTCAGCTTTGCGTTTTTCATCAGCTTCTTTATTAGCTTCGGCTTCTTTCATCATTTTATCAATTTCTTCATCAGTTAGATTGGTACTAGCAGTAATAGTAATTGATTGTTCTTTATTGGTTCCTAAATCTTTAGCTTTAACATTAACAATCCCATTAGCATCAATATCAAAGGTAACCTCAATTTGGGGTACCCCTCTTGGTGCAGGAGGAATATTAGTTAGTTGGAAACGGCCTAATGTTTTATTATCAACAGCCATTGGTCTTTCCCCTTGTAAGACATGAACATCAACCGCAGGCTGACTATCAGCAGCTGTTGAGAACACTTGACTCTTACTGGTTGGTATGGTTGTATTACGAGGAATTAAGACAGTCATAACATCCCCTAGGGTTTCAATACCTAATGATAGTGGCGTAACATCTAATAAGACTAAATCATCAACATCACCACTAAGTACCCCACCTTGAATAGCGGCGCCCATAGCGACAACTTCATCAGGATTAACACTCTTATTTGGTTCTTTGCCTAATTCCTTTTTAACTAATTCTTGGATATATGGAATACGGGTTGATCCACCAACTAAAATAACTTCATTAATATCACTGGCTTTTAACTTAGCATCTTTTAAAGCTTTTTGGACTTCTTTAATTGTTGATTCAAATAAATCACGACATAAATCTTCGAATTTAGCTCTCGTTAGACTCATATTTAAGTGTAGCGGACCATCAGATCCTTGCGAAATAAATGGTTCATTAATTTCGGTTTCTTTTTTACCACTTAAGTCTTTCTTGGCTTTCTCAGCAGCATCTCTAACTCTTTGCATTGCCATTTTATCTTTACTTAAATCAACCCCATTTTCTTTTTTAAATTCACTTACTAGGTAGTCCATAACTCTTTCATCAAAGTCATCGCCACCTAAACGGTTATTACCAGCAGTTGATTTTACTTCAAAGACCCCATCGCCTAAGTCAAGGATTGAGACGTCGAAAGTTCCACCCCCTAAGTCGTAAACTAATACGGTTTGGGCTTTTTCTTGTTTATCTAGGCCATATGCTAAAGCTGCTGCAGTTGGTTCATTAATGATTCTTTCAACTTCTAGACCAGCAATTTTACCAGCATTCTTAGTTGCTTGACGCTCAGCATCATTAAAATATGCCGGAACCGTAATAACCGCTTTAGTCACTTTCTCGCCTAAATAACTCTCAGCATCCGTTTTTAATTTCATTAAAATTTTAGCACTGATTTCTTCAGGGGTATATTTCTTCCCTTCAGCTTCAACTTTATTCTTGGTGCCCATCTTTCTTTTAATTGATGAAATGGTATTATCGGGATTAGTTACGGCTTGTCTTTTAGCCGTAACCCCGACTAATTCTTCACCTTTTTTAAAGGCTACGACGGAAGGCGTAGTACGATCACCCTCGGGGGTAACAATAACCTTTGGTTCGCCTCCTTCTAATACCGCCACACAACTATTTGTAGTTCCTAAATCAATTCCAATAATTTTACTCATATTTTTCATTCCTTTCTTAATCTATATTTTTTATTGAGTAATTTTCATTATTATTCATTTACTTTGACCATACTTGGTCTAATTACTTTATCTTTATATAAATAACCTTTTTGGAGAACCTCCAAGATTACTCCTGCTGGTTTGGTTTGATCTTTTTCAGTTAGAACTGCTTGATGATAATTAGGATTAAATTCTAGTCCATCAGCTTCAATTTCTTGAACTTCATTTTGATTTAAAACATCAACTAAGGAAGTATATAGCATTTTGAAGCCACTTAAGAATTTGGATAGTTCATCAGTTAAATCATTATCATCTAAACTAATTGCGCGCTCAAAGTTATCAATAATTGGCAGGATAGCTAAAATAATATCTTCATTAGCGTATTTCATCATATATGAAGTTTCTTCATCCCGTCTTCTTTTATAATTCATCATCTCAGCTTGATAACGTAAGGCTTTTTCTTTTTCTTCTTCTAAGGCACTGACTAAGTGCCCAAACTCTTCTTCAGTAATTATTTTTTCTTTTTTCTTTTTTGTCATTTCTTTACCTTTCTAAATAGTTCTTTAAATAATTAAGCAAGGTTACTACTTTGTCATATTCCATTCTTTTTGGACCAATAATCGCGATGGTTCCAGCTTCACCTTCAGCTTGATAATTAGTTTTAATAACGGTGACGTTCTCATCAAACTTATTCTCTTCACCAATGTAAATGTTGATTCCTTCATCATCAGTTTCAATCCGTTTAACTAAATCAATATTCTCTAGTTTAGCCACCATAGTTTTAATTTTATCTGGTTCATTATATTCTGGTTGCTTTAAAATGTTAGTTTTACCAGTAAAGAAGACATCACTGTTCTTTACCGTAAAGTCATTAAAGGCTTCCTGAAAAAACTGCATTACAGCTTCATATTGCTTAATTTTAGCCGCAATAATTGGTTTAATCTCATATTCTAGTTTAGTGGTTATTTCTGATAATTTAGACCCAACTAAACTCTTATTAATGAGCTCACATGATTTAACAATCTCTTCAACACTAATGGTATCCGGTACTCTGGTTTGCCGGTTTTCAACATGACCAGTATTAGTAACAACAACTGCCACTACGCGATGTTCATCAATTGGAATAATACTTATTTGTTTCAAAGTGGTATTATCAGCAGCTTTCCCTAAGACAACCGTGGTATAATTCGTAATCTCACTAATAATCTCCATACACTTTAATATCGCATCACTGACAACTAAACTCTTATTATTTAAGATAGTTTGTAACTTTAAGATATCATCACCAGTGATTTCTTTGGGTTTCATTAAATAATCAACATAATATTTATAACCTAATTCTGAAGGTATTCGACCACTTGAAGTATGTTCTTTTTCTAGATACCCTAACTTCTCAAGATATGCCATGTCATTACGAATAGTGGCACTAGAACACTTAAGTTCTCTAACTAGAGACTTACTCCCTACTGGTTTAACCGTCTTAATATACGTCTCAATAATAATTTTTAAGAGTTCATTTTGTCGATTATTCATAAATCACCTCTTAGCACTCAAACTCCAAATGTGCTAACATTATATTACTATATTATGTTAGCACTTGTCAATATATGAGTGCTAATTTATAAAAATTTTTAATTTACGATGATTTATGATATAATAACACCCTATTGAAATGAGGAAAAACTAATGTTTAATATGCGTGACATCTATTTGTCAATTGATAAGAATTTACTTCCCCAAGGTTTTTGGCAAACTGATATGGTCGGCAAGAAAAAACTAATTGATCAAGAAATGCGCATCTACCTAATTGAAAAAATAGAAGCTATTACTGGGAAGGTGTTGCCAACTTGTACTTTTGATCTTTCGGTCCTTGAGTTAGTAACTTTTTTAGCTGAGATAATTCCTGCTGATAAACACGAAGATTCATTAAGGCATACAGTGCATTATATCTTAAATGTAGCGGGAAGCTTACAAGGTAAATCAATCCCATGGTGGGGCGAAGATAATGATGAACTAATTGATGCCCCCTTAATTACCTTTGATGCTGATAATAATTGGGACGATTTAAAAACTCATCCTCGTACTGACTATGTCAGCGTGTTTGCTCATGTTTATGATATCTTTACTAATCAGTTCATGATTACTAAAGCTGCCCATACGAAAGATTAAATATGCCAAAGATTTTTGTCCAAAACCTAAGCATCATGGTAACTGATGAATGTAACTTTAATTGTGCCCACTGTATGCGGGGAGCAAGTGGGAATTGTCAGGTATCAGATGAAACGATTGAAAACCTTTTCAATCAAGTCAATTTTATTACTAACCTTTGTTTTTGTGGTGGAGAACCATTAATGGCCATTGAACGCATTAATAAAATAATTAAGATGGCCATCAAAAAAAAAGTCATCATCAATACCTTTGGCTTAGCTACTAATGGAACCCACTACGGTGATGAAATCGATACTTTATTTGCTGAATTTGAAGAATATGTAGCCCAGTTTGATGACATGTTTGCTCCCGATCCAAGATTTGCAAATGAAACCAAACATGGTTATCTTGATTTATCCTGGGATGAGTACCATACTCAGCAATTAATGTTTATTCAAGAAACTAATCCCGATTTATTTAAAATATACGCCCAGAATATTCAAAACCTCCGCGCATCAAAATTTTTTGGTGGATATCGAATTATTGCTAATCGCTTATTTGATGAAGGGAATGCCCGAAATTTAAAAATATTAAAGACCCAACTTCAAGCCGTCAAAAAATACTGGACATTAAGTAATGATATTCTCCTTTATGGTCCACTTATTAGTGTTAAACAAGATGGAATGATTTCTGAGTGTGATGGTAGCTTGGAAACTTTAAGAGCTAGGTTTAATTATGGTAATATTAATCATGATGCCCTAGAAGATATCATCTATAAAACCGCTAAAAAATGTCGGAATGAAGACGTATGGCATAAAAAAGTACTTAAATCAACTCATCATTATATTCATTATCATTAAAAAGACCTTTACTAAGGTTTTTTTGTTAAGCTAAGTACTTTAGCCGGATTAGTAACTAATGAGCCTGTTGGATTCTCCCCATATTTTAAAATACGTTCTAACGTATCAGCATCTTCCTGACCAGTAACATAAATATCGGTGTTATTTTGCTCACAAAAAGCAATGGCAGTTAAATCCATGAATCTTAATTCTTGATTAATGACATCACGATAACTAATGACTGGAATGCTTTCTAGCGTTTCACTTTTTGATAAGTCTCTTGGGTCTTGATTATAAATGGCACCTGCTGCTGTTGATTTAATAATCCGGTCCATCCCAATATTATGGGCAAAAATCGCGGCGGCAGTATCAGTTGTAAAGCCGGCAAATCCGGTCCCACCGGCGATTAAACAAATGACTTCTTTTTTTTCACTCAACCATATTAAAGTTTTCAAATTAAAAGGAATAAATCCTTCTTCATTTCTACCGAGGGTTGATAACATCATCACAGGAACATCAAGTTCTTTTAATACTTTATAAATTGCCTTAACATTAAGATGAGTTGCTTCCATCCCAATTAAATCGGCTTTTATCTTATTTTCATTAGTGCCACTTGCAACTAGGTTAGCTCCATTGGCAATATTACTACCGCCAAGAATGGTAAAAGGGTTAATCCCCCGGTGATATAACTCAACAATATTTAAAGCATATTCATTAGCTTTCTTGGGGTCAATATTAATTCGCTTCTGGTGGATATAGTCTGTCTGATCATAGCCTAAACTCTTACCACTTAGTTTGATGACCGCCTTAGTTGGATTAGCCAAAAAAAATCACTCTTTTCTTCATGACATATCCTACCTTAAAAATAATATAATAGCAAGCAAAAAAGCAAATTTCTTTGCTTTTAGATAACCATTAATTCACTTTCTTTTTCTTTTAGTTTTTCGTCAACTAATTTATTATAAGTGTCGGTTAAGTTTTGAAATTCAGAAAAATATAGTTCTTCTTCATCTTCGGGTAATTCCTCGCGTTTAACTGTATTTCTAGCATCTTCTCTGGCATTACGAATTGCTACTTTAGATTCTTCGGCGACAACTCTTGCTTGCTTAACATATTCACGACGTTTCTCTTCATTTAATTCAGGGATAGTGATAATAATCATTTCACCATTATTAATTGGGGAAATACCTAAATTAGCCTCATTAATGGCTTTTTCCATTTCTTTTAAAGCACTACGATCAAAAGGCTTAACAAATAATTGTTTGGCTTCTGGCACCGTAATATTAGCAAGACTATGTAAGGGGGTTGGCATCCCATAATAACTAACCATTACTCCGTTTAACATGGATGGGTTAGCACGACCCGCACGAATATTAGTAAATTTAGCCTCTAAAGCCTCAATGGCTTTTTTCATCCTGTTTTCTGTTTCAAATTCAATATTATCCATAAATTCTCCTTTTATAATCTTATTATACTTTATTTATTTACTTTTTGACAAGCGCTAATACACTAATTAGGATCCCAAGTAACACAGTGATTTCTAGGATTACGATGGTCATAATTGCTCCTTGGGTCGTGTGGTCTCGCTTAATGTATTTTAAAGTCATCGCTTCTTCTTGCTTTTGGGCTTTACTTTGCTCTAATTCTTTGGTCTTAATAATGGCTTTATATTCAGATAAGATCCGTTTTTCCATTGGGGTTAGTTTGGGGTTACTAAAATCAAGACGTTTTAACTCTTGTTCCGCTGGTACATCGTTAAGATTATTAAATCTTGGATCACTTGCTTCGTTAGTATCTGCTTCCTGGTTAAAAATGCTGCCGGCGATGGTTCCCACTGGTTTATCAACCAAATCAATAATTTTTAAATCATCAGCTTCATTTAAGACGCCCTGAACTCCTTCCCCAAGTTCATTACTAGCAAGTACTTCAGTAAGCACTCCGCCACCAGCATTTAATATTTCATCCCCGATCTCAGTCTGCGCAGCAATCTCAGTTATTTGACCGGTGGTTGCCCCATCGGTCACAACTCTTTCAAGGGCTTTAGCACCCATTTTAACAAGTTTTTTATTTGTCTCTTGACTACTAGGTAACATGGCAGCGGCTTCTTTTTCAGTTAAATATTCGAGATACAAATCAACGGAGTTTTGCATATCGTATTCAATATGACCTGATTTCATTAAGCTTAAAGCGGCTAAAACAAAAGCTTCCATTGCGCGGCGTTCTTCATCACTAATGCCATCGCCACTATATAGTTGACCTAACAAATTATTAAATCTAACATCAGTGATTAAAACCGGATTATTTTCATCAACTAAGCTGGCTTCTTCGCTACTAGTTATCGTCTCGGAACTATCAACCGTTACCTCTTGAGGTGCATTCTCTAAATTATATTCCCCGGGGCCACTAATAATTTCCATCTTACGTTTACCATCTAAGGCTCTAAATTTTATAACTGCCTCACCAACTGTATATATTCGTTCTCCGTCTGAATTAATAGCGATATTAGGAGTAACATGATTATGATGCAAAGCTGAGTATTCTTCAATCATTTGTTTTTCCACCATAAAATCAGCGACATTGTTAATTCTTGGATCATCTATTTTAATCTTAGCTAATTCTTCTTTAACTTTTTCAGGAGTATCATCAGAAAGGTTACTAAAGGATAATGCTGGATATTTATGTTCTTTAAAATAAGCAAAAATTTCCTCCGGGGTACCGTTAATAGCTAATTCAGGATTAGTCTCAATGAATTCGTTAAGCATACTTGGACCACGACATTCTAAAATTTGGACCTGACCAGTTGCATCAACAAATTTAATATAATCAGTATCTTTTCCACTATCATTACGCGTTCTCTTAGTTTCAATGACACTTAAGCCTTGAAGATTAGGATTTTGCTCTTTTAATGTCTCTAAAGCCTCTGCATTAGTAATTTGTTTTTGTTCAAGATCTTCAATGCGAACCGATAAAGCTGCTACTAATGATTCTGCCCCTTCAAGTGGATGCTTTTTAGTATAATCTAAGACTTCAGTCTGATATTCTTTTAAAAGTTCTAAATCTTCACAGGTTTTTATTGCTTCAATAATTTGTAATAAATTAGTAATCACTTGACCATCAAGTTTGGGTTGTAAGGCTTCCACCATTTTAGAATCACTCCTATTATCAATATTATAATACAAAATGATCAGAAAAAAAAGGTGGCAAAAAAAACCTGTGCATAGGTTTTTGCCGCGACCAGGTTTTTTAGGGAGTCATAAACTACTATAGGTGATATATATGGGTTATCATCATGGCCCTTTTCGTGGTATTTTTAGTGTATTATTTATCTTTGTCTTAGGGATTTTAATTTTTTATCAAGTAATCTTAGCCTTACTCTTTCCCTTAAGATCGATTCTTTTTATTTTAGTCTTAGAAATTGCTTTACTCTTCTATATTTTGTGGCGAATTATTAAGCCTTATTAAATTATCAGTTTTATAAAGATAACTAAATAAATCATTGACTGCTTTGGTATTTAAAAATTCATCTGAACCAAAAGTTATTTCCGTAGGTAAAGAAATCATCATGAAAAATAAATAGCGTTCTTCGTTACTTAAAGGAAATTTTGTTTCATAAATCTCTAAAAAATTACTGAAATCATATTTAGCATAATCAGTTTGATAAAGATTTAATAAATCTAATACTGGTGAATCAACACAGTAATTATCCCAGGAAATAAAGTAATCCTCCGAAGTTTTCAAATAGTGATCAATTGAAAGATGGTTATGACAATAGACGACTCTTACTTTAGTCGCACTACTTATCATCTTAAGCCAAATTTCAACTTCTTTTTTTAGCTGATTTAAATTAGCATTAATCTTACTGCGATTACGGATTAGTAAATAATAGGAAGGTCGCATAATCTCTTCTAAACTAATTGTATTAAATAAATTATCATAATATTTTTCTAAATACAAAATATTATTTAAAATGTCTTCATAAATTCTTCTAATTGCATCCACGGTAATCGGCTTAAAATAGGCAGTTTTATGATGAAGTAAGGCTAATAAATTAGCCATATCTGCACACTTTTGATTAATTGGTACTGGAATTTCTTCAATATAATCATAAACATAGTTATCATCAAACTCATGAGCTATTTTAGGATAACTAGTAAACCCCCGGACATTTAAATAATCATATAAAGACTTTAAGTCTTTATTTTTTGCTTTGACAACATATTTGCCTTCTTTAGTTAATAATACTTTACTTTTACCCTTTAAGGTGATTTTGGTTGGTTTAAAGAGTTCATTAATCCGTTTCATCTGGAATAATTAGTTTCATTCCCAGGGTTAATTCATCAAAAGCATTAAGTTCTTTTAGTTCTGAAGCACTAACATTATAAGCATTAGCAATTGATTCTAAAGTATCATTACTCATTACGGTATGTACATGATAAGTAATAAAACTCTCTTCAGCGTTAATATTGCTCATTAAACTCTGTTCATTAATTGGTAATTCTTGCGGTCGAATTAAGGTTTCATCAATTAAATCTTGCGGGGGTTCAAATGGAACTGGGATTTCTGCTGCCGGTTCTTCTAGAACCGGGACCGTTGTTTCGTCCTCTTCTTCAACTAAGATCTCTTCTTCAGTCCGTTCATCACTCCCTAAATCAACGACCTCAACTTCATTCGCAGCAATAAAATCATCAAAATCTTCTTCATTAATAAACTCAACTAAATTTTGTTCACCGCGAATTTGGTATTCGATGCGCACATTTAGTAAGTCATCAATGCATTCATAGGTAAAGTCGGTAATTTCTAGTTCAACGCTTTCTAGATTAACATTACTCCTAACTTCATTATTAAACGGAATGCGAAAAGTAAAGTCTTCTTTATTAAGGCTTACCTCATGCAAACGATAATCACCTTCAATAATAAACTGACCACTACATTTTCCATCATTAACATCATAATTATGTTCAACTGAGATACTTGTAATCTCATAAACACCTGTTTTAAATAAAAATTCATGCTCTAAAATATAAACTTCATTCATTTTATTCACCCTTTCTGATGTTACTCTATGCCTTAAAAGTCTTTTTTATTACACGGACGATAAAAGCTTCGCATATATATGCGAAGCTTACTTAATTGGTGATGTGAAAAAACATAATATTAAAGAAATCTAGATGCTTTGACTAAACAAGATGATCCTTAAGCGAATATGATAAAGAGAAAGGAGAGATAAAAATGAACTGTGGTTGTAATAATGATATTACTCAGTCACTAATCCGCATTGTTAGAATGCAAAGAGAAGCGGTTAGAGAAGAATTAAGTAATGAACTATGTAGTGGTAGAAGCCTAGGTTGTGGACGTAGAGAAAGAATTAACACCAGACCAATGCAAATCTTTACCGACGATGATAAAGCTTGGGGCTGCCCAATTTTCCGTAATGAAGATGGCTGTGAAGCTGAAGGTAAGACTTGCGTCTTCCGAGTTGAAAGAGTTGAAGGCTGCACTGCTACCTTCCGTGCTTTAATATCTGATGACCATTTCGATGATACAAACAATCCTTGTAAACCAGGGAAATTTAAATCTACTGACTCATTTAAAACCATTAAGCTTTGTGATATCGCCGCTATTAGATGTTTAAATGATACTTTTGTTGATTTATGTATCCGCTAATATAATATATTCATTCCCTTTATTTAGTTGATAAAAAGCGCATTTTTATGCGCTTTTTTTCTTTTTCTTAAAAAGTGATGCATAGACCTCATCAAAATGTTTAACTAAGTGCAGATTCATGGCATTTAATATAAATTCTGGTACTTCTCTTAAATCGTTTTCATTATCAGCTGGTAAATAAATGTCTTTAATCTGATTATTATAGGCGGTAATTACTTTTTCTTTAACCGCATTAACCGAAAGAATATTACCATATAAATCTAAGCGCCCAGTAAAGGCAATAGTATTATTAATTGGTTGTTCTTTTAAAAGACTAATTAAAGCCGCTGCAATGCCTAATGAACCACTGGTTCCCTTTAACATATAATTATTATTTAAATGTAAATGAATGCCTTTATTATTAGTTTTTTTATACTCGAGTAATCCATTAGCTTTTAAATAAGACAATACTAAATAGACATGATCTTTTAATTCATCACTTAGACGACCAGTAATTAGTAAATCATCACTACCTGGTACTAATATACTCTGAACATTAATAATATGTCCACCTAAGGGAGAAACGCCTAAAATATTACTTGAACCAATATTAGCTGGGAGAATCTTTTCTTGATAGATAGTTTTACCTAAAATATTCTCTAAATCTTTTTCACCAAGCTTTTGACTATTAAGTCCACTAATAATAACATTTCTAATTATTTTATCTAGTAAGCGTTCTAATTCACGAACGCCACTTTCCAAAGTATAATTATTAATTAAGTAAAGAATCATATCCTCATCAAATTTAAGTTTGTTAATTCCATATTTATGGCAAAGATTGGGAATTAAATAATTGATAGCAATGCCTTGCTTATCATAAGTCGTATAGCTATCAATATGCATTATTTCTAAACGATCTTTTAAAACTGGGGGGATAGCAGCTTCATCATTAGCCGTTAATATAAATAAACAATTTGCTAAATTAAATGGTTCTTCAATATAATTATCAGTAAAAAATTCATTTTGTTTAGCATCTAAAATATCTAATAAAACACTAGATGGATCGCCTTTAAAGTCTTTGACCATTTTGTCAACTTCATCAATTAGAATAACGGGATTATTAACGCCACACTTTTTAATTCCTGATATGATTTTACCAGGCGCTGCGCCTAGATAAGTACGACGATGTCCTAATAATTCAGCTGAATCATTTAACCCACCCACACTTACTTTAAAAAATTCTCTTTTTAAAGCTCGACTAATACTTTTAGCTAAAGTTGTTTTTCCGACCCCTGGTGGGCCAATAAAACATAAAATCGGACTAGTTAATTTAGCATTATTACGTTTTAAAGCAACATATTCTTCAATTCTAACCTTAACCTTTTCCATCCCATAATGGGTTTTATTAAGGCTCGCTCTTACCCGAGAAGGTAAAGTCTCTTCTTTTGCACTCGTCTGCCAAGGCAAGGCTAAAACGGTATCTAGATAATTACGAATTACTGAACCATCGGGATTGTTCTGGGGGGTAAACTCATATTTCTTTAATTCATTAATTAATTTGTTTTTGGTTTTAAGATTAATATCTAAATTATTAATTCGATCATAATAATCTTTAATTTCGGTTTCTTTAGAACTAGTAATTCCTAGTTCTTCATTTAATTTTTCAATTTTACTTTTAAGCAAATACTCTTTTTGCTCACGTTCAAATTCACGACGAATATCTTGATCTAGTTTATTATTTAATTTGATGACTTCTAATTCAATTCCTAAGTCTTCGATTAATCTTTTAGCTCTTTCAACTTCATTAAATTCATTCATATAATGAATTTTTTTAGCAATCCCTAAATTAATAAAGTTAACTATAATATCCGTTAAATTATCTAATGAGTCATCCTCACTTATTTTAGCTGCAATACTATTAGAGCTTTCGGGATTAATTTTAATATAACGTTTTGTTAATTCAATTAATTTACGTTTTAAAGCTAGACTTTCTGTGTCCTCACCATGGTCAATATAAAGCCTTTTAACACTTGATATTAAAATACCCTTCTCTTTTCTCGCGTTCGCATAATCAAGAGCTTTAACCCGGTTTAAACCAACAATGACAACCCGATAATTCCCATTAGGTAATTCAATCTTTGATTTAATTCTAGCCAGCACGCCAACTTCAGGTAAATCTTTAACTGATGGTGATTCTTCTAAAGTATTAATTGGTAAAATAATTAAAAGTTTCTTTTGATACTCAAAGAAAGATAAATCAATAATCTTTTTTGATAATTCATTATTGAGTTCTAAACGAACTTCTTGAAGAGGGAGCAAAGATAATTTTTTAAGTAATAATACCGGTAAATTTTCTTTCACTCTCCCGCACCTCCAAATATGTGTTTTATTATATTATTTAAAAATCTATTTGTAAAGCGAAAGTCATCAAAAAAGAATCACTAATGTAATTCTTTATTTATTTGCCTTTCCTAGTTCGATTAAAGACTGGTTTGTAATTTAAGAAGTTGTAATAAATACGTAGTTTTTTACGCATCTGACTCATAATAGTATCTCGTTTCTTTTCGGCTTCTTTAGTGGAACATGATAATTCACTCTGACGTTCATACTCATCATCATATTCATCAACCTTTTTACTGATAGCGGCTTTAAATAATTCATATTCAGCTTCTGAAAAAGAATTAATCTTAGTTTTAATCCCACTTTCAATAATTGATGAAGCACTTTCTAATGTATCTAAGCCCTGCCTTAAAGCGGTTCGCCTTTCTACTTTTGATACGTCGTCAACGTGTTCTTTACTTAGTAAAGTTCTCGCTTCAATTTCGACGGCCTCACCAAGACACTCTAAATCATATAAACATTCAATTTCGTTAAAAATAGTAGCTGATTTTAATAAAAAATCATCTAGCACAATAATCTCCTCCATATAAAGAGAGTATTATATACCAAATGATTTTAAAAGTAAACTATTTAATTACGAAAAGTTTTAAATCTGCAGGTGTTAAAGATATTTTATAATCACTAACGTAGAGTTCAGCTAGAACATCCCCTTTTTTAACCGTTTGGCCTTCATGACATAGTAATTTAATGCCCACAGAGTAATCAATCTTAGCATCTTTAGTTAACCTGCCAGCACCTAATTTAAGGGATAATTTACCACAGTTTTCAGCACTAATACTCTCAATCCGACCATTAGTACTGCTGTGAATATTTAAAATCTTATCACTAACTTTGATCCCAGTTAAGTCTCCACCTTGAGCATGAATCCATTTTTCAAACATTTGATAGGCTAAACCTTGTTTAAGGCAGTTTTCTGCTAAAATAATCGCATCTGCTACTTTAATATTTTTCGCTAAAGCAATAATGTTAGCGGCTAGTTCTACACTAGCAGTTCTTAAATTACCAGTTTTACCCTTTAATACTTCAATCGCTTCTAATACCTCTAAAGCATTACCAATGGAGGATGCTAAGGGACTAGACATCGGCGAAATAATGGTCTTAACTTTGCGTTTATAATGCTCCCCAATTTTAATACACCAATCAGCAAAAGTTTGCGCTTCTTTAACCGTTTTAATTAAAGCCCCCGGACCTACTTTAATATCTAAGACAATATAAGTACCTCCACAGGCAATCTTCTTACTCATAATGGAAGATGCAATTAAGCCTAAACACTCAGTAGTACCGGAGACATCTCTTAAAGCATAAATAATTTTATCTAAAGGGACAATATCATCAGACTGAGTACACTGAGCAATACCTACCGTATTAACTTGATCAATAAATTCTTTTTTACTTAAAACTAATTTAAAACCTGGAATACTCTCTAACTTATCAGCCGTACCACCAGTTATCCCTAATCCTCGGCCACTCATCTTGGCAATTGGGATTCCTAAACTCGCAACAATTGGTCCGACAATTAAAGTTGTGGTATCTCCAACCCCACCAGTACTATGTTTATCAGCAACCTTCTTTTTAAATTCATAAATTTCCCCACTCTTAATGAAGATATCAGTTAAATCAATCGTTTCCCTTAAATTCAAACCATTAATCGTGATAGCCATTAATAAAGAACTCATTTGATAATCAGCAACATCTTTTTTTAAATAACCATTAAATGCAAAAGAGAGTTCATCATATGATAACTCTGACTTATTTTTTTTCTTCGTAATAATATCAATGATATTCATAAGAACCCCTCTTTATTCTAAAACAATTATAATATATATTAATAATTAAAACAACAAAAAAAATGAGACCAACAGAGCGAATCGTGTAGGTCTCAGTACCGAAAGGAATAACGAATCATTGCTTTCGGTACTTGTAATATATCATACCATATATCCATTGTCAACTCTTTTTTAAACATTTTTTCTGTTTGACAAAAAAAATGAGATAAGCAAGAAATAAACCTTGATTATCTCAGTATGCAAATGGACAAGTCCGTTTGCATAACTGTATATTACTATATCATTATTGGTTTGTCAACCCTTTTTTTAAAAAAAGAAACTATTAGTTTCTTTCTTTGACTTTATATTCTTTTTTCATGCCATCTAAGAAGTTAAGTTTAGCACGACGGACAAGACCTTTTTTAATAACCGTTATCTTATCCACTAAAGGACTATTAACTTGAAAAGTTCTTTTTACGGCTACACTACCACTCTTCTTGCGAACGGTAAAGGTCTCAGATACACCGCCACCTTTTTTTCCTACTACTAAACCTTCAAATGCTTGAATTCTTTCTTTTTTTCCTTCTTTAATCCAAACATCTACCTTAACGGTATCTCCCACTCTGAATTCTGGGGTATCGGGTTTAATCTGTTTTTGATTAATCATCTTGATTAATTCATTCATCTGTCATCCCTCTTTCATTATAATAATATATTGCTACAATCATATTTTAATAGCGGATTATAGAAGCTTTCCAAAAGAAAAGCATCCCAAGTATAACACAAATGAGCATTAAAAAGCAAGATTTACTTAAATCTTGCCTATCTTGATAATTGATCTGGCAGCCCTAAAGAAACTTCTTGATAATCACTACCACTGTAAAGATGATAGAGCCCTTTACTTGGGAATTTAATCTCCGTATAGAACGGGTCAAATAACACGTCGAAATCGGCAGTTACTAAACCTTTTAATCCATCTTTAAAGATGTAACGGTATGTCTTTCCATGCTCAGTAAACTCATTACCAATATTACTATAAGTACCAAAATTAATGACTGGAAAACCTCCATCAAGACAGAATACAGCAAAATCACTACCTTTATAAGCAAAACAATAGTTGCGATTATTACGAGTAAATATTTCACTGATTTCAGTGCAAGCAGTTGGAATAACCATCTCGCCAGTCACCGCATTTTGCAACCCTTTAAGATTACCTGAGGTTATCCAACGATGAGCAACCCCACCAATAGTAAAAGTATCATTTTTAGTGTCAACAATCGGTGCAGAAGCTTGTTCCTGTACTGGAGTTATTGTTCCTTGATTAGCGCTATTCCCCTGGTTTGCTGGATTAACTGGATTTGCAGTATTACCAGCTGGATTAGTTGCCACGGCTGGTGTTTCATCTTTTTTCTCTGCAGCCTTATCAATTAATTCATAATCACCAGGTGCGTTAACATTAATATAGTCATAGTCTGGTTCATAAACGACAAAATATCCATCAGTGGTTTCCATTAAACCAACTTTGTCCCCATTATATATATAACGATAGTAATGTCCTTGTACTTCAAATTCATCACTAACTCTTGTATAAGCACCTACTGGGAACATTAATTCATAGGTATCGACATTCATTAAAGCTTTATCTTCACCAATATATACCCAACGGTACTTGGTCCCTCTAATTTCAAAACGAACACCTATTTCAGTAAAGATTGGCATAATTAATTCTTCTTGGGTTTCTTCGTTAAATAAACCAAGCTTTTCATCAAGCCAAATCCATCGGTGGGCAATCCCATCAATATAAATAATTTCACTATAAGCATC
>Ga0209737_10001294_pt1 | contig 18154 bp, 15 predicted proteins | sample TergutCu122P3_FD_187284 | JGI IMG/M metagenome (GOLD analysis project Ga0209737, IMG submission 187284) | Cubitermes ugandensis P3 segment gut microbial communities from Kakamega Forest, Kenya - Cu122 P3 (SPAdes) (version 2) | ecosystem: Host-associated > Arthropoda: Insects > Digestive system...
CCCCCTGGCCTAATCTTTACCAGGTTCGACCTGATTAGGCGGTGGCATATGGCCACCCCTATCAGGTCGAACCTGGTATAACTAATGACTAACGTCTAGCATCTATAGTCTAACGTCTAATTAGAGCTTAGAGCTTAGAGCTAATCCGGCGGCGTTTAATGGACCTGTCTAAAACATGTCCCAAAAGCCACAGTATAGAACCCGACAAAAAGGCAATGTGGTCCTCCATGGTGTCGACTAAAGCAAAGCGATAACCCGCGGGCTGTCTGTAGTATTCGGCAATTTGCTCGTCGGTGGCCTGGAGAGTTACAACCGCGCCAGTATTGTTGGGCAAAAACTCTTCGGGAATGAACTTCTGCATGTTGGTGTTAAACGCCGAATCAAGTGTGAATTCGACCGTCTCCCAAACTACCGCTGCGCCCAATGCGGCAAAAACTGCCAAAAAGACTACCAGACCATGTTGGCGCTTGATTTTCCTCTCCCCGACTAATGAACTAATTATTCTATGAAAAATCAAAGTGATACCAAATCCCGAAAAGACATGCAGGAAAATATCCCACCACCAAACTGTGTAATAAAAATCAAAAATCTCGCCCGGTACGGTAGCCAGGAAAATAAAACCATATGCTATTAGCAGTACAGAAAACGGGATATTAGCCCGCCAAAAATGTCGTACAACCCTATCCGCAAAAGTCAGCACAATACCCACAAAAGCACAGAGGATGACTATCACCCCTGAAGCTTGGGTAGCAAAGTCAAAAAGTTCAACAATGCCAAAAACCAGGGCAGCCACGAAAATTCCGAGCGCAATATAATTAAGCACTCTGACCCTTAACTCACCTTTAGGCTTTTTTGTCGATAGCATATTTCAACATACCTTCCATTGCTACTACAGTATATTTTATATTAAATTGGCGCGCATATTTCAAATATTTTGATCGAATCTTTTTTCGCTCAGCCGGGTGCTCGATAAACCAGTCAATTTTCGCTGCTAAATCTTTGACCGAACCGGCTTCAAACCCGCAGTGTGGGTTGATAATAAATTGCTTGGTAGCAGACTTTTTAGCCTGGGCAATTAATGGCACCAAACCGCCACTCATGGCTTCGAGGCACGATATACCTTCGATTTCAATATCGGCCGCATGAACGTACAAGTCTGACTTATTAATTTCTTGATTAAGTTCGGTTGGGGAATAAAACCTAAAAGTCGGCTGATTGAGTAAATAAAACTTGGACAGTCTCTCCAGCACCCACCGCATTGGTCCACCGCCAGTCGCAAACGCAATCTGGATTTTGTGTTCGTATTTACTACGCGCTACTGCCCTAATTAATAAATCGTGGCGTTTTTCGGCCGCCAGCCGAGCAATCATCAGAATCTTAAACTTATTACTATCACGGTCCTTGCGAATGGGGCGAAATTCCTCGCTAACACCGTTACTAAACGAATACAATTTGGCTCGATAACGTCGTTTGGCCAGTTCACCAGCAATAAAATCCGACGGACAATGAATCGCCGCAACTTTATCATAAAGATGAATTCGCCAAGTCCAAAAAACCAAATTAATCAAACACTTTGGCGTATGTTTAAACCCAATGTTCCTGGTTATATTTTCGGGGTGGACATGAAAACCAGCCGTTGTGGGAATCCCAAGTTGCTGGGCCCGTCTGATTAATTTATAACTTAAACGAAACGGCATCAGAATATGTAATACATCGGCGCCATCAAGGGCGGCACGAACCGTCGACTCATCATATTTAGCAAAAATAACTTTTTGTTTGCGTGCAATATAACTTACCAGAGGAATCAAGCGCTCTTCGAGCGGGTATGCATCTTTGCCCGTTGCACCACAAGCCAGCACCCGAACCGTATGACCCCTTTTCCTAAGTGACCGAATCATTCGATTCGTCGACATAACCAGCCCATTGGTTTCGGGGCTAAGGTAATCAACCGCAAAAACTATGATCATTGTTACTAGGTTATCATAAACTACAAGTAAGATTGGTCTGGTTTTTGATATTTTCGAGTAGCCTCGGGCGCCGATATCTGATATGATACATATATTATGGTAGGTAAAAAAGTTAAGACACCGGCGCGGAATTTTGGTATGACCGGCACAAAGTGGGATCTGTTTGTGGCGGCCGTTAATTTATTTTCGACTAAGGGCTACAGCAATGTGTCGATTCGCGACATTGCCAGCACGCTAAATATCAAAGCCGCCAGTATGTACAATTATTTTGATAGCAAAGATGCCCTGCTACTACAAATCTATGATTTTTGCCAATACCATTTTGATAATATCACGGCGAATTTAGACAATTTAATTGATCTGGTGCCACAAATTCCACCGCAGCAGATTTTCGAAAAATACCTCTCGTTCTTTGGCGACGAAATATATGGCTTGGGGTTGTATGAACTAATGCCCAAGGTGCTGAAGATCATACTCGAAGAAGCCAGTCGTGATAAACGGGCTGAGCAGTTGGTGGTTAAACTTTATTACCATTACCCCAAAGTTTACCTTAGACCGATTTTGCAAAAGATGCTTGAGTTAGATTTGATTGAGCCGATTGATATTGATTTATTCCTTAAGTTGTACTGTGGCCTGGAGCAACGCGGTTCACTGACCCACGGCAGCAAACTAGCAATGTCGGGCCACGACTGGCGTAAAAGCCGCCGGCTATTGTTTGATATGATACAAGTGAAATAAATTTTGGCTGCGCCAAGCACCTATTGTGCCGTTCTTCGAAGCAATCGCTGAGCGATTGGTCGGCGCAATAGGTGCTCCGTTACACTGGCTGCGGAGGTGGGATATCACGCTGTGCGCTCCTCCGCTCATTCGCAAAAGAAAATGCCTACGGCGCTTTCCTTTGCTTCATTCGCTACACCGAACCCACGACTATTTTTGCCTGTCCAGCACCATCTAGATGGTGCTGTGGCTACGCAAAAAGTCGTGGGTTCGTAATCCATCTACAGATCAAAATAAAATAATGACCACGGGGGTCATCATTTTATTTTGGCTGCGGAGGTGGGATTCGAACCCACGACCTGGGCCTTAACAGGGCCTCGCGCTACCGCTGCGCTACTCCGCAATATTTATCAAAGTGGTCGTTAGAAAGTATACCAAAAAAAGACCCCTTTGGGCAAGTGTTCTAACGTCTAACGTCTAACGTCTAACGTCTAACGTCTAACGTCTAACGTCTAATCCAGGCTACACCAAACCCACCCGACCGTGTCGGGCAATAACCAGTCTAGCATACCATAAGCGTTTTGTCAATCCCAGCACCAATTCATCGGGCATCTCATGATCAGTGTTCCACATCATATCGTGCCCGGGAATTGGTGCTGGACTAGAGCCCGTCTGGGATTTGGCCAATGATAATGATAAAATCAACGTCATTTGTATCAACACCACCAGGCACAACATTTTTTAATTCGACACCAAATAGATCAGTCAGTGCCCTGGCAGTACCAGTTTTATTGGGGCTGATTTGATAAATCTCGACTGCGCCATACTGGCCATCTGGAGCGTTGCCAATAAAACCAATCGTAAAATTCTTGGTTTTTAGTTTATCGGCTTCGCGCTGAGCTAGACCCGGTTGGTTAGTGGCATTAAGGACATCTATTTTGGCGGCCTCGCGAATCACTGGGTCGGCACTAATCGACTTTTTAATATAGGCTTGTATTTCAGAATAGTTAAAACGACCAGCGGTAGGTACAACAACGCTGGCGCCGTTGATGGTGTCGGCAGTCACTAATTTAATGCCGTTATTATAATCAAGCAGCGGGAGACTAATAATGCTGCCTGTGTCGACGGATCTGGCAATGTCGACCAGAGCTTGAACTTCACTGGCCTGGAAGTTGGTTATCAAATTATCGCCCAGCGCATTAACTAACTCTAAAGCTTTAGCCGGGTTGGACATAACACCGCCCGAAGCAATCCTGCTGACCACACCTTGGATAATTTTTTGTTGATGAATTTCGCGGGCAAAGTTAGAGGTTTCTAGGCCATAGCCACCGTCTGAACCCCGGGCGCGCGCTAAAGTCAGCGCATCTGCACCGTTCAAATGAACCGGGCCATTAGCCAGTTTGAGGCCCGTGTTGACATCATAAATTCCCCGTGGGTCGCTGCTCTCTATCGTGACATCTACCCCACCAACTGCGTCGATAATTTGTTCAAAGCCTGCCCAGTTTAAATGGGCAAAATACTGGATATCTAGACCCAAGATGCTGCCGGCTTTGGATCGTAGCGCACCCGCCGCTGTTTCTTCAGTGCCGCTGTCTGATTCGATAATACAGGCGTAAACCTCGTTTATCCTGCCTGAGGTAGTACCAAAAGCTGGGCAATTACTATGTTCGACATATAAATCGCGCGGTAAACTTATCATGAAAGCGGTTTTATCGGTCTGGTTAAGACTTAAAATTAGAATCGTGTCGGTTAAATTAGCGCCATCATAATCCTCGGGTTCGGTGCCGAATAGTAAAATGTTGCTGCGACCGTTTTCGTCTTCCTGAAGTTTCTTTTGACTAAATATATCCCAAAAATTACCGCCGATGGTGTCTTCTGGCCAAATGTATTTTAGTGCAAAAAAGCCGGCTGTGGCCAACACAATAAGGATGGTAAGTATGATTAAGAAGATCCTGAGTGGTTTTCGCTTTTTCTTTTCAACCTTGTGGGACTTCTTTTTCAGGGCTTTTTTGTTGGTTCTACTAGTGCCAGCTAGGTCGTCATCAGAGAGAATATCGTAACCCGGTAGTTCGGCTAGTGAAGCATTTAAATCTGAAGTAATGTCTGTGCTTGGCTCGGACATTGACAGATCTTTATAAATTTTTGATTTTTTCTTCACAATAAGATCTCCGGCGCCGTCTAGGGTTGGGCGCGGTTGGTTGCTCTTCTCTGGCACGAAGCCTTCAATAATTCTCGCTTTTTTAGGCATAACTAACTCGTAATTCTAGCAAAAAAAAGTACTTTGGGCAAATTCGGAAAAATCGTTAGCGGTGATTATCGTTTGGCACCTTTTTTATGAAATTTAAAGCAAATATCGTCGCAACAGCGGGCGTGATTAGAACATGACCGACGAATAGTGCTATTAATAACATTAGGATACTTGAAAACTTCTGTGGTTTTGCAATAAGTCGCCAGTCGACAAAACAACAAAAATAAACAATTAATAATATATAAATTGCTGTGCCAAGAATACCTACACTAAAAAAGATGTCATATGGATCACTTTCGACTATTTTATCGTCTGTATTCTGGTATAACCCAAGAATTTTTTGGTCCCAACTGGCTACTTTAAAAGTTTCGGCCCTGTGTAAGAAAAATGTCGGTCGCTCACTAAGCACGACTTTGTCGATGATTTCTGGACGGGCAATATCAGCAATCGAGTTGACTCCGTGGTATTCGAGTGCAATCATGGTGTTTTTATAAACCGGTGTGAGCGGTAAAAGCAAGGCCCCGCCGACCATAGCAATCAAAGACGTACTGGTGACGATGATTTTGGTTTTTGGTCGCCATTTTTTGCCGATTTGAATCAACAAAAATACTGCTGTCGCAATCAGACAAATAATCATGGCTTTAGTGCCAATTAAAATTGTCGCGGTGATTAACAAAAAACTGGTGATAGATAACAAAACCCAACTCTTGTTTTTTATTAAATGCCATAGTGCTGGTGGTGACAAACAAATCAGCACTGCAGCTATGTCGTTACCCGCAAAGAACAATCCGCGGAACCATACTTTTTCATCGTAATTAGTTGGGTCGATTAAACTTAAACCTAAGACTGACGGAATAATTAATAAAATGAGATAGACGATTAATAAATAAAAATAGATTTTATCTGAAAAAAGTTTGTTTTTGAATTGATAGAAAAACATGATAGCGACAGGTAGGTAAAAAACTTTCATAAGCATGGTTAACCCAGCGACGTTTAATCCGCCTGTTATGGCGTTAAATATACAATAAATTGCTAAGAAAGCGGCCAAAACAATTGTTGGTAACCGCCACTTTTTTTGAGTGAATAAGTAAACGAAAGCCGCGGCCATAAATAAGCCACGAATCAAAAGCCCAACAGACACAGACAGATTACTTATTGTAGAGACAGTAGTCAAAACATCAATTAATGGCTGGGCCAGGATGAAAATCATGACTGCTAGTGGTAGTTTTTCTTTTATTTTTTTAATTATCATCGATAAATTCCGTTATTAATTCCTTCATTTTGGCGTTATCGAATTTAATACTCGGTGGTTTAAAACTGCGGGCTCGTTCGATCGATGGCCCAAGGTTTGATATATCATCGACTTTAATAATGTGGCCTGTTTTGGCGAAATAGTCGGCTATTTGAGACTGATGGTCATTTAGATGTTCGTGGAATTTAGCCATTCTTGGGACCACAATGGTAGGTTTATTTAGCGCTAGTGATTGAACAATCGAAGCAACCCCAGCATGCGTAATGACTATTTTGGCACCAGCCAAAAGTTTTTGATATTGTTTGGCATCGACGAATGGCTGAATGCTCATTTTTCGTGATTTGAAGTTCGTGTGGCCGGATTGCACAATGATTTTATCAGGCAGGTTTAATTTTTCTAGTTCATCTAGTAACCGGCTAAACTGATTTTGCTGAGTACCGAGTTGTACAAAAATATATTCGTCGTCCGTATATATTCTTTTTGGCTTGATGTTAAATATTAGACCGCCGTATTTAGAGCCACTATAGAGTTTTTGCAGCTGTTTGTATTGAACGATAAATAAATCGACTATGCGATGCGAAAGTTTTCCTGCGAAAGACCGGGTGGAGATATTAGCAGCAGTTTCTATATAAATAATTTTTGACTTTGTAAAGTACTTTGCCGCATAACAGACTAGTGTGGCTGAACTCGCGCCGGTTGATATAACAAAGTTGGGGCGAAATTGTCGAACAATTTTGACGCTGCGCCATAGATTTCTGAAGTTGATAATGACCTTGGCGATAAAGTTTTTGTTAGTATCACGCAACAAGTTACCATGTTCGGTGCCACCGGTAGCTTCCGTCACAATCAGCGAATCATACTCGTCTATTAGCGATTTTAAGTACATCAACTCAACATAATGACCACCACCAGAGGCAGTGAAAATCACTTTTGGTTTTGCTGTGCAAACGCCGTAGAATTCATCGATGGCATTTCTATTGTACGCAATAAGTTTATCGATTTTATGTATGGTTGGTTTCAGATCAGCCATTGCTCGGGCGACATCATTGACTGGTTCGACATCTTCGACGGTACGCATTAAATGCTTTGGCATGATTATCGGCAGACCCAAAACTTTGGCCTCTAATATCGCCATACCTTGCCCCTCAAAGCGTGATGTAATCACAAAAGCATCGGCGCGTGCCATAATTTTATACGGGTTTTTTTGCTCGCCAAGTAAAACGATTTTGTCGGTTAGGCCAAGTCGGCTGATTTGACTCTCGATTCTTTTTCGTTGCTGTCCGTCTCCAATGATATAAAGTTTGAGGTTCGGATTAATGTTGATGGCCTTGGCAAATTCATCGATTAATACATCGCAGCCTTTTTGATAAGTCAGACGAGTCATCGATACGAGTTTCGTTGCACCACCAGCTGAAAGTGTATACTTTTCTTTCGAGAGTCTAATAATGTCATAGACTGCAATGTAGTTTGGGACAACTACAACATTTTTTAAATTTGTCTGGCGCAAGATTGATGCTTTGGCACCTTCTGAAACCGCTACGACCTGATCAAACATTTTATATTTAGGTTTGATGACGTGCCACAAAATACGGTATTTGAATTCGGTCTTTAAGTTTTGAGTAACGTCATTGTGTACCCAGATCAAGCGCTTTTTGGCGCGGACTTTTAGGGATGCTAGGCCACAAACACTCGAGTAGCTGTCGAAATCAATCGCTATGTCGTATTGTTGATTGATTCGTGAACGATAGAAAATTTTTTGGATCCAAAACGGAACACTACCGCGCAACAGATAACCGATTTTGGATTGTTTTTTAAAACGGATGATGTTGATTTTTTTATTTATGATTTTGCAAAAATCCTTATCACTCCATAAGTATAAATCAACTTCGTATTTTCGATTGTCGATGTTGTTTAATAAATTTACAAGCGACCTTTGAATGCCACCAGCACTTAAGTCTTTTTGAAAAATCGCCAAGCGAATTTTTTCACTCATATCTATTTAGCTCCGCGGCGAAGAAGAACCATTAAAATGGTGCGTAAGATGATTTGCGCATCCATGCCCAGTGACCAATTCTGAATATAATAGATATCTAATGATCGTCGCTCTTCGAAGCTAATATCACGACGGCCAGAAACCTGGGCTAAACCAGTCAAGCCCGATTTTGCAGATAAAATTAAGTTTCGATTTGGGTACTTTTCTAGTTCGCCTGGCTGCAGGGCACGTGGGCCGACCAAACTGATATCGCCGTGCACCACGTTCCATAGTTGTGGCAGCTCGTCTAGTGAAGTAGCCCTCAGGATTTTGCCCAGCTTCGTAACCCGGGGATCGTTATCGAGCTTGTCGCCATTGTCTCGATAAATTTTTATTAATTCCGGGCGGCCCATTTTGGTGAAAGCTTGCTCTGGAGTCAAGCCGCTGTATTTTGATTTGTGAGTACGGAATTTGTAGATTTTTCGTTTTTTGCCAAACCGTGTCAATCTTTTCTCAGCATAAAACACCTTACCACGTGGATCACTTATTTTGCTAAAAACGGCGATGATAAAAATAAATGGCAAAGCAATAGCTAAAAATATGCCACCCAAGACAATATCACAAATCCGCTTAATCAGTCGCGCCCAACCGACTAGTGGTGTCGTACGTACACTAATCATTGGTTGCGTACCAACCACCTGCATAGCGCCGGCATGCGACAGCAAAACTTCTTGGCTGGGGATAAATGCGTAATTAACATGGTTGTCCACAGACACAGAATATACCTCGTCGACATTTGCATCATCGGTTTGAATTATTACATCAGCCTGAACAGCTTTTAAGGCTTTGCCAAGAGATTGAAACTTTTTATCACGAGCATGCTTTGGAATATATTGGTTATTTGCGACTACCCCCACCACGCGATACCCAAAATTTGGATTATCTCGTAACTGCTGAATCAAAACAGCTGTGTTCAAATCGTTACCAACTACTATGGTGTTAAGCATCAGGCGACCATTGTTAAGCAATATCTTCCGAATAAAGCGAATCGCTTCGCGCTCAATAATAAGCAGTAGAAAGCAAAAGGCTAGAGCATACAGAACGACGATGCGAGATGGGAAAATCGGCTCTTCGATTAAAAAGCCGGCCGAAATAACACACATCACGGCTAAGGTTGACACGACTACCATCCTCCCATAAATTTTGGGGCGATATACATAGACTGATCTGTTGTATACACCACAGATAAACAATATAAAAACCCAGATTGGCAGCAGCATTGCAATTATCCCAATAAATTCCCATATGTCTGGGGCGAAATAAAATGGGCGAGCATCAAAATGAACTCTGGCAAAGTACGCGATTGCAAAGGCAGCAATTATCGCGGCCAAATCTGTAGCCAACATTACCACTCGTAACACGAAACCTGGATTCCTCTTCATACCTACTTATGATATAACTATCCCTACCTATAATCAAGGTTAGCCCCAACGATTAATCACTCGTCTGCTATAATAGAGAATATGAAGATCACAGTTATAGGGTTGGGCTATGTTGGGCTAGCGAATGCTCTGCTATTAGCACAAAAACATGAGGTGGTCGGGGTAAATCGAAGTATCGGTAAGATAAACCTGCTAAAAAAACGAATCTCCCCCCTCAAAGATCCAGAAATTGAAAAATACCTCTCTTCAACACCTGCCGAATGGACAGACAATCTGGCGAGCAGTAGTGATTCGGATTTATTCATTATTGCTACACCTACCGACTATAATGACGAGACAGGTAAATTCGACACCTCATCAATTGAATCGGTAATCACACAGGTGTTGTCTCTTAACCAACAAGCTGTGATTTTAATTAAGTCAACTATACCAGTTGGCTACACAGAAAGAATCCGGAAGTTGTATAAAACCGATAAGATTATGTTCTCACCGGAATTTCTGAGGGAAGGTAAGGCTCTCTATGATAATCTATACCCGTCACGAATAATAATCGGCGACAATAGCAAGCGAGGTGAAAAAATTGCCAAATTGTTTGCTGAATCTGCGCTAAATGAACCGAAGGTCTTATTAACTAGCCCAACCGAAGCAGAAGCGATAAAATTATTCAGTAACACGTATCTAGCCATGCGGATAGCGTTTTTTAATGAGCTTGATACGTACACAATGGTGAAGAATCTTGACAGTAAGAGAATCATCATCGGCACAGGTCTTGACCCGCGAATCGGTCTTCACTACAATAACCCATCATTTGGTTATGGTGGTTATTGCCTACCAAAGGACACCAAACAGCTCCTGGCCAATTATAAAAATGTTCCGCAGACAATAATTTCAGCAGTAATTGAATCAAACAAGGTAAGAAAGCAATTCATAGCTGACCAGATTACGAAACTATCACCAAAAGTCGTCGGTATTTATCGTCTCATCATGAAATCGGGTAGTGATAATTTCCGACACAGTGCGGTCTTAGATATTATTAAATTGTTACCTAACAAATTCGAAATAATAATTTATGAACCAACACTAAATGACAGCAGCTTTGATGGTCACAGGGTCGTGAGAGACTTAGCTGATTTTAAGGAGCAGTCTGATTTAATACTAGCCAACAGGAATATACCTGAGTTGCAAGACGTAATCAACAAAACCTTCACTCGCGATGTTTTTGATGAAAACTGAAAAGTGAGACTGTCTTGTCATCATCATAGAATGCCCGCGTGGTATATGCTGTATTTTGTATTTATTTTGATGATATATGGCGTTGTCCCACTATTATCACCTCTGTCAACTTACCCGAAAATCAATATTTTTGTTCCAGAATAAAAATCACCGCCTCTAATATTTAAAATTAGGAAATGCTAAAAATTGTTTTCTGACCCCTGTTATGAATTGTGGGACAAGACCATGATATATGGAGAAATTTGTAATCCGTTTTTGTTTATGCTAATATAGAAAACGTAAAGGAGAAAACTAATGAACATCTCCACAAATAAACAAAAAAGAAGTCTTGTCTCGGCCATTTTTACAGCTATTCTAGTGTCGCTTATACTGTTTAGCGCAGGCTTTGCTTATTGGTATTTTGTCATTCTACCGCAAGGTAACTCTACTGAGGTCCAACCAGCAGACACCAAACAAACTGATTATGACGAAATAAGCGGCAACAATTATTCAACTGGCACTTCTACCGATAAGGACAATATGGGATCAGACTTTGTCGAAGGCAAGACACCAGAGCAATACGATGGCCAAAATAGCAACAACGGTTCTGCAAATTCTGCAGAATACAATAATGAGCAATTCAGAATTCCGGAGGTTGATAGATGAGGCTAGATAAACGTGTACCTTGGAAAAGATTCCTTTTGGCTCTACCGCTACTGACGATTTTTTTTGGTTACTATGCTCAGCCTTTTGGTGACATAGATAATATCTCGCAGGCCGCTGATGCTCGCGAGTTTAATGCTGGAAATATAATGAGTGATTTTGTGATGACGAATAAAAACTCAATGACTAAAGACCAAATCCAGAGTTTTTTAAAATCAAAAAACCATTGTAACAACCGTGATATACACATGGCTGGCTGGTATCCAAACGTCAGCTACAATATCAAAGACGGCAAATTTGTTTGCATGGCAGACGAAGACTTCGACGGCGAAACAGCGGCCAAGATCATCTGGCAGGCCGGACAAGATTATGGTATCAACCCGCAAGTTCTAATTGTTCTTTTGCAGAAAGAACAGGGCCTAGTTACTGATACTTGGCCTAATAATGTGCAGTATCGCACTGCGACCGGCTATGGCTGTCCTGACACTGCGCCGTGCGAAGCTGAGTATTTTGGGTTTAGAAACCAAGTGCGTAACGCTGCACGCTTCTTCCGGGCTTATCAAGACAATGCGCCCGGCTGGTATAAACCGTATTGGACAGGCGACAACATTATTAAGTGGCATCCAAACAGCGATTGTGGAACTAGCCTAGTCAACATCGAAAACCGTGCCACGGCTTCGTTATATTCCTATACCCCATACCGACCAAATCAAGCTGCCCTAAACGCCCAGTATGGCATCGGTGATAGTTGTTCAAGTTATGGAAACCGAAATTTTTGGCTATATTTCACCGACTGGTTTGGCACAACCCAGGTCGATATCACGATCCCCCAAAGTGATGCCTATATTCTAAATGGCACTTATACAATCCAATCGCAACTAGATACAAATTTTGTGCTTGATATAGAAGGCGACAATAAACAGAACAAAGCAAACGTGCAGTTATTCACAAAGAAAGATACCAATAACGACAACCAAAAATTCGAAATTAAAAGGACAGATGACAACTATTACACCCTTAGATCAGTGCTATCCGGCAAGTATCTTGACGTTGAGGGGGTTAGTGTTTTCAATAAAGCAAATGTGCAGTTGTATGATTGGAATGGTGGTTGTAACCAAAGATGGGCCATCGTGAAAAGCGGTGGCTATTACTCAATTCTTTCTTCCTGTTCTGGGCGTGCACTTGATATTGCAGGTGGAAATGCTGTGAATAAGGCAAATGTGCAGATATTTGAAACTAAACAGCCCGGGGATAATGGTAACCAACTTTGGTTATTTAACTAGTCTTTGGAACAAACCGACTAATCTTCTGAACGGGAATGTAACTAAACGCCCAATCTTACTCGATACTGAGTTGATAATCTCCCGGCTTTCTGCCAGTTCATGTTTGAGGTCATCAACTTCTTGCTCCAAGATATTTTTCCCCAATAGAATGTCATTCACGGCACGAATCTTCGCAGGATTATCACGATTAGTTGCTTGATTAATAGCCTTACCTAAATCTTTATTACACGCTTCTTCAGAAAATTCTTCTTCGGCTATTCGAGCTTGCTTGATGGCCTCCTTTTTCCTATGGTCAAAGTTCAGTAGCAATGATTTGATTTCATCCGCAAGCTCAGTAGTATTCCCCAACTTATAGCTTCTCACACCGATCTTCTTTATCATCTCATAATGACCCGGGATGTCAGACAAGATTATTGGGATACCAAGTTTTACCGCCTCCATAGAAGAACGCCCCACCGATTCGATGGTCGATGTTGACACATAAATATCTTTTTTACCCGCAACACCCCATGGGTCTTTTTGATAACCATTTATTTCCACAAGGTCTGACAAATTATTTTCTGAGATAAAATCAGACAGTGTCGTGTAGTAACCGTAATCATCAACAGTACCAAAAATAATTGTTTTTGTGTTAAACCCCGCCATACTGTCTCTTAGTTTTCTTATTGCCATTAACAATTCGATTGTGTTTTTGTGACGGTTGATTCTTGTTGGGATGATGATGCGCGTATTACCCGTGTCTTTTAACCTAATGTCCGGTTTTCTCACATATGACCATACAATAAATGGTTCTTTGTTTGTGTTTTTGTAAATCACTTTGGCTAGTTCTTCTGAATTTGCTATTATCTCATTAGAAAAATTCGCAAGCTTGACGACACAATTTTTAAATTCCGAAAGATAAGACAGTCCACGGTCCATGTAGATGTGTGGTGTATTGGTCAGCGCAGCCGCATACATAGACGGCTCATAATATAAATTAGTTACAACAACATCTGGGGCATGCTCTATTATAAGGTCAACAATGTTCTTCACACTAGCGGCCAATACCGGATTGCCACTATCTCTATCATCAAAACCCCCTTTGATACAAGTAATTTTGGTCTTTTCTATCGCATTTACAAAATCACTATTGTTATTCGCAGGAACGATGATGCTGATATCATATTTATCATTATCACTCAGATATCTAAATGCCTCAAAGAAGCTCTTTTCACCGCCACCATAAAACATACCGAACTGCGTTATGCAGAGTACTTTGATTTTATTTTTTTTCGTTATAGTCATAATACCACCTGATGAAATTTCTTAGCCCGATTCTGTGGTTTGTATCTGGAGAAAAACCAATCATTGCCTCCAGCGCACTTGTGTCAGCATATGTAGTATCAACTTCTTCCTTTAATTTCGGCTTGTTAACAATCTTTGGCGACACACCAATCTCGCGTGTTATGAATGATAGCACATCGCCAACTTTGACCGGTGTTTTGTTGCCGATATTCAACACTATTGGCTCATGGGCAGCGATGTTTTGGTCTATAATCTTCGATATTGCTATTGTAACATCGTCAATATAAGTCATATCACGCCACATCTCACCAAGATTATACAACTCTACTTCTTTGTTATTGGACAAAGCATCTACCCATTTATAATATGCCATATCTGGGCGACCCCATGGACCATAAACACTAAAAAAACGAAGCCCTATCGTAGGTAAACCATACGAATAGAAAAACGCCGAAGCTATACTCTCATTCGCCAGCTTTGTTGCGGCATAAATAGACATAGGGGTAGACGTTTTATCACATTCACTAGATGGGATCTTAGTATTAGTTCCATAAACCGAAGAGGAAGATGCATAAATGAACTTTTTAATATTATGTTGCTGAGCTACTTTAATAAGATTATAAAATCCAGAGATGTTAGACCTAATATAGCTATCCGGGTTCTCTTTAGCATAGCGCACACCGGCCTGCGCAGCCAAGTTAATGACCACATCGAATTTATATTTATCAAATATCTCCTGTAGGTCATCGTTTAAATCAATCTTGTAAAAAACAATATCGCCAATTTGCTTCAAGCGATCCTCTTTTAATTTAACATCGTAGTAATCGTTTAGATTATCTATGCCCACAATCTTATGGTTCGTATTTTCAGAAAGGTATTTCGCCAAAGAAAAGCCGATAAAACCCGCTACCCCAGTTATTAGTATTTTCACCTTGGCTCCTTTACGACAACGGTCGTTTTTGCTTTCCAAAAAACATCGTTGATATTTTTGTTATTAATTTCAAATATGTTGTTAGTCGTGATGAAACAAATTTGTTCTGTTTTATCGTATTTTTCAATATTTAGTGTCGCACCAAATATGCCATCCGGGAAGATGTTTTGGATAACAAATTGCATGCCAATAGGTCTACCGTCCATTAACAATAACGGCTTTTTGTATTTTTCTTCCGTGGAAAACCTGTATACTCTTTCCCCAGTATCTCTAATTAAAGACAGAGTCACTATTGATTCCCCAAAATCTTGTTTTGGTTTTAAAACCACATCAATATGTATATTGTCGCCTATTTCTTTTGTTTTTATTGAACAACTGAGTTGTTTTTCGCTAGCTTCGACACCCGCACCATTGTTCCTTCTCGGTGAATTTAACTCCCTATAGCGTTGCGCGATTTTTGTCGACCTGCCGCTTTCAATGATGCGGCCATCTTCAATCAGTATGGCCTTGTTACAAAATCGCTCCACTGAGTCCATAGAATGAGTAACCAACACTACGGTTTTCTTGTCTTTCCTGAGCTTAGCGAAGTGTTGATAGCACTTTCTCTGAAAAGCTTCGTCTCCTACTGCTAAGACTTCGTCTAATATCAAAATATCGGATTCCGCGCGGATAGCACAAGAGAATGCTAAGCGAACCTGCATCCCAGAACTATAATTTTTCAATTTTTGATCCATGAATTCGTGAAGTTCAGAAAACTCGACGATTTCGTCATACATTGCATCAATCTCCTTAACAGTAAACCCAAGTAGCGCCCCATTAAGATAGACATTTTCTCGTCCTGTTAGTTGATCGTTGAACCCAACTCCTAACTCTATAAACGAGACTAGAGTCCCATTAATTTTAATCGAGCCAGAATTTGGAACGTAGATCCCCGATATTAGCTTTAACAGCGTAGATTTACCCGAACCATTGCGCCCAACAATTCCAAAAAAATCACCTTTTTCAATGTTGAACGAAATGTCGCGTAAGACTTTCTGCTCTTTATAACCCTTGATGCCTCTTAATCGATTAACAACTGCCTGTTTGATGCCGCTAGCCTGCTCTGTCGGCAAACGAAATCTCTTGGATAAATTTTTTATTTCAATAGCAACTTCTTTACCCATCACACTTTCTCCGTAAAATATTTAGATGCTTTTTTGAAATATAACACTCCGATGACCACGACCACGATTACAATAATAAAAGGAACTAACATATATGGAACGGCATTTAGTGTGTTCCAAACGGTCTCTGTGCCTTGATATACAACAGCCCAGCGAGCATCCTGGATTATCTGCGCCATAGGGTTCATCAACAATATCTTGGCAGCAACCGGACTCATAGCAATAATCATCGATAATGGATAAATAATTGGTGTTGCAAAATAACCAGCTTGCATTATGACATCCCAAATGTGCGCCAAATCACGAAACTTCACATATAACGCAGATAAAATCATAGCGACCGCTAATGCAAAAGCGTAAAGTTCTATTATTATCGGGATTATTAACAATGCCATAGGCGTAAATTCTACCCCGCTGAATAACGCAAAGATCAACACGACCACCAGATTAATGCCAAGGTTAATCAACGCCGACACCGATGCTGACACTACCAATACATACTTTGGAATGTTTATCTTTCTTAATATGTCCCCACGCCCTACAATCGACCGCATGCCCGCAGCGGTGGTTTCTTGGAAAAACCCCCACAGCACGATAGCTAGTAGTAACGAAACGGCGAAAAAAGGAATCCCTGCGCCGAATCTCAGGAAATGGACAAAAACCACGTACATGACCCCAAACAGCATTAGCGGTCTTAGCGCCGACCAAATAATACCGAGGAAAGATCCCTCGTATCGTAACTTGAAGTCCGTTTTCACCAGCTCGCGCAACAATATTAACGAATAGCCGTATTTTTCAAGCATTTTTCCCATATTCTTTCATTATACCAGAAAACCAAGCTGTCGGATACGGCGGAGATTCCACCGTCCCAGCACGTACGGCCTACCGGTTAACCGCCCAGTCTACGGATGACTCTCCCGATTTTTTTTACAGACTTCTTCAATAATAACCTAACCCCGCCCGCTTTCATGGTATCTATCACCTTTTCAACCATGCCAGCGCTCTCCTGATTAACATCCAAACCATATTTGGCTTTGACATAATAAGAAAAATGATCACATAGTCTGCAAATTTCAGTATCGTAGATTGAGTAATATTCGTCGTTTAATACATACTTCAGCACTGACTTCTGTCCGACAATCTGTTTGTCGGTGTTATATGCTGCATTGGCTGTCCCGGTATGAACAATAGTAAGTGGTTCATCAATCCCTTCCAGATAATTTCCCTTTAATATAGACAACCAATAACAAACGTCTTCGCCAATTTCTAGGTTCGTATCGAAGAACAACTTGCCTTTTAGAATTGCCGCTCTGTTCAACATAACGGTTGGTAACGCTATCTGGCAGCTAGCTATTAGTCTCTTACTTATGTTCCCAACATCTCTACCACTGTGTACAACAACCTTACTGTTATCCATGTTCCTTTGGTATGAGGCGTGAGACATTATGCAGTTTGTGACGTACATCAACTTAGCTTGTTTTTCAATCTTACCTTTAATAAACTCGTCGTCTGAGTCCAGAAAGGCAACATATTCGCCCTTCGCCTCTTTGATGCCAGTATTCCTTGCGGTAGATGCACCAAGATTCTTCCCTAGTTCTATTAATCTAATCTTTTTATTCTTCTTAGCCAGCTCCTTGATTGGCTTGATGCTGACTGTTGATCCATCGTCTACTACTATCACCTCGATATTTTTATAGGTTTGAGCCAGGGCCGACTTTATCGCCCTGATAGTTTCGTTCACTCTGTTATATGTAGGGATTATCACACTCACCAAGTAGTCTGCCTCAGAAAATTCATTAGATCTCGCTTCATATATCGAGTCTACTTGTTGCTGACAATATTTTTGTGCTTCATTATATGGCGTACTCTTCAAAAAATCTGCCATCTCTTTATAAAAAATATATTCGCTTCGCTCTAGTCTTCGTATATCGCGCACTGACAGGTCGTTTATTAACTCCATATATAACTTGTTGCCTTCACTAACTACTAATGGGTTTGCGTTGGTATCTTGCCTGGCATG
>Ga0209737_10001295_pt1 | contig 18153 bp, 21 predicted proteins | sample TergutCu122P3_FD_187284 | JGI IMG/M metagenome (GOLD analysis project Ga0209737, IMG submission 187284) | Cubitermes ugandensis P3 segment gut microbial communities from Kakamega Forest, Kenya - Cu122 P3 (SPAdes) (version 2) | ecosystem: Host-associated > Arthropoda: Insects > Digestive system...
CCACACCATAAAAAAGGAGAAAAATAATGGGAAAAATTTACGCTTTTATCATAACATCAAAATCAGATATAAACCTGCTAGGGTTCAACAAGATGGAAGATGTCTTAATAAGGTCGGAGTATCAGCTACTTAACCGTCCTGATGAGAGTTATATCGTAAAACTAATGAGCTACAAAGAGTTTGATGAACTAGATGAGTTGTTGTATGCGACGAATAAAATTAAATAACATCCCCTGCAGTCGGCGACGCATAGCGTCGCCTCCGCCCACGGCAGATATCACGGTAGGGATCCTAAAAAATATCACGGTAGGGATCCCAAAAAATATCACGGTAGGGATCCTAAAAAATATCACGGTAGGGATCCCAAAAAATATCACGGTAGGGATCCTAAAAATATCACGGTAGGGATCCTAAAACATATCACGGTAGGGATCCTAAAAAATATCACGGTAGGGATCCCAAAATATATCACGGTAGGGTTTACAACACATATTACTACACCAACTACATATTATATAATAATGTATGTTTTTATATCGGTGTTAGTGAACGGTAATATGAATTAAAATAAACATCACGGTGTTAGTGTATCGGTTTTAGTGAAAATAAAAAGGCAACCCTATCGGTGTTAGTGGGGTAAGGGTGTAGGGAAAAATTTTAGCACCTTAGGGTTACCTTTTTGTAGAAAAACACACACATCTATCCACAATACAAGTATAACACACATATGTCAACATGTCTATAACTATGTTCCTACAAAAGTGTGACCTAAACCGTTACAATGGGGACAGGTTATTTTTTGATTTTCTATAGGTTTATTATAACCTAAGTGTTTCATTAAAACGTCTGCTATATCTACAACCATATTAATTCTATACTTTAATAAAGTTTCTAAGTCATTTTTATTAGTTAAAAAACACACTTCAATTAGTTGATAACTGATACCTCTACTTCTTGCGTTATTCATATTCTTTAACCCAGAACTTGTTTTAATACCCCTATTACGAAAATACTTAGCAAGACAATTATTGATATCTTTACAAATAGGGCATGGGTTGAGTCCTGTTCTAATCCACGTTTCAGTACCATTAGCAGATTCAAGATTGAATAGGTTATGGTGTATTTCAATAATATAATCGTCATTTTTAACAAGCGACCACTCTTGCGTATTAACAAAATCTTTTTGCGTATCATACAAATACACCTCCACACCACACTTTTTTAAACGGTCGTATAATGCTAGCGCAAATACACCATTATGAGTACCCTCATTTTTACCGTCTAAACCTTTACCACCTTTGTTATTCCCATGACCACTAATAATAAATACTCTACGTTTACTCATAATTTAACTCCTTATAGGATAAATTACTCCTGTAATATAAGACAACGGATACTTGCTATATTTGATTTTACCCATACCTTTACCTTGATTAACACACCAAAAGTCTGACCCGTCAATTTTATCAAAGACCCCTACATGACCATATTTAGGACTTGTGGTTGAGGTCATACAAACGATACAACCTTTATGTAAAACACTAGGATCACCTGTATATTGAAAAGCCGGCCAATTTATACTTCCCCACTTCGTTGTGTACCACAAATTTTTTGCCCCAGACATTTCATCTACACCGTAATCACCTCGTGCTATTATACTACCACCTAAAGAGTCTTGTATACTGTGATTACAAGTCCATTTTTTATTTGTACACATTAACACATAATAACCAGCTAAAGCGTGACACTCCCCGTCTCCTACAAGACCTGTACCTATTCTAGGTTCTGCATAAGAGGTATAAAAATTTGCCATATCTGTATACATATCTCCCGTAGAGGTAGGGGGTGTGGGTGGGGGTGGTTTGTTTATATCTATAGGTGTAGAATTATCTGTTTGTGGGTCTTTATTAGGGACAGAATTATTTTGATGTTGAGAGGAACTATTTATAACGGAAGAAAAACTAAATAAATTGTTTCTTAATCGCACACCGTACATACGTCTACCGTTATGGTATGCAATAATAGCACCATTATTATCAAAATTTGTAAGGTCAACAAGAAAACCCACTCCACCACCATTTAACCCTACACCGTTTGTGTTACCTAAGTTTCTTTCACTTTTCATATCGTTAGAAGTACTACCACTACCAACATCAACACTAGGGGTTGTTTGATATTCAGAATTAGGGTCGGTAGGATCGAACGGGGTATTCATCAACCTACATTCTGCTTCTCTTCTGCGCACAAGACCTTGTAAAACTACACCTCCAGCATGAATATAAAGAAGCATACGGTCGCACATATCAGATATAGACATGTTAACGTCGTCTTTACACATCTCAGAGATCCTACCTGTTCCGAGATTATAAGCAAAAGAAGTGAGTGCGTCAAGTTGATTTTGATTTAGTGGTACAGTACGTGAAGAAAAGTAATTTTCAACGTAATCAAAATAAGGTTGTAAATCAAGTTTTAATACAATGTAGGCGTCTGTTTTAGATAATGGTTCGGTCACAGTAGTTGTGTCCTGTGAACCATGACCGAACCCAATTGACCATTGATTGTAATCCCAATACCATGTAGGGGAAAAACCCTCAAATGACGCTACTAAGTCAAGACCGTTTTTTGACATTGAACCCATAGTAATATTCTCCTATGCAAGAGGCACATCCTTATAACCATAAATAGCTACATTTACATATATCCCGGCGGCGACTACCTGAGATGGTGGGAAACCATGACCATCAGAAGCAGGGAATTTAAATAACGGGTTAGGCATATTGGGCGGGTCTGTGCTTACAGGTTGAGATGGTGAAAGCATTGTGCCTAAACTCTTGTATACAGTGTCAAAATTTATTATGTATCTATCGGACAATTCCCTAGCATTTTGATAACTAAACCATACAGTCTGTGGAAGATTTTCAATGACGTTACATGTGAATGTACAATTAAGTATACCTGTCATATCATTTTTTAACACAAACGGTTGATTGTTATCAAGATTACCGAACCATAAATTAGGTTCTGATGTTGGGTGCGAAGCAGGGTCTATATATGTAAATTGACTCCACGGTATAACAACGGTTTGAACTGAGTACTTAAAGATACGAACATGTCCCGATGGGGCGCCACCACCACCACCCTCATTAATGACGTTCCATATGTTGTTAATCTCATTGTGAATGTTTGTAATGTCATTGGTAATATTATTTATTTGATTATGAATGTTTGCAAGGTCTTGTTCTATTAAATCTAATCTGTGTTTAACGTCTGCGCAACATTGTTCTAGAGCTTTGATTCTTGTTTCATGGTTAGCTACCGTCGTTTCTAGCTTTGTAAGACGATTTAAGATAGATGCGATTGTAGTATAAATATCGTTAATCTCATCTTTTAATGTAGCGTATTTGTTATATAGGTCTTTTATATCTTTCTCGACTAAAGTAACACGTTCTTGAAGTGCAGCCATGGCAGCTTCTAGGTTTGTTACACGTTTTTCTAGTAAGTCAAGGCGTTTTTTGATTTTACATATCTCTTTTAAAACTTCTTGTAGTTCTCTACGTAGAGACTTAATAGCTACCCACACATTACAGAACTCACATTTAACTTTTTTCTCGAATTTGTAGGTTTCACGAATAATCTCGTTTAATACACGAGTAATTTTTGCTATGAAGCTAGTGTATGACTCATAGCTATCCCCATCTACGGGGTTGATTTCAGTGATTTTCCAAAAACAGGTGTCACAGAAATTTTTAACTTCTTGTTGGCAGTTGTGTTCACAGTTTCCCGAGAACGTGAAACAGTTATCTTTACATGACATAATTAATACCCTCCATTTAAGTTAATGTTATATTTGTTCCGTTAGTTATAGATACATTACCAACTACTACTAAAGGCGTAACCGTTGTTGGAATGTTCAACAACCCCGAAGCGTCTACAACACCCGTATATGATTGAATACTATAACTATAAGTGTGTCTATATATGGTAGAATTATATTCTAGGTCAACATTAAACCTGTTAGGGAAAGAAACTCCCGTAATAAATCTAAAATTCTTGTTAGCATAACTTAACGGTAGTAGAATGTTTGTGTTAGAAATTGTTACACCTATACCGTCATAATTTTGTGCTGAAGGAGTGCTAACAGTGTTAGAAACAAAAGTAAAGGGGTCAAGATATACCGTAGTACCATCAAATCTAATTGTGCATAGCAATCTACCAGTAAAAGAAACCTGTAATTGTGACCCTAAATATAAATTAAAAGAGGTAATAACAGCACACACACCAAACGGGGAATTAACTGTCATACTATATGTATTAGTATTTACACCCACAAGTCCACTACCATCTACACCATTTAACGGGTTTGATATAGTTTTTATTAAAGAGTTGAAATTTTTATCATTAAATAGATTATAATCATGGTGTAAAGTCATAGAATTGTTACCATAGTCTTCATAAACCCCGTTAACAAAATAGGAGTAAGTTGAGTAGTAACCAAATAATTTAGGGGTGTCAGCTATAGTTGGGTAATTAGTTATAGAATAAAATCTTATAGTCGGGGAACCGTTATATGTATTGTCCGATAATGTTAACTTAAACCCTGTATATCTATCTAACGCTATCAAACTATAAAGATTATTATAGTTAGCACAATAAAACCATAATTCTCCATCTAATTCATAATAAACACCCTTTTCACTATAATTATTTGATACAATATGGTATGTTTTGATTGAACCACCACCACCAACATTAACAATTGTTTTATTTGTTATCAACAATTTATTAGGGTCTGCCACATCTTGCAATAAATGGAATGTGAACACACCAGCATCTTCAAACGTTACGAACGCATTTTGATAGTTAAAACAACTAACAATAGGGGTGTCAGTGTGGATATAGAAATAATTTCCACCTGTAGCAAGAAGTTTTACTTGATTCATGAGGTAATAAATTGTTGCAGTATTAGGGTAGTATATAGCTTTTCCTACTTCGTAATCGCCCTGTTCGTCAAGAATACGTAAAAGTTGATAATCGGGGGCAGTTTTCATTAACTCTAAAATATCGTTATGATTTTGTTGTGCAATATTATAAACAACCAACAAATCTTCTGCAATATCAGGGAACGGTAAAGATGGATCAATTGTTCCCATTACAGTTTCAATGGTTTGTAGGCGTGAATTTTGTGTGATTTGTTCTGTTTTAATGTTTGAAACATCTGTTGTGTTAGCTAAAATTTTACCGTCTTGTAGAGATTGAGATGCGTTGAACGTTGTAGTTAGAACGTAATTATCGAGTTTTGTATTTAGGTCTGTTACTGCTTGTGTTAGATTATTTTCTACGTTGGTAACACGGGTATCGTTAGAGGTTTTGTAGTTGTTAAAATTAGATATCTCTGTTTGTAATTGTGTGTCCATAGCACTAATCTTTTGTGTATTTGCGTCAATAATCGTTTGCATATTAGCAATAAGTTGAATCACTGTATCTAAATCTAGTGCGTCAATTTGTTCTTGAATAACTTTCAATTTTGCATCAATATCCTTACGGAATTTACATAGTTCTTCATCAAGTGCTTTTTCTTGCACTTCAAAACTATCAGCTACGTGGCACTTGATAAATTTTTCTAGTTCACACCCTAGTTCACGGAATAAATTGAATAACTCGTTGTCACGCACAATCACGTGTTCACTAAGTTTTTCAATGTCGTGGGTTAACCTGTAAAGGATCTCCATGTAACTAAGCGATTCATCGTACGACAAAGGTTGAGTTGCGAAGCTTCTCCATAACGGTTGTCCACCGAAGAATAGATTTCTCATTTAGCACCCTCCTGTATTGTTCCACATACCACAACGACCAATACTACAATCTTGTAGTGCGTCAATCAAGTTAAAAAAGTGTCTTAGGTTGCCACAACTTCTGTGACTATGTCGGTTAGGTATTTCACAACAACATCTACAATCACATTTAGGTTTAGGGGGTGGGCAAGGGTGTGGGTGTGGGTGGCAATCATGTTCGATACCACCATCAATCTGATAAGTTTGAACCACACCGTGACAATTTTTTTGTCCTACATATCTAACTCTTGGGATCCGTTGTACGTGGAAATAATTACTTCCGTGTAAACGTTCTAAATCTTTTGTTGTAACTCTTCCAATTCTGTGTCTATGACAACTCATGTTGCACCTCCTGTAGAACAAACTTTTTTACATTTTTCAGATAGTAATTCGATTGTGATTCTAGTTTGTGTGATATTAGGATCTGTGGGTTTATCTTTTACCGTTCTTGTAAAACCGATTAGATTAGCAGAAGCAATCTCATCATTAAACCCTGCTACTTCATTCATAAAACTAACGTTTGAATAGTCTGCCATTTGTTACTCTCCTTTCTACCATATTTGCATAAATAAAGTGTCTAATTCTGCTATGATGTCCATGTCGATGTTTACGAATGTGTCACGATATTCCATAAGCATTTCCGATTGTGTTCTTCCTGAGAAACCTATTACATCGTTTACATATTTACTTATTGTAGTGTTTCCTGTAACACTGTGGTTATTTGTGATAGCTTCGCCTACGGTCGAACTTGTTTGTGTGTCTTCGGAGTGTGCTTTACTTGTTGATGATACCCATTCATCGGAGTATATATCTTCTAATTTTGATTGTGGAGTGTCGGACGCTTGCGTTCTGTTATCGGTTTCTCCTTTCCGTTCGCCTGTAGCAGTAGATTGCACAACAGTTTTAGCGTCATTACTTCCACCCGATTCTACGCCAGCGTTTGCTACGGTTTTAATGTCATTATTTACTAAAGGTTCTGTCACTAGTTTTTCTGATTGATAGAGTTGGTTATAATATGGCATTATTTCGTGCATTTTTCGTCTTAGGTATGTATTGAATAGTGCAGGTGTTTCAAACCCGATTTCTCTAAAGTAATAATGGTGAAGTATTTTCTCGTTTAAGATAGGTCTATGACATTCGTCGTAGATAGGGTAATCGTTTAAAGCTAAAGGGAATTTATTTTCTACAAGAGTTTTAATCATAGTTGTATATTTAGCCATAAATTTTTACTCCTTTCCTGACCCGTGGGCGTCGTCCATTGTGCCATCAAGATGTAGTTGACCTGCAGGCATACGAATGCTATCGGTTATATTGAATAATTCTCTCTCCTCTACTTCGATGTTAGTTCCGAATAATTGGTTTATTTTTTCAGCAGCCTGTTGGCGCATAATTAAACTTGTATTTCTATTAAGAAGAATAAAATCATTATTAGAGTCGACTTCTGCTTGTAATACCCGTTCTTTTTTATCTATGAGATTGTTATTGACTCCTAAGTAGGTAAGTGCTTCCGAGAAATAATAGTTCTTTAAGTCTGCTAATTTATCGAACACTACAGGGGCATCTGTTTTTAGCACTTGTAATGAGTTAGGATCAAGACCGTTATACCCGAATATTACAGGTTCGTTACCCTCGTATTGTGCGTAGATGTTTTTGAGAGAAAGTTTTTGCGTTTCATCACATAGAACTAGTATAGGTGTTTTCTGTGCGTTAACGTTTGTGTCTATCGCCATTGAAATGTTCCATATACGGTCTGTGAAAATACATATAGCATTATGTTTTGTTTCTCTTAGGAAGTTATCCCATATACATATTGCGTCAACATTGTTTATTTTAGGTGCTGAATACCTACCATTTGAAGAGTATACACGTATTTCTGTTGGGTTATGTTGATGGTCTATGATACCTTGATAGGTAAATGGTAGAACCATATCTCCCATAGCTATGTCATTGAAGAACGCACAAGATCCTAATTCAAATAGTATGAGTTCAACATATCTTGGGTCTATCGTGTCGGGTAAATTTTTCCACTCAAACATGTTTATAGCTATAGACTTTAACAGGTTATAATAAAATATCCATGTGGAAGAGTTTCTGTCAGCTATAGAACTGAAATGGTTTAAACTGTGGTTACGTCCACCCATTCGATGCTTGTTTCTAGGTCTATTTCGTTTTCTACTCACGTTACTCCTTTCCTATACATCGGGGTTAGAAAAATCTGTTAAAGGTATCATATTTTTCCACAGTCTAACACCTTGATTGTATATACTGTCTAACTCGTGTATAACGTGTAAAGGTACATCAATATCGTTCTTGGGTTTTACGGTTCTGCCACTTGTTTGTATAAATTCAAACATTTTTCTAGATTTAAATACAGGTTTTTTGAACTTATTAGCTTGAACCCCGAATAGGTTTATATAGTCATTAGAACGTTTTATAAATTCTGAATTTATTGTTTTCCATGTTATAAATACTCCGTCTAGTTCCCACTGATATGTAAATATTTCTCCACCTTGATGACCCTCTACGGATGGGGGTGAAAACATTAAGTCTCTTTTAGCGCCTTTTAGCTGATTGATTGTGTTATCTTTATTTAACCTGTTCATATACTCTGACATTGCTTTATCACGTATGGAAGAAGTTATATCTAGTAAAGATGTTCCGATACCGAATAGAGAATTGCTACTCGGTCTGCCAGCAAATTTTTGCGCTGATGGATCCCCAAGAGAACTTAGTGCTTGTAAAGCTTTATTTGAACTGCCAGAGAGTCCCGGGGCAACCTCGTTTGAGAATAATGAGAATGCAGATGTTAAAGCGTTTTGAAATAGTCCGTATGTGTTATATGTTTCTGCTTGTTCAAAGTCCCATTGTATTTTAGTGTTTGTAGCGTTGTAATTCATGTTTGCACGAATTTTTGAATATTTAAAATCTTGTGAACGTGACGCATAGTTTAATAATCCTTGATTGATTGCGATGTCAAAAGTTGGGAAATTTTCATATAGTAAGAAGTTGTCATAAAAATCGCCTTGAACAATTGTACCGTCTTTTAGAGTGTAGGTGTTATCCACAGACCCGTATTTGTCTACATTGTAGTTTTCAGGGAATATTATAATTCTAGGCATTGTCTCAAAATTTACTAACATTCTTAGAGTTATGTCTTTACCCTCTAATAAAGCCGGGTTTAATATCATTTGTTGCCCTGTATTTGTAGAGAGTTCTATCCATGAATATGGTAAACTGTATAACTTCTCATTTTCAAAATTAGGGAACCCCGATTTCCAATCGGGTATAGAAATGGTATGTGTGGTAAGTATAAACTCGGGTTCTGTAACTTGCAAGAATGTCATACCTTTACCGTTGTTGATTGTTATTGCTGTTGTACCGTCAAGAAGAACGTCCATGAACGGTTCTACAGGTAAGATTGTAAGTGTAGCAATACATTGTCCTATCCATGGGTAAGGCGCAAGATTTTCTAAGAATGTTTTTAACGTTTCTGTGTAGTAAGGGAATATGTAATAATTATAAGCAGTGGGCATACCTAAAACAGATCCTCCCGAAGCGCCAACAATTATCGGGTCGGTTTCTGTTCCGAAGTCTGCTGAGAGGTCGCAAGTTGTTGATATTAACATGTAACCGTATTCAAACGGGTGACGAATTCTTTTTCTTGATACAGGGTTAGAACCTAAATCAAAGTTTTCAGGTATTAAAATATTTTCTTTAGATGAACGTTTTATAGTTTCTCTAGCTACGTAAGTTTCCTCTATAAACTCAACGTCAAATTGCCATGTTTGAAAATTGTCTATATTGTATGATATTGCAGTAACAGTGTCAGACACGTAAGAAACAGACGTGATATTGAAATAGAAACGTTTATCTCCTGTGTACTGTTCATTCATGAAATACCCGTAGTTGTATCTATACACAGATTCGTAGGGGGCAGATATTTTTATAGTTTGTGAAAAATCACGCATAAAAGAAAACGTAGAATCACTCCACGATATGCGTTGGTCAAAAAAAGAATTTTGTTCTTCTATCGAGTTAAAAATAATTTGATTAGCACCGTCATATAAACCTATGTCATGAAATAGTGCTACCTTCGATTTTCTATCTATACCACAACCCATAGGAACTCCTTATAGTTAGTGTGGGGCATTTACGCCCCACTATTTTTAAAGTAATGGTGGTTCGGATAACATTAGATATTGCGCACCCGAGATTTTTACGTTGAAATGTTGTTCTTCGCCGTCAAAATCGTTGAACGGAATAGTGTCCATTACAAGAAGTCTTAACCCGTTAGCATCAACTTCATAAAAGAAAACGCCCCAATCATGTGTTAACGGTGGAGTTTTAGCGTTCAAAAAAACTAATCCTATGTCTGTTAATGAACTACCTTGATACAATTCAATTTCAGGGAATAATGATGGTGGGAAAAGGTTAGCATTCGGGTCGAGTTGTTGTGGTTGTATTGATGGGTCATAATCGTGTGGGACATCGTAATATTCAAGATTCCAATATAGGTTATAATGTACACCACTATTTGCTATTGAACATTTGAAGAAAGCTTTATATCCCGTATCTATGAAGTTTTCTATCCATTGTGAACCATCCCAATCCCATTGAAGTTCACCGATTGGTATACCAACTATTTCTTCGTGAACTGTAACAGGAATATCAGTAGAACCTATTTCAGCTAATATTTTATGAAATATAGGTTCTGTAACCCTACCCGATTCTTTGTATTGTTGAATTAATGTCTTCATATAGGGTTCCTCCTATTCATTCACGAATATCGCTACGTTACAGTATGGAGAGACAGAGAATGTTTTCCATGTGTGGTAGAAATAATTCCAGTACATTTGACGTGGGTTATAGATGTCAGTCATTTCAGCAAGGTTATCAAAAATCATAAAGAAATTTGCATCACACATAACTGCTTGAATATCTGCGAGGTTCTGTAAAGCTACGGGGTCGTTAGACCAATTTACATAGTGTGGATCGTTTTCAAGTAATAAGTCGAGTCTATCGAAGTCAAGATTATCGAATGAGTCAAATTGTACTTGACGCCCCATCAAGGTTGCTTTATCGATGTTGAATGCAACTGCGAGGGAGTCTACATCAAGTGCAGTTTCTACAAATGCAGAGATTAATAAACGGATGTCTTCACGGTAACATACTGTCTTAACCCCACCCATTGTGTATTTGTCTGACATATATTGAAAGAGTTTTGCTTGTAGAACGTATTCTTTTGTGATTTTTCTAGCAGTCGGGACTGTATCGTCAGGCGCAGGCACTTCAATAACAACAGGAATTTGACCGTCTAAATATAGTTTAGCAATCATATATTTCATCATCAAGAATTCGTCATAGTTTGCAGATGTGTAAATTTGTTGAATTAAACCTGTAACAAGATTTGTCATACCACTAAAAGACAGGAACGCTTGTTTTAGTTGTTGTTCGTTAATTGTTGATGGGTATACTTGCATGTAATTGAGTGTGTGGAATGCCGTTTTAATATCGCCCTTGTGCATTTGGAAAGGGTTAGTGTCTACGTCGCCCGATTCGTAGTTAAAGGGTTTTACTAATTGAACAAAAATCTCTTCGATTGTTTCTCCATATTCAAGAATACCACGTTTGAATTGTGACCATGGGTTGGTGTACATCTTAGAAGTTAGGATAACAAATGCGATCCTATTTACAAGTTGTTCCATGAACATGTTCATATTTACTCTTGAACCTGTAATCATTTCTCCAATTGAACGTAGATTAGAAATTTGATTTGCAACTCTAAGGTCTGTTAGAGGTGACCCTGTAGCTTCTTCCCAACCGTTAAGTATAGCGTCAACCATATCTCCTCCGTGAGGAGTTGTGTTAGTTACGATTAATGGTGCAGATGGCATATGTTATTACCGTCCTTTCTCGGAATATAGTAGAGATGTGATAGTTATGTCTTCATCGCCACCGAATGTGTTTGCCCTGTCAGTGTACGAGACGTTTTCAGCAGATTTATCAATTTTTGTTTGATTCAAGAAGTTTTCTGCGTATTGGTTACGCAATAGTGCGTATTTTTGTTCTAATGTGGTATATTTTGTTTGTAGGTCTGTGTACATTTTTGATAGGCGTACTACAGAGTCTTCTGACGTGTTAGCATCTTGTTCCGTACCTGTGTTTATACCGAGGTCATCTGTTACAGTTATACCTGTAGCTTGAACGTCGCCGTTGTTCTCGATAATTTCTTCGGGTGTAGAACCTTTTGGTCTTTCTAGCATGTGTTACTCCTTTCCTATGTCTTGTTCTGTTTTTTTCTGAAGCCACTTTTCAAGAATATTTATAAATTTTGTAGTTTTCTTCATGTGCCATATAAAGAGTGCTATAAATAAAGTCTTGAACGTGATTTCTGTTAATGATACATCGTTGATTAAATTGGGGAATAGTTCCATGGTTTTTTGTCCCCTTTCTTATATATGCACACTACAACCGAGGTAGCAACGGGAGTGTGTCGAATACCCTTGTAGATTTAACGTTTACCAGCGAAGTAAAAACCTCGACCTTTAGCCCGAACTAACGGGTGCTACCTAAAGGGAGTCATTATTTCTGAACAAGGGTTGACACCTATATTGTATAGTTTTGTGTGCTAGCAGAACGCTACGCAGTAGTGCAAAACTAATTTTTAATATTATCTATTAATTCTATGATTGTTAGATAGGCGTTTTTTGTTTCTAGGTCTTTAAAATACACCATACCTCTAGCAAATAGAGAAACCATCCTCGCACGAGGCATAAATTCTGTTCTTGTGATTAACGTTGTACCCTCATGATGTTCACTAAGGTCGAACGCAAATACAGTGTCAATGTCTTTTGCTTTTGTAAAATAGAAAACATTTTCATATCTGCGTAATGAATAAAATGATCCGTTAAGTAAGAAGGTTGCTAATCTAAAGAACTGACCTTTTGGTTGGGAAATAAAAGCTTCGTTATTGAAGTACTTGTTCGTTGTTGCATACTCCATGTAGTTAGAACCTTTAAAAGCTTTACCAAGAGGAGAATCTATGATAGACTTTGATGCGTTTTCATTTAATGTGTGTTCAAATACCCAACCGTTACCACGAATAAATTTTGTGTCTTTTCTTAGACGCTTTGTTATGCCTAGTTGTAGGTAATAAGGGTTTATCATGTCAATTGAGTTCGAAGTCATGATACAACGAGTATAGCGATATTGTTTACCACCACCTCGTGAAACGGATATTAGAAACGATTGAAGTTTTTTCACTTCATCGGATAAATATTGGTTTGTTTCTGACATAAATTCGTCAAAGTAGATATTTGAAACTTTGTAGAATGTGTTAGAGTACCGTTTTAGTTTGTCACAGGTTGATAACGCTACTGCGTACCCACATGTTTGTCCAATCCATTGTTCCCTCACTATAGAACCTTTTTGAACTGCTATATATTCGCCGACTTCTATACGAACGAATAGTCCTTGAGAAACTTTAAATGCTTTCATCTGTAAGTCGGGGAAGAAAAGTTCTTTTATAGAAGTCATGAAATTAGTTTCTGAGTTGTGTAATTCATAAGCGTTTCTAAAAAGTAAAATAAATTCTGATCCGTCTTTATAATAATTGTTCATTAACATACGATTAAAAAATGTTGTCTTGCCTGCTGAACGGTTTCCGTCACATATGTAGAAAACAGGTTTTTCTCCGTCTATATCTGTAAGCGATAGTAATTTTGTTCCGTCGTAGTATATAGATTCCATATTTTTACCTTTCTAACGAGAAAAACCCCATAGCTTCCGATATGGTTGCAAAGGGGTTTTAGTGATGTGATTTTTTGTTAGTTTAAAAATGGGTTACGTTCTTCAACGATTTCTACGAATGTGTCATCTGTGAACTGTACTGCTTGCAGTCGGTAGAACGAGTTTCCGTTCTTTTCACCACAGATAATATTCATCTTGATGGGTGTGTCAATTTTGAAATTCGGAGATTCAATATCTACGGGTAGGGTGTTATCGTGTTTTTCTTCGTTAGGTAGATACACCTTTACAGTTTTTGAAGCTTTGACTACAAAGAACTTTGTTCCGTCGTCTGACTCGTATTGTTTCATACCGAATGTAGTTAGAAGCTGAGAGTTTTTATCGTCAGCTATAAAGTAAATTGTTTTTGTAGGGTGTTCACCCTTAAACTTTTCCGATTGTTTGTTCGATGTGCCTGTAACTGTTCCGTGAATAATTAAATTTTTCATGTGCTATACTCCTTATTCGTGATGGTTATTAGGTTCCATGTTATTTACAACTTCAATAAATTTGTTGATGTTAAGAGAAAGTTCCCTAGTGACGATTTCATGTTTAAAAAATTCGAACCCTCTTGCTTTTGATTCGTCTTTTAGTTGTTTAACAGATGCGCCATACCCCATGTCGATGACTGTTGATGTGTCGTCACCTGTGTTCATACCTCTCCCTATACGGTAGTCGATACCTACTACAACGTTGTTGTCTTGTATTTTTGCTCTCATGTTGTTGCCCTTTCTTTTTGTGTGTGTTTTATTAATATAATTATATCATCTAATCCTACGTTTCTGCAAGCTTTATGTTCCTACGTAATCTTATGTGTGGTTTCTACTAGGATCACACCACCCCTTACACGTTTAGGTAGGAGTTTTCCGTTCATTACTAACCCTCGTGAAAAGTCATCAATATCGTAGTGCTTTTTGAACTCTGTTTTGATTTTTTCATTCATGCCTGCACACGTGATTTTTAATTCGCGAGATCCGTCTTTATTTTGTACTTCATTTATGTATGTTTTTTGTTTCACGTACTTGCCCCTAGTAAAACGTTTATCGTGAGACCATTGAAGTAAATTCGTGGGGTGTGTTATAATGCCTTTGGGTGCATCAAAATTTTCTAGGTGTAGCGAGTCTGTATCTGCGTATATGAAACGGTCATAGTTTAGTTGTGCGTAGTGTATTGTGAATTCTCTTGCATATGCTGTTACATAGGATCCACTAGCTATATGTAGCGTTTTCTTGTTTAATTCTTCTTTTGTTTCAAACTGCACGATACCGTCTTCATCTAGGTAAGGTATACGGTGTGAAGAATCCTCGGACGATGCTAGTTTTCCGTATAGATTGTTTAAGAATAGTTTAGCTAGTTCTCTTTTTGCCCCTGTGCTATTCTGCTTCTCTTCAAAATGTTTGTCAATATAGTCGTCGAATATTCCTATAGTGGTTGAGAATACCGCAAAATCTAGGATAACAAGACTTGATGTGTCATAATGTTTTAAAAATCTCATGAAGTCGGGTTCTGTTAATGTTAGTTCGGGATAGGCGAATATTTTTTTGTCGTGGTTTTCACCTGTCATTAGGTATGGTACGTGATTGCCTGTGAATGCACAGTAAAAATCTGATGTTGTTAGGTGTTCTGTAGGTTTGTAATTTAAATCGTTTTTAATTTGTATGAATGGTAGGTAGCCGTTTTTTAGTTTGAATCGCGATTTAAATCTTACAACGAATGAAGAGTTTTTATCTTCGTATATTTGAGATAATTTGTCTAATAAGTTTGTTTCTATTTTTACATGTTTGTATTGTTTTGTGTCTACATCTCTGTTGGTGTAATATGTTGCTAGACCTATGGGGTATTTATTGTTGGATTGAGAATGCATTACCGATGGGTATAGGGAATTGACATCATATACGTCTCCTCCTTGAATAATTTTTTCTGCTTTTGATGGGTTTAAATAACACCAACCACCACGATAAGATTTTCTCACATAATGGTCTGTATTTTTAGATCCGAAGCATTCGGGTAGTTCTTGTTTTGTAAGGTCGGGGAAAAACGCTTTTTTATACTCCTTTTTATCTGTTTCTTGTAGATGGTTTTTTGGTGTTTTCCCACCTAGAAAATCTTCTAATGCACACGAACCGATTGTCATTTTGGTGTGACCCTTTGAAAAAAAGATTTCCATAGCTTCACGTAAAACGAGGATGTCATGCTTGAAATATGTTTCTTCTTCATCGGTTGGTATATAACCGATGGGTCGGTATATATTGTGGTCTATTTCTAGCTTTTGATGTTGGGTTTGAAAAGCTATCCCGATTCTTTTTAATGAGAATGGTAGGAGTTTGAACGAGTCTGCGAACCTTAAAATGTGTTTTCCGTCTGTTGTTTTCATGGATACCGAGTACCATTGACCCATATCGCTGATACAACAAGAGAATTCGTAATTTGTTAACTTACGTTCCTCGCAGTCAAAGTATGTAAACCCATTGTTTAATAACCATGACACAATAAACTGACCGTCAAATTTTAAATTGTGGAAAAAACAGATAATGTTTTCTCGTTTTCTTCGCAAGGTTATTATCATGTCACTAAGGTTCGTGAAAGTTTCTATTTCATCTTTAAATAGTTTTGAATACCCACATAACCATACGTCTGTCTGATTTTGATGTTTTGTGTTTTCTATGGTTGTAGTTTCTAAGTCTGCTACATAGTAATTAAAATGTCTCATTTGTTACTCCTTTTTAAGAGTGTAGATGTTTATTTGTCTGTTTTGTAGAATTGATATAATTCTGCCATGAGTCCAATATCTCCCTCATTTACCCACGTTTCATACATTCTTTTTATCACTGACCAATTTTTTTCTCTGAATATCTCGCCGATTGAATATGCTATACCTACTTGTTGATGTGTTTTTATTTCTGACCCATAAACAAGTGCCACACAATGATTATAAAACTGTTCTAACCCTTCATATTCTTCAAATTGTTCTGCCCACCTACGCATGTAATCGTCTGCTTCTTCGGATGTTTGTACTGTAGGATTGGAAAAAGAATCGGGTGAATCGGGGTCGTGGTAGCTACTTAGGAACGTGTTTTCAAGTGATTGTTCAAAGTCTGATGCGTCGAAGTCTGATACTTCATCACGTTTTATTATATCTTCGAACGCTTTTCTACCGTCTGCTACTCGGAAATTTTCATATTGTTGCCAATCTTCCTTTTGTCCAACAGGTGAGAATGGGTTTTTCTTAGGATCAACTATCGCCCAAGCTAAATCGTCATAGTCGATGGATAGCATTTTTGCAGCGTCTTGTAAAATCTGTTGTTCTATTTCCCATTTTCTTGCAAAACGTCTTTCCCTACGATTGTATCCTACAGTACCCTTTTTTGTTGGGTATAGGAGTATGTTTTTTCCGTCATCTCGTTCGCCACGTGTTTTAAATGCAAAGTTACTTAGTCCTTTTTTAATGGAGAGTTCTTGTTCTTCGTATAGGGACGCAGATACAATACCTGTTTTACCTTTTTTATTGAACGGTTTAAATTGGTAATAGTAGGTTTTTCCTGCTTTATTTATTCGAGGTTCTATAAATCGTTGAGGGTTTCCGTGTTTAATAAAACGATTATATGCCATATAGAACCCCCTTTCTTACCCCCTGTATCTTGTAAAAGTTTTTATTGCGTGGAATATATCTCCCACAGGTTTAGCTCCTTGTTGTTTTGTGATGTGTGGCGAGTGATTTAATATTTTCATTTTGTCTGTATTTCTTCGTTGTAGGTTTTCACCTATACTGTGACCCCTATCAACCATGTTTTTATTTCTGCGTTGTAATGCAGTTTCTCTCTTTGAATAATCGTCAAATTTTGTGTGGGAATGGTGACGATGTTTTGTTCTTGACGTGTGAGAGTATTTTTTCCTATGTTCACTCATTTTTTTCCTCCTTTCTATGTGGAATGACTGTTAGGAACCCATCCACAATAACTAATTCAACCTCATATGCGTCCAAGAGGTCAGCTTGTTCTACAAAATGTGCAGGTACAGAGAGTTGGAAATATGTGTTATATGTACCACATTTTTTCCGACAATCTCTTCGGAATTTTTGTACGTTTGATTTTGGTGTTTTTCTCATTATACGAGTATTTGACATTTTTTAATTCTCCTTGTGATGTTGTTTTTAAATTGTTACACGTATATTATATCACATTTCCAGAGGTTTGTCAAGTGTTTTTTCCCTGTATCATAATTTATTTTTTCTGTGTTTTTAGAGATCATCTTTTTTCTTTTTTTAGAGATCATCTTTTTTTCTGTTTTTAGAAGTCGAATTTTTTTTCTATGTTTATAGTCAAAGGTATTCACGTTATGCGTAAGCGTATTCACAGATTTGATTTTTTGTTCTCGTTTTTTGATTTTTAGAGATCATCTTTTTTTCTGTTTTTAGAAGTCGAATTTTTTTCATTCTGATGTAAGCGCTTACATAAAATTGGGGTATCCTCTTTTTTATTTTTGGGATCTGCGAGTAAATTAGTTCTCACTACCCTCTGGGTCTGCGAAAACCGTTATA
>Ga0209737_10001296_pt1 | contig 18141 bp, 16 predicted proteins | sample TergutCu122P3_FD_187284 | JGI IMG/M metagenome (GOLD analysis project Ga0209737, IMG submission 187284) | Cubitermes ugandensis P3 segment gut microbial communities from Kakamega Forest, Kenya - Cu122 P3 (SPAdes) (version 2) | ecosystem: Host-associated > Arthropoda: Insects > Digestive system...
AAGACTTTGAGGAAATTTTAATGGAGACTTTGAGGAAATTTTAATGGAGACTTTGAGGAAATTTTAATGAAGACTTTGAGGAAATTTTAATGGAAGTCAAGGAGCAGAAATTGGGATAAACGGATGACGAATACGGAGGTGTTTTTTCTGTGAACCGTCCTGACGATAAGTTTTTGAAACCTTGAACGTCTGTCTTTTTCAAAATAAGATCATGTCGAATCGATCAACACGATCTGAAACGACCAATGATATTTTCATTGTGACGTTGATACACGGTCATGAAGGTAACGATATTCAACGGAAGTCCCCGGAATAACGGGAACACGGCCGCGATGACATCTTCTCTGAAGGAGAAGATAACATCATGCGGCGGAAAGGTGAATGAACATTTCCTTTACCGCATGGAGATAAAGGGATGCATGAACTGCGGCACATGCCAATCCGAAAAAGGAATGAAGGAATGCGCGATAAAGGACGATGCCATACTGCTTCTGAAGGATTTCTTGTCGTCGGATCTGGTAATATTCGCAAGCCCGATATACATGTGGCATCTGACCGCTTCGCTGAACGCGTTCATCGAACGGCTGCACTCGCTATGCAACCACGGCATTCCGATGAACAAAATGAAAGGAAAGAGGATAGCCATGGCAATGACGATGGGCGATGACGAATATGTTGCCGGTGACGTTGTCAACTCATTGCTGTTCTTCTGCGAATATTTTGATCTTGAATACGCGGGCGCGTTCGCGGTGCCGTTCGCGTCCGAAGAACAGATATTGCGTCCGATGTATCAGGAGAAGATGCAGGACTTCGTCCGGAAGATAATGAAAAAATAAGTGATGCTTGCGCATCACTGTAAAACGTTCTCTTTCTCCAGTTCGGTAAGGATGCGCTTCCTGAGAGCGACGAACTCCGGGCACGCACGGTCCCTGGGTCTGGGCCACGGGATGTCGATGATCTCCTTTATCGTTCCCGGACGTTTGGTCAGTATCACGATGCGATCGGAAAGGAACACTGCTTCGTCGACGGAGTGCGTCACGAACACGATGGTCTGATCCGTCTTCTCGAGTATCCTGATAAGACCGGCCTGCATTATGTTCCTGGTCTGCGCATCCAGCGCGCCGAACGGTTCGTCCATCAGCACCACTTTGGGATTGTTGACCATCGCTCTGGCGAGCCCCACACGCTGTTTCATGCCTCCCGACAGCTCGTGCACACGGGCGTCGGCGAACTTCTCCAGCCCGACGAGGCCGAGATATCTGTCCACCCGTTCCGTTCTCTGTTCCTTCGGGATGCCGTTCACTTCCAATCCGAACTCAATGTTCTTCCTGACGGAACGCCACGGAAATAACGCAAAGTCCTGGAACACCATCCCTCTGTCGGAACCGGGTTTCGTTACCTTTACGTTGTCCACGATCACTTCGCCGGACGTCGGTTCGGTCAGTCCGGCTATCATTCTCAGGACTGTTGTCTTACCGCATCCGGACGGTCCGAGGATGGAGACGAGTTCGTTCTTCTTGACGGTCAAAGAGATGTCATCTATGGCAACGGTCTCTCTGTCATCCTTTTTAAAGACCTTTCTCACATTTTTTAACTCAATATATTCGCTCATTCCATCCCCGTCCTTTTTGCTACGGTCCTTTGCGCATATTCAGCAAGGCCAATGGTCAGCAATCCCAATATGGATATCAGGATTATTCCTACGAATACGAACGGCCATCCTCCGAGGTTCGCTGTGCTGAATATGAAGAATCCAAGCCCCTTTCCTTCCACAGATATCATTTCCGCGGCTATGATGCACATCCATCCTATCCCGAGACCGATCTTGATACCGTTCATGATGTACGGTACGGTGCACGGGAACATCACTTTGTAGAACGTTTGAAGTTTGTTCGCACCAAGTGTCTTGGAGGCATCTATCAGGTTCTGATCGATCTTCTGCACACCGAATATCGTGCTCGTCAGCAATGGGAAGAATATACCGACGAAGACGACCATCACGGGCCCCCATCCGAATCCCCATATGCCTATTATGAAGATCGGGGCCCATGCTATGGGTGCGATGGGCCTGAGCACCTCTATGATCGGCTTGGAGAACTCATACAGTGTTCTGGAGTATCCGATGAGCAGACCCAACGGGACCGCGATCGCAAACGTCAGCAGGAATCCAGATATGAAACGTTCCAGGCTGGAGAAGATGTGCGTCCACATGGAATGTCCCGTTATCGGGTCGTTGCCGGTCATGAGACGGACAAAAGCATCCCACACCTGAGGCGGTGCGGGTATGGCGACCGAGCCGACAACTATGGACACGATCCACCACACATACAGCAGCGTCACAAGAGACACAACGGATATGAGGATCATTCTCAGGAACCGATGGATCTTGTTCTCGTTATCATATTTCAGTTTGAACTCCATGATATCACAATCCGTTGGCGGTCCTTATCACAACAGGCGGAAGACCGAGCACGCCTATGTCTATGCTGTTCGTGGCGAAAAGGTTCATCACGCCCGGACCGTTCGGTTGCAGAGCTGCAAGGCTGATGTTGACGCCGTACGCATCGAACAATGATGTGTTGGCAGGGAAACCGGGATTCAATGAATGGAAGAGGTTCTTATCCATCGCCACTCTGATCGCTATTTGGTGCAGATCATTCTGAAGTGCTCCCAGTCTCACGGTCCCGAACGATAATTGTGACGGATCGTAGAAGATCCCTTCCATCTCTGTTCCGTCCCATTTGCTCTTGGTGTCCGAAAGCATGTCGTAGTTGATGAGCTTGTCAGCGAACATGACAGGATCGTTCACTTTCTCAACTATGTTCCCGCTGTTGTGGAACTTGGTGATGAGGGCGGCCGTATATGGTTTCAACCCTCCGCCGACGATGCCCGATTCTATCTCATATGCGTATGTTATGCCTCTGACCGCATTCCATATCATTAACTTCTCGGCAGCTGACGGGGTCCCATCGCCGCCGAATGCGGTCGTCCAAGCGACCCTTTCAAGTTCCAGATACTCAGGCGTGGCCGGAGGCGTGGACAAGGTCCGATCGCCTATCGTGCGGTTGACCCACTCCGTTGCGTGCACATATGCAAGCAGGAATCTTATCGTCAGTTCCTCGTTGTTCTTCATGAAGTTGTTGTCCGCGACCACCATGCAACATGGGTGCCCCTTCTCTAATTTGTCCGTTGTGGCGATCTTATAGGCCACGGGAGCATCGCCTTCACTGTGCCCGTCCCGATATTTCGTGATGATCTGAGTATACCACGGTTCCCAGACGATGCCTCCGTCGAAATTACCGCTCCCCCAAAATTCGGCCAGGGTCATGTTCGCGGGCGCAACGGCGCTCCAATATATGGTGTTCGGGTCGGAACCGGTGCCGGAGACAAAGCTCATATTAAAATCTGAGGCCAGGGATCTGAGCATCTCATGCTGTATCGATCCCGCTCCCGGGGTCATGAACGATTTGCCTCCCCAGCCCGCCGGATCGTCTATTTTGAGGTTCTTGTCGCTGCTGAATATGCCGGAGCCCTCAGCATTGACCATTGCCAGCACACTGACCGTAGGGGATCTGTCCTCTTCGCTGTCGCTCATGACTATGAATGCAGTCCCTGCGGCAAAGAAGAGCATGAACCCGATGGTCACAGCTATTGTTTTATTGATCATGTTATCGCATCTGACTTTTTATCAAGGCATATAAAGCTTCGGATTTTATCCTTCGTAGGTATACATTATATTTTGAGGATAAAACACTCAACATTAACACTAAGGGATAACATTCTTCGTATGCGGGCGTTGAATCATCATCATTTCGTACAAAATATGATATTCTTCGAAGTCCAGATCCGATGGTAACGTATTCTGAGATCATATGAAAATCTGATTCTACGCAGAAAAAGAGAGTTCTGGTATATAAAAAAAACATATGTATTATTCTATTACAATGAAATATTATATAATAAAGAATTGCTATATGTTACTTAGTATGCTGTACAACAAAGGGGTGCCAATGAGAAGAAGTCCTCAAGATGTGATACGCGCTCTTTCACACGCATTGAAGGAAGGCAGAAAGGGCGATGAGTATTCGGTCGCGGACCTTGCAAAACACACAGAGATGCATTACGTGACAGTGAACAACTACTTGACGATGATCGAGTACATTCAATCCAACATACCGAGATTCGCCAAAGTGGACAAGAAAGGTAACGCAAAAATAATAGTATCTCAGGAGTTGGAGATGGGAATGTCTGACAAGGAAAGATTTTTGTTGCGGATGTTCGACAAAGGAATTGTTGGAAAAAGCACCGCTGTTAAGTCCGAACCGTTCGAAGGCGAAATTCTCGAGATATCCATAAGAGACGGGGATGTGATCAAAACGGATGCGAAGATCCATCTTTCCCGATCCGGAATAATGAAGGCAGCAGACCTTGCAGACCGGCGAGAAGAGAGGGTAATGTACTCTCCTGCCAGGGCTTAGGAAAAAAGTGCTGAACTCCCTCAAAGAAGAATAAAAGTCAAAGATTAATCGCTTTTTCCTAACTGTAATGTCAAATTTAACACGCGCCGAGCGCTGAATCCCGCATTTTTCAATGAAAGAAGGAAATTGGGAAACGGTTTAGAGGAACGGTCAGAATGTCTGACCTTTGATCCTGTCCTGCAACTCTCCGGTCTTACCCTTGTTCCAGCTGGACGTCTTGGAGAAGAATCCGGTCACTCTCGTAATGCCCTCGACACGGTCGGAGCCGCATTTCGTGCACGTCTTCGACAATCCCCTTACGGTCTTGCCGCAGTCCAGACAGGCGGTGAACTCCGGGCTGAACGCGATCTGTGCGTTCTGCGTGTTCCTGAATGTCTTTTCAACGAAGGCCGCGATGCTCTCGGCCGCCGGTTTCGACTCGCCGAGCCATATGTGCGTCAGTGCGCCCGCCTCCACCAGCGGATGGAACATGCCCTCCATCTTCGTCCTCTCGATCGGGCTCACATCAGCACCGACGTTGATGTACGTGGAGTTGGTGTAATACAACTCCCCTGTACCCTTGTTGCCCTTGACGACGGCGCTCGCCTGCAGCGGGAACTCCTTCATGTCCAGTTTTGCGAAACGATATGCGGTGCTTTCCGCGGGCGTCTGTTCCAGCGGGAGTTTGATGTTGTACTCCTTGGAAAGTCTGTCCGCCTCCATCTTCATGAACGCTATGACCTTCAGACCGAACATCATCGCGTCCTTCGATTCATGCAGCTCCTGTCCGAAGTGGTACTGTACCAGTTCGTTCAATCCCACCATTCCCAGAAGGAATGATGATTTTTCAATTCTGTAGTACGGCTCCCCGTCCAGGTTCATGGCAAGAAGCGCCAGAGGCCCGTGGTTCTTCAGATCAAGGAGATGCTTCAGGAAATCCTTCTTCTGCATGTGCGCCTTGACCGCAAGATCCATCGACTCCCTTATCGTTTTGAACAAAAGGTCATCGTTCCTGTTGGCCATGTATGCCATGCGCGGCAAGTTCATCGTCACATTCTGCATGGCCGAGAACCTCATCTTCCACGGTTGCTTCGCCTCCGCAAGGTCCTCCTCATTCAGTTTGAACGCCAGCCTGCAGCATTCCGAGATCTTCGCGGTGTTCCCGCGGTCGAACACAAAATACGTGTTGCCCTTCTCGGACGCAAGTTGGGATATCTTCAGAAGGAACTCCCTGTGTCCCGGCGTCTTGAAGAACTTCTCGGTTATGTGCACCTGCGGCTTCGGGAAGAAGAACGGCCTTCCCATGGCGTCGCCTTCCATGTACACATCTATCAGCGCATTGACAAAGCGCTGCGCCTCCTTCACGTAGTATTCGTAGTTCTTTCCCGTGAACTCTCCCTTCGGGCCGATGGCCGGTACGCCCACGAAGTGGTCCGGCGTCTCCCAGTAGAGGTTGATGTCGCTGAAAATGGATTGTCCTCCTCTTGCGACCGCCTGCTGCGCGAACTCATAGATCAGTATCTGAGCGAGCTGCTTCATGCGTACGTCGTCAACATCCACCAGGTACGGAGCGAGGAACACGTTGAACGCGTCCCATCCTATCGCTCCCGCAAAGTGTCCCTGCAGCGCCGCGGAGAATTTGATGATCTGCTCTATCAGCACCTCCGGGTGCTTCGCCGGCTTTGCGATGGACAGCGCGTTCGGAAGGTTCAGTCCGAATTTCTTGACGTATTCTATGGACTGTCCGCTGCAATACGGTCTGTCTATCATTCCAAGGTCGTGAAGGTGCACGAGACCGCTCATGTGCGCATCCGCTATGTCCGGAGTGAACACCTCCAGCAATGCAAATTCTTTCTTGATGTTCTCCGCCAAGGTAAGGTTCGTCGCCTCCGGCCCATGGGGAACGTTCGCGTTCTCCTTGTTCGGGCTCATGATTATCTCGCGTGCATCGTAAATGGGTACGCCCAGCCTCGTGTGCTGCTTGCGTATCTTCTCCAGACCGTATTCCACAAGTTTGGCATTCGTAAGTTCTCTGATAAGCGGTGCGGTGATGAACTCGAGTTCCATCTTGGAGATCATCTTCTCCACTTCGCGTGCAATGATCGAGGCCGCATCCTCGTTTATGTCGGTCTCGCGTACGAGCGCATCGTATATCTTGGCCTTATCCCACTTCTTTATCTCTTCGTCAGATGTCCTGACGAACAGTGTGATATCCGTCGATTCGCTCTTCTTCGAGCCGGGTGTTATCTTCTTTGTATCCAGCATAGTGCATTCCCCTTAAGCATCATCACAGAACGGTCTCAATATAAAGAAATTTCTGAACCCGATCTGGTAAAACGTTCACGGGTGTTAATTATCATATTTGTTACCAGATTGATTACCAATTTTATATATCCAGCATTTTTGATAAACCCGTGTTAATCGTATCTTTTTAGATACCTTTCTGTCGGCAGTATACTCTTCTTCGGAACCTCAGAAATTTTTTAGGAAAAAGAGGTCGGAACGAACATTTGTGAGGGGTGTCGCGCCCCTGTACAATAATCTCCTCAGAAGGATCCGTATCGAAATGAACGGCTGTTCAGGGCATCCGCAGGCGGCGTTACAGGTGCATGACCTGTAGCAGGGTTCAATAAAGTTTAAGTTATCAGGTCTGTTATCAGAGCCTTGATGTTCAACCCGGACAAAGATTTCAACAGGATCCTGATGGAATGTCTCGGACGCGACGGCATATCCATCAGCGCACTTGCAAAGGAATTGGAATCAAAAGGGTTCAAACATCACCGGCTTATATTGACGGGCTACCTGAGGGCAATGACCGACCTCGGTCATCTGAAGGAACGGGACGTCCCTCCGTCGAAGATATACCAGGTGTCGAAGGCACTTCCCGACAGTGTGTACGAACTCATCGGAAAGACATGCCGTAAGATGTCGAACGATCCCGACGACCTGATCCTGTGCACACTGTACAAGATATTCAAACGCCCGATATTCGAGTCGGAATTAAAAGCGTCCGGCGTGAACAGGCCGATCGGCAGACCGGCGACCGAGGACGAGGTATCCGAATCCAAGAAGATACTCCGGCGTGCGGGCAACACGATATCGGGACAGGATGCCGTGAATCCGTCCAAAGAGATGGACGACAACGTGATGGACGTGCTTGCGGCGGTGCTGCTGGACTCGACCGGATCGAGACATCTGTTCGCGGAGACGAAACAATCAAAACTGATCTGAGGGCGTTACCTTTTTATCGCTCGTAGCCAATCGTGTCGTATGGACCTTGACAGTATCGTATCCGCGATAAGAGGATTTTCCGGGATAACGAGAAAGAACACGGTGCACGAGATCGTCCATTTCCTTCCGACCTCATCGTTCAACAACATCATAGCATCGGAGGGAGAGGATGCCGCGGCCATAGTGTACGGCGACGACTGTCTTTTGTTCGCGGCCGACGGGATAATGGAATCGCTGGTAAAAACGGATCCGTTCTACGCAGGATATTTCGCGGTGCTCGTCAACGTCAACGACATCGCCGCCATGGGCGGAAAACCGCTGGCGATGGTGGACATAATGTCAATGAGCGACGGGAAGGTATGCTCAAAACTTCTGAGGGGCATGGAGCGAGCGGTCAGGAAGTTCAACGTCCCCATCGTGGGCGGGCACACGCATCCCGACTGCAATTACAACGCGATAGACATATCCATAATCGGCACGGTCCCACGGACGGACCTGATAATGAGCAGCACCGCGGAGGCAGGCAACGATATCGTCTTCGCAATGGACACCGACGGCTTCTTCCCGGAAGGTCTGAGGTATGCGTGGGACACCACCACAAGGAAGGACGACAAGCTCGTTCAGGACCAACTGGCGATGATGTGCACGGTCGCAAAGGAACATCTGGTCACTGCGTGCAAGGACATGAGCAACCCCGGATGCATAGGCACGATGGGGATGCTCCTGGAATCGTCGGGCAAAGGCGGACACATAGACATAATGAAGATACCCCGCCCGAAGAACGTCGATATGATCCAATGGTTACTCACATACCAAGGGTTCGGTTTCACGTTCTCCTGCAGGCCGGAGAACTCAAAACGTTTGATCGATCTTTTCAAAACGGTCAAAGTGGACGCGGCCGTCGTCGGGAAGGTGGACGACTCGTCCGAACTGATATTACGCTGCGGAAAGGATTCAAAGGTACTTTTCGACTTTTCCAAAGATATAATAACGGGGTGCAACCCGAAGAGGAAGAAGAAATAAGCGCCAGGCCACAGGGGTTGACGCCACATCAACCCGCAGGTTTACCACATCGTTCCTCAGCCCCGCTACCTCGCGAGCGTCGGTAGTTCACGGTAAGGCTGCTCCCGTCAGGGCCTGACCCGATCCCCGCGATAAGTGTGCCCGCGACGACCCTCCGGCCGTCCGGCGCACAGACGCCGGCCCCGCAAGACAGGGCCTCATAGTCACTTTGTGGGCCTGAAGGATCAGTGAACGCCGTCCCCTGCTGTCACCTCCGCATATTGACGGTTTCGGTATACAAGGATACGCCAAACATCCCGGTCAAGCCTAGCATACTCCCCTAAGAACATAGTGTATTTAATTTCTTGTCAGATTTTCAATACCGCGACGCGTATAGACGGCATCAGCATCGGTGAAAAGGTTCACGATACGCTAATGCCATCTGTCAAACAATTATAAATTTTATAATTAATCAAAACAATTATAAATTTTATAATTAATCTCTCTGCATGAACAAATTCATCGGCAGGGAAAAAGAACTCGAACAATTGGAGCAATGGTACACGGAAGACAGATTTGAGTTCGTTGCGATGTACGGACGCCGAAGAGTAGGGAAAACGGAAATAATAAACCAGTTCGTAAAAGATAAACGTGCAATATTCTTCACCGCCGTACGCGGCAAAGGCAGTCTGAACATGCGTCTGTTCAACGAAACAGTGAACGAGGCTTTCGGTACAGGCACCGGCGACCTGTACTTTGACAAGCTGTTCAAGATAATAGCGAATAACGCCGGCGAGAGATTGGTCCTGGTAATAGATGAGTTTCCGTATTTCGCGGAGTCCAATGAGGACATATTGAGTGCATTGCAGATATTCATAGATCATATCGCACAGAGGACAAGGCTCTTCCTGATCCTTTGCGGTTCTTCTATGTCATTCATGAAACGCCGGGTGCTCGGATACGAAAGTCCGCTTTACGGAAGAAGGACACATGAAATGCACATAAGGCCTATGAGCTACACGGAATCGGCAAAATTCCTGCCCGGAAAAAGCAATTATGAGAAAGCATGTGTGTACGGAGCGGTGGGAGGAATACCGATGTACCTGAACAGGTTCTTCGGTGAGAAGGATGTTTTCATGACAATAGCTAAAGAGTTCTTCGTCGACGGTTCTGCTTTGTCATCGGAACCGGAATCCCTGATACTCCAGGAACTTAAGGACCCTAAGAGATACAACGGCATAATAGAAGCGATGGCAAAAGGATTGTCAAGACTGAAAGACATATCCGATCGTTCGGGGATCGTAGCGCCGGAGGCGTCAAAGTATCTCGATGACCTGATAGACCTGGGTTATGTGGAAAAGGTGTTGCCGCTGAATGAGAACAGCGAGAGGAAAAGCAGATATTATCTTTCGGATAACCTTTTCAGATTCTTTTATCAGATGGTCGTCGGTAAAAGGACGGCCATCTCAGGTTCTTCGCTGGAAGAGACATCGAGAACACTGGAGTCAAAGTTCCCGGATCATATGGGACGCACATTTGAAGCAATGTGCTCCCAATATATGAGGGAAAGGATGGGCTATCCGACAACAGGGAAATGGTGGGGATCCCTGCCCCGGGGCGTGTCCGCAGAGATAGACCTCATCGGTTCGGTCGGCAGAGGAGGCGGTGTCGAAGGTATGTTTGCCGAATGCAAGTTTACGAGACGGAAAACGGACGCAGACACACTGGAAGAGTTGAAGGAAAAGGCGGACATGGTCAGAGGATTCAACACTAAGCGCTATGCCGTGTTCTCCCGGTCCGGATTTACGGACAGACTTGAAGAGACGGCAGAGGCCGAAGGCGTCACATTGGTAAGTTTAGACATGATGAATGATATCATATGAACAAGGCTCGGCCTCCCGTCCGCCGATGCTCTCGGGAGCGCGAGGCCCCGCCGCCGATCGCGCTGCCCGATCGGGCATCAGCCGATCAACAGGTATGCCACAGCCGCGATCGCCGCCGCGACGGCTGACAGCGTCAACGCTATCTTTACGATGCTCTTCGGATACTTGCCGACAACCTTTCCCGTTGCGCCGTTCACGTAGAAGTTGTAACGTTTCGTCCTGTACGAGAAATTGGCGATATGGTTGGGGAGCAGCACGTAATTGAAATATTTCGAATTGTACGTGGTGTCTATGTTCATTTTTCCGATATGATCTGCGTTATACTTCCGTTTTATCCTTTGGCAAAGGTCCGAGTACACGTAATTGCCGAACTCGCCGAAGCACGTCTTGATGTCGCGGCTGTAGTGCTCCGCCGCCTTGCCCGACAGATATTCCTGTTTATAACCGACCGCCGTCTTTATCGGATACGGTTCGAGCTTCTGCGCCATATCCTTCGGTATGAGCACCCCGCTGGGGATGAAAACGTCAGTGTAATCGGCGCTCATCTGTCCGGAGACGCTGAACCAGCGAGTCACTCTCCGCGTTTGCGTCTTCCCCTGCGCATCTCTGTACGTCTCCGTGTAGTCTTTACCGAGGGTACCGCTGTAGCGGCTCTGCGTATTGGCGGCGAACGACCACACCGGCGAGTACACGGAGTTCATGTTCTCCGCCGTCGCTTTTTTTCTGCACTCTCCCGGTGCGAATATCTTGCTGCGGATCCATTTCTTAAAAAGCTCAACCGCCGATTGTTTCGTCACCGTGTACGGTATCAGGCTGTCCGGTTTTATTCCCGGAAGGTCCTCCGTCCTCACTATGCCGGGGTTGCCGCAGAACGGGCATGTCTTGGCGATCTCGTTCTTGTCAAGGTCGATGTATGCGCCGCAGAGGCTGCACCGGAAGACGGCGCAGTCGCTCCAAGGTTCGTGCGCCTTCAGAACACCGTCGGTGATCTCCCTGCGCATCACATTGTTGACGCCTTCCTCGATCTGCTTTATCTGACCGCAGTGTTCGCACTTAAGGGCCTTGTCCTCAATGCTGAAGTTCATGCTTGCGTTGCAGTTCGGGCACTTTATTATCTCGGTGTTCTTTGCGTCTTCCATTGTATCCCTCTGATTCAGTATCTATATTTTTTCATGGCATCTCTAGGAGTGATCACACGACCATCCAGATAAGGAAAATCATCTGTATTCTCGGTCACAAGGACCGTGGGCGCCACCGGTGCATGCGCTGACACCATGCAATCGTTCCAATCCAGCTTGTCACACGATCTGCATCTTTCCATCGTCCGTGCGGTCATAAATTCCGTTGCATATTCTGCCTGCGACTTTCCGAACGGTTCTATGGATATCCCGGCGTATTTCAGGACACCGAGCACCTCATCAAAGGACTTGTTGCTCTTTCCGACCATGTAGACACAGTACTCCATGTATGTCACAGAAGATATTGTCTTTGTCTGGTGGTATGTTCTCAGCCATTTCAGAAAGTCCTTACTGAGTGCGCAGGTGTCCATGAGCAGAGGAGGTCTGTGGTCGGACATGTGCATTACCGACCTTTTCCGTGCAGGAACTCACGCATATCATTCAGGTCGTCCGGATATCCGTCAAGGAGTTCTTCAAATTCATCCGTATCCTTTTTCCATTTTTCGGACATCCTTTTTACGGCAGGGCTCGAAGAACCGTCCGTGAAAAATCTGTAAGCGTTATTCTGCAGATTACGTTCATACAATTCCGATTCCCAATTGATGGTCTCGCTCCAGATGTCCAGCGTGGACCTCGGTACATTCTCATGACATTTGGGGTGGAGCCTTAAATGATAGCAGAAGAAGAACCAAAAATCTTCTGCAGCATTGAACAGTTCCCTTATGGACCCATTCCTGTCCGCGGTCAGTCTGAATATCTCCGTGAAGTCTTCCACGGTGTCTTTTATGTTCGAGAACTCCGCAGGGAACCATTTCATTGCATTTTCGAACAAAGGGATAACGACCGAGCTCACATAATTGCCCGGAGGGACCTTGCTCTTCATTATCTTCAGACTCTCCCTTAATTTTCTGTATTCGTTCTGGAATTTGAACGGAGCTCCCTCATAGACCTTGTCTATTGCCATCTCCGCTCCTTCGGGACCGGAGTATTTTTCTATGAACCTCTCGGTCGACTCTTTGATCTTCAGGACAACGGGATCGTCAACATCATACCTCGGGCTTTTCCCCTTCCAATTGACCGTTGTATATCTGGGATCGTCATGATCCCAATAAAGATAAGGCATATGATATCTCACGACCTCATCCCCCCACCTGTACCAGCAGTGGGGCAGACGGAGATCGATCTTATCCTTTTTCAGTTCGGCATTTAACAATGTCATGAACTTATTGTAAAGGATGCCGCTCGGATTGTCATGATTCTTTGAGATGTAACTGTCAAGGAATATGAACGATGCGATCTTTATATGATCCGGAACTTCTGAATCGTATCTCAATCTAACACCTCTGCCGAGTGACCGGGCGGTCACCTGTCAGATATGAATGCAGTATTTATTTAGTTTCCGTAACCCTCAGAAAGGATCGATCGACTTTTTCTGTATCGGTCACCGTGCACCCTCATTGGCACTCTGCGCTCTCCGCCGTTCCGATGAAAAGGGATGGGAAAAGGTTTCAGATGCCGGCGGCAGATAGCCGGCGAAGTGCCTCCGTTATGCTTCGGCACCCGCTGCCGCAGTCTTCCTGGGCCTTGTTATCAGCATCATTATCGCCAGCGTGATCGCCGACAGCGGAAGCGCAATGACCAACGCATCGACGAACCTCAGGGTCCCCTCCATGAAGAGGACGGGGTTGCCGGTGAGCATCTTGCATATCGGAAGGAACACTGCCGATCCCGAATTGATGAACAGCGCCCAGAATATGTATGTCAGCGTACCCACGATCATGCTCGGTATGACAACTTTCTTCTTCGGGTCCTTTGCGAACAGACCGTACGCCATCAGCGGCAGCAAAGCAGCAGCGGTCATTCCCATGAACAGCGATGTCGCTTTCGCAATGATGTCATTCGGCATAAGGTAACAGTACACCACGACCAGTACCATCACGATCGCGGTGACGCTCCTGTTGACCTTCAGCGAGTGATTGTCGCTTTCCTTTTTGACGGCGGCGCAGTCATCGTTCACAGACTCCGCCTGCGCTGCGTCACCCTTCTTCTTTCTGCTCTTGACGACGGAATACACATCGTGCCCGCCGGCCGCGCCTATGGTGTGCATCAACGCACTTAACGTCGATATTGCGGCACAAAGCAGTGACAGCACGAACGCGCAGATGAATATGTCGCCGTACTTGATACCGCTGAACACCTCAAGGACGTATTGGGGTATTATGAAATCGATCCCTTTGCCGATATCCTGCGTGATGTACAGGAATGAGCCCTTTCCGTAGAGGTCGTGGAAGTACACGTTCGTGAGTGCACCGACGGTGTATGCGATCCCGACGATCACCAGTATGAATATGCTCCCGATCATCAATGAACGTTTAAGCATGCGGTCATCCTTGGCGCTCATGAACCTTGCCACGAGCTGCGGCTGCGTCATGGCGCCTATTCCCACTCCCAGAAGGAACGTGGACACTACAAGCCACCATTCCTGCGACAGGAACGTCGGAACTCCGGTGAAGGACGTTGCTCCGTTCGGTACGCCCGCCATCGGCAGTGTCGACAGTGTATCGATACCTCCGGACAGGCCGCCCGGCAACACGTACAGCGTCACGGCGAATATGATCACCATGCCGACGATCATCACGCTCGCCTGCAGGACGTCGTTGTACATCACAGCGATTATGCCGCCGTACACCACGTACAATCCGACGATGACGGCCACTATTATCAATATGATGTCGTAAAGGTCCATCATTCCGGTGGTGACAGCAAGGATGTTCACGCCTCCCTTCAGCACCGCTGCGGCGTAGATGGGCATCATGATTATCACAAGCATCGCGGTGAACATCCGGATGCCCTTCGATTTGTATATCTTCCCGAGAAGGTCGGCGAACGTGGACGCGCCCAACTTCCTTCCGATCCTTCTCACCCTCGGGGCGAAAAGAATGAACGGCACCAGCAATCCCAGCGCCAGATTAAGGAAGCACAGCCATAACAGGGTGAGACCGTGCGTGGCCGCCTGGCCGCCGAACCCGATTATTGCGGACGTGCTCAGGAACGTGGCGCCGTATGCCAAAGCGATGAGCACAGAGGTCGCCTTGTTCCTTCCCAGAAGGAAATGCTGATTCTGTTTCGTGTTACGGTATCCGTACAGCCCCAGAACTATCGTTACGGCGACGAACGCGATCATCATGGTGAAGAAGACACCCATGGGTACGCCTTCGACCGCCATCACTCCTCACCTTCGTCTTCCGTTACCGTTCTCTTGTCCTTCTTGAACAACGCAACTCCCCACGCGATCGCCACACATACGAAGCATCCCACGTATGCTCCGATGATCCATATGTCCGTAAGTCCGAATATCGCCATTTTATACACCTTATCGTGCTATATGTTAGCACGGTACATTGTTTTTAGTATATAATACGTATCGTTCCGGCGACACACCCGCAGGCAGGTTCAAAGTGCGGACGTATCATCGATCAAGCATGGCGGGATCCGTTCCCCGTCGGTATAATTGCGCCTATTCACGTTTTTCCTGCGCCTTATGTTCCGCCGCGACATGCATCTCGCGGTTCTTCAAAACATTTTTCTCGCCAAGGATCAGATTGTCGAAGAAACGATCCAGATATTCGTTCGTTGCGTATATATTGTTCTTAAGGTCGTTGTAGTTCGCCCGCACCAGTGCATTCCTGAAGTACCACGAATGCTCTGCGAAGAGGTCATTGGTCACATCAAAACCCAAAGTTCGCATATATTTTATTGCAAAGACAGCGGTCGTTCTTGTGTTGCCCTCACCGAACGGGTGTATCTTCCACAGTCCGGATATGAACTTCGCTATGTGCTCCGCTATCTCTTTTCTCGTCAACCCTTTGTATTTGAACGCTTTCTCCTCTTCAAATTCCTGCCATAATAATGTTCTGATATCATCTGTATCCGCGTAGTGAACAGTATCTCCGCCAAGTATCCATTCGGCCTTGGTAATGTTATAATCGCGTATCTCTCCCGCGAAGTTGTATATTCCGGCGAAGAGTTTCTTATGCAGCAGGATATATCCCGACATACTGAAATTGAATGCTTTTTCTGAAATTATCTCAGCAATGCGTGCAGCGACCTTATCTGCTTCTTCCACACGGCCCTCCGAACGAGCGGTCCTTGTTTTGTAATAATCGTCCAAGCGTGCTTTTACTTCGCTAAACGTTATGTATCCGTCAATATTTTGCTTTGCTGTCTCAATGAGATACGCTGACGGTAAAAGACCATCAGTCTGCTGCAGCCCGATCGCAGCTTTCCAGATATCGATCTTCTCTTTCTTACAGGGTTCGCCGAGCCGCGTGTATCCTTCCAGCTCCGACATGAGTTCGAGCATCTTTTCCTCTTCGTCCGTCATGTTCATCCGTCCTGTTGAAGCGATATTGTTTTTCATGTTCCGTCTCAAAATTTACCTTATTTTCGGATATGGCAAATGATGACCGCACTAACGATCAACCTATGAAACGCATGGATTTAAACTCTTTGATATGCCCTTTTTGTCGTCCAAAATATCCTTCATTCGAACGATCTCAGATCGGTGACATGCTTTGATTTTCCTTCCGTCCGGGGCATCGAACCCGGGAGCGCGAGTTTGATGTCCGCCTTGATGTTCAGGACATCCCTCAGTCTCCTGTCGAACTCCTTTTTCATTTTTTCCATCTTTATCATGTCGTCGGTCAGTGCCTGTTCCGTCACCTCAACTTCAACGGAAATACTGTCCATGTAATTCACTGCGTTAACGGTTATGTGATAGAACGGCGTCAGGAAGTCCATCTCTCCGATGACATCCTCTATCTGCGACGGGAACACGTTTATTCCGCGTATTATCAGCATATCGTCAGTTCTTCCGGAAAGCCTCTGCAGCCGCGGATGCGTCCTTCCGCATCCGCATTTCTCCCACTCCAGCGAGCTGATATCGCCTATCTTGTACCGTATCAGCGGAAATGCTTCCTTCTGAAGCATTGTCAATACCATCTCCCCTCTTTCGCCTTCCGCGCACGGGTCGCCGTTCCTGTCCAGTATCTCCATCAAACAAAGGTCCTGCCAGACGTGTATCCCTTTCTGTTCGGTGCATTCGGTGAACATCGGTCCCGACATCTCGCTCGTCCCGTAGCAGTTCTGCGCTAAGATCCCGGTACGCTCCTGCAGTTTCTTCCTCATGTTCTCGGACCACGGTTCGGCGCCGAGGATGCCCACTCTCAATTTGGTGTCCCTTCTGATGTCCACGCCCAGTTTGTCGCAGGTGTCCGCTATGTGGAACATGTATGACGGTGTGCACGCTATCGCCGTGACGGGGAGGTCTCTCATCATCTCTATCTGTCTGGCAGTGTTCCCGGTTCCCGCGGGCAGAACGGTGGCGCCTATCTTCTCGGCACCGTAATGCTTCCCCAGCCCGCCGGTGAACAGTCCGTATCCCATGCTTATCTGCAGAACATCGTTCTTCGTAAGACCGGACGATGTGAATGCTCTTGCGAGCGACTCGGACCAATTCTCCAGATCGTTCTTGGTATATCCGACGACCGTCGGTTTTCCCGTTGTTCCGGATGAGACGTGATATCTCAGGATATCGGACTGAGGTCTGATGAACAGTTTGTCCGGATAGTTATCCCGCAGGTCCGTCTTTTTCATCACCGGAAGTTTTGACACGTCCTCCAATTTTTTTATGTCGTCCGGCCTCACATCGGCGGCGACCATCCTGTCGTGATAGAATTTTGACGAAGCGTACATCTCCGTCACCACTTTTTTGAGAAGCTTCAGTTGTAACGCCCTGATGTCCTTCAGGGGCATCGTTTCTATCGCCTTGTTCCAGTAGTTCATCGGTCTCACCGTGTCACTTGTTATCACTGCACAATACATACCTGTATTTATTGGGTGCGCTGCGTCAGATAATTTTCGGGACACTTTTCGGAATTTTCATAAGGATATGATTTCGCAGCATCCATATCAAAGGCAGCGGAACATATGTGACAACCTCTCTCTTATCTTTCCGGGGGGAAGTTATGACGGCGATCTCGGATCCGTATCTTTTTATGAACTCACCGATACTTTTGGATTTGGTGCTCCCTGCCTTCACCTCGATAGGTATGGCAGACCCTCCCATCTGTGCCACAAAATCCACTTCGGAGATGCCGTCGGATCTCCAATAGTACGGAACATCGCCGTTAGATGTGATGAGCTCGTTAAGCACAAAATTCTCTGCAGCGACACCTCTGTACGTCGCATATTCCTTGTCACGGCTGAACATGATGTTCGAAGGGGCCCCGGACATCCTTCTCAGTACTCCTACGTCTGCCAAGTACACTTTGAAGTCGGTGTTATCGGCGAACATCGATAACGGTACTTCCGGACGGTTCACCCTTCTGA
>Ga0209737_10001297_pt1 | contig 18112 bp, 23 predicted proteins | sample TergutCu122P3_FD_187284 | JGI IMG/M metagenome (GOLD analysis project Ga0209737, IMG submission 187284) | Cubitermes ugandensis P3 segment gut microbial communities from Kakamega Forest, Kenya - Cu122 P3 (SPAdes) (version 2) | ecosystem: Host-associated > Arthropoda: Insects > Digestive system...
AGGGCGGCTTTTTTTTTTGGTTACTTTTTTTTTTGCCGTCAAAAAAAAAAGTGACTCACCGAAGGTGAGCTGCGCCCAAAAAACGCAAGAGCAGCTTCGCCACGGCGACAAGACACCCCCGCCCGGAGGGCAGAAGAATAACTTCGTTGACACCCATTCACCCACCCCCCCTCTTCGCAAACTCCCCCATAAACCCCCCCTCAATGGCCGTGCGCATTTGGGCCATAAGCTGCAGCAGGAAATGCAAGTTATGCAGGCTGTTTAACCTCAGGGCCAGAATTTCGCGGCTTTGGAAGAGGTGGCGCAAATAGGCGCGGGAAAAGTTTTGACAGCCATAGCAGCTGCATTGGGCGTCCACGGGGCGCTCATCCTCCTTGTAGCGGGCGTTGCGTATGTTGAGTTTGCCTTCCGAGGTGAAAAGCAGGCCCGTGCGTGCACAGCGCGTCGGCAAAACACAGTCAAACATGTCCACGCCGGCACATACGCAGGCAACCAAGTCCTCGGGGGCGCCCACACCCATTAAGTAGCGGGGTTTTTCCCTGGGTAGGAGGGGGGCGCTGTAGGCGACGCCCGCGTGCATGGCCTCCGTCTCCTCCCCCACCGAAAACCCCCCCAGGGCATAACCCGGCAATTCCACCGCGCATACCTCCTCAACGTGGCGCTTGCGCAAGGCCTCACTTAAGCCCCCCTGCACAATGCCAAACAGCGCCTGCCTCTCCCTCTCCTTCCATGCGGCATGGCAACGGTGCAGCCAGCGCGTGGTACGTGCCAGAGAGGCTTCCATATAGGCCTCTCCCGCCCCCAGAGGCGGACACTCGTCAAAAGCCATGGCTATGTCCGCACCCAGGGCCTGCTGTATGCGCATACATTCCTCAGGGGAGAGGAAGAGGGGGCGCCCGTCAATGTGGGAGGCGAAGTGTACGCCCTCCTCGGAAATTTTTCGGCGTTTGGCGAGGGAATACACTTGGAAGCCGCCCGAGTCTGTTAAAAGCGCGCCCTCAAAGGCCATAAAGCGGTGCAGGCCGCCGAGTTTCTGCACCAGGGTTTCGCCGGGGCGAAGCCAGAGGTGGTAGGTATTGCCCAGCACCATTTGCGCGCCCAGGCGCTGCAAGTCGTCCGGGCCTATGGCTTTTACGCTGCCGAGGGTACCCACAGGCATAAATACGGGTGTTTCCACCGTGCCGTGCGGCGTATGCAGGCGGCCGCGGCGCGCGCGGGTGGTGGTGTCCTCGGCCAAAAGCTCAAAGCGGAAGGGGGGGGAGGAGGGGGAAGTCACAGCGTTTTCTCCAGCAGCATGGCGTCTCCAAAAGAATAAAAGCGGTAGCCCAGGGCCACGGCTTCGCGGTAGGCGGCCAATGTCTCCTCTCTCCCCCCAAAGGCGGCTACCAGCATAAGCAGTGTGGAGTTGGGCAGGTGGAAGTTTGTCAGCAGGGCTTGCACCACGCGAAAGCGGTAGCCGGGGAAAATAAAAATGTCCGTTTGCTGGTTGCCGGCCTGCACGCGGCCAGCCTCGTCGGCAAAACTCTCGAGGCAACGTACCACGGTGGTGCCCACGGCCACCACGCGTCCGCCGGCGGCCCGCGTGTCATTCAGCAGCCTGGCGGTTTCCGGCAGAATGCAGCAGCTTTCCGCGTGCATGCGGTGCTCTTCCACGCGGGCGGCGCGCACCGGGAGGAAGGTACCCAGGCCCACATTCAGGCGGACGAAGGCGAGGCGTGCGCCCCGGGCCTTCAGGGCTTCCAAAAGGGTGGGGCTGAAGTGCAAACCCGCCGTAGGGGCCGCAATGGAGCCTTCCGCCTTCGCAAAAACCGTCTGGTAGCGCCGGGCGTCCTCGCTGTCGGCTGTACGGCGTATGTAAGGGGGGAGCGGCGTATGGCCGCAGGTGTTGAGGAGTGTAGAGAGGGTAGGGGAGGTGGAGGAGGCTTCCCCCCCTTCAAACCGTACCACCACAAACCCTTCTTCCTGGCAAACCACCTCGGCAGTGGCTGCCCCTTCTCCCAGCAGCAGTTTTTCCCCGGGCTTAAACCCTTTGCCGGTTTTCCCCAGGCAGCGCCAGCTGAGGTTTTGCAGGGGTTTTTGCAGCCCCTCTTCCAAGGTTAGCCCTTCTTGTGTGGGCTCCACCACCAGCAGCTCCACCCGCCCCCCTGTTTTTTGTTTGCTGCCCAGGAGGCGTGCCTTCACCACTTTGGTGTCATTAAAAACCCACAAGTCTCCTTCTCTCACGTGCTTGGGCAACTCGGAAATGCGGCGGTGTGTTGGCGGACAACCCGCTTGCAGGCAACACAGCTTTGCCTCTTCGCGGCAGGGTGGCGGGTGTTGTGCAATTTGGCTGGTGGGCAACTCAAATGAAAAAGCCTGGGTGTCCATATGGGGGAAGAGGCATAGCTGAAAAACAAGCCTCTTGCAGCCTGCAACTGAATGCATTAAGAAGTTGGGCAGGTGCTTCAACACACCTCAGAAAAGCGGACTTTCCGCGCCCGTCAGCGTGGTTTTTTTGTGGCCATTTCTGGCCGGGTAGCGCGAAAGCTGAAAAACAGCCCTTCGGGGCTAAAGCCTCGGGCCGCTCCTTTTCTGCGGTGTTGAAAGTACCTGGCCTTCCCCTTCAACAAGGGAAGTGTCTTCACATTAGAAAAGGAGAAGCACAAAATGGCTGACACATACATAGAAAGCACCGGACCCCCTCTCTCCCCCATACACAAACACAAAAAAGACCCCCCGCGGTGGCTTCCAGGTGTCCACGCCCTGGGCCGCTGAACGAGTTCAGAATCCGGTAATATGAAACTTGAAGCCCCCGTCTCTTTTGAGAGGCGGGGGTTTTGTAGAAGGAGGCGACGATGAGTGACATACCAAAGCCAGAAATCAGCCCGGCATTCACGCTCGAAGACATCCGCAAAATTCGCGACTGGAACTACGAGCGGCGCAAAGTCATGACGCCACAGGAGTTTCGCGAGTGCAGACGCAAAAACGCGGAACGATTCTTGGCTCGGCTGGCAGCCCCGGCAGACCAGGAAAAAGTTGCTGAGTTTAAGCGTCATATGGAGGCCGTCCTCGAGAAACACAAAAAAGCGAGTTGAAGAGCTGAACCCGCGAGTGACATACCCAAGCCCGAAACCGGCCCGGCTTTCAGGCTTGCATTCCCAAAAAATTCAGCTATAGCTTTTTGCGGTGTTCAAATCACCGAACAGCGGTTTCCACGCACCCGACAGACGTGGTTTTTTTGCGCCATGTTTGGCCGGGTGTGAGACGGATACAATACCCGAAAGGGGAAGAAGTCCACCGTTCTGTTCGCGGTTTTGAGCACCCGGTCACCATTCAAAAAGGTGCCGTCACTCAAAGAACGAACAGGAGGCCACAAAATGGCTGACACACACATAGAAAGCACCGGACCCCCTCCCTCCCTCATACACAAACACAAAAAAGACCCCCCGCGGTGGCTTCCAGGTGTCCACGCCCTGGGCCGCTGAACGAGTTCAGAATCCGGTAATATGAAACTTGAAGCCCCCGTCTCTTTTGAGAGGCGGGGGTTTTGTTTGCCCTGCATTTCGCATCCGCTAGCATTGCATTGCCATCAACAATCACATCAAATCGCGCCGTCTTGGCCTGCCCCTCCACAGCCACTCTGGTTTGCATGTGGTTGATAGCCATGCTGTTGTGCTATTCATAGTTGATAGCAAGAAAGCCGCTATGATTGAGTTTGCTTCGGGCGACATCCTCAAATGTCAGGTTGACGCACTCGTCAACACGGTGAACTGTGTTGGCGTCATGGGCCGTGGCATTGCCTTGCAGTTTAAGAATGCATTCCCGGAAAATTTCAAAGCCTATGCTGCGGCATGCCGGCGCGGTGAAGTTCAACCGGGCCACATGTTTGTCTATGAAACTGGGCGGTTTTTTCCACGCTGCATTGTCAACTTTCCGACAAAACGACACTGGCGCGGCAAAAGCCGCATGGAAGATATTGAAGCAGGACTTGCAAACCTCGCCCAGGTTATTCGCGACAAAGGAATTTCTTCGATTGCCATCCCCCCTCTGGGAAGTGGATTGGGAGGATTGGATTGGAGCGAGGTACGTCTTCGCATTGAGAAAGCGCTGGGGGCGCTGGAAAAGGTGCGGATTCTCGTTTTTGAGCCCAACGGGGCACCGACGAGTGACGTCACAGCTTATTCCCGGGAAGTCCCGAAGATGACGGTGGGGCGTGCTGCCTTGGTCGAACTCATCCACCGCTATTTATGCGGGTTATTAGACCCCTTTGTCACCTTGCTGGAAGCCCACAAACTCATGTACTTCATGCAAGCGGCGGGTGAGCCTTTGCGCCTTCGCTATGTCGAGGGGCCTTATGGTCCCTACGCTGAAAATCTCCGGCATGTGCTGCGGGTGATGGAGGGTTATTTTATCAGCGGCTATGCCGATGGAGGAGATGCTCCCGACAAAGGTTTGGCGCTTGTCCCTGGAGCCATTGAAGAAGCCGGCGCCTTTTTGGCAGAGCACGCCGAAAGCCGTGCTCGTTTCGAGAAAGTCAGTCAGCTTGTGGAAGGTTTCGAATCGCCCTATGGCCTGGAGTTGCTCTCGACGGCACATTGGGTGATGCACCGTGAAAAAGTGAGCCAGCCTGCGGAAGTGGCACCGCACATTTATGCCTGGAACCTGCATAAACAGCAATTCACCTCACGGCAAATTGAGGCTGCCGTTCATCGGCTCACTTCACAAGGTTGGACTCCACTCCTCGGTGGCGACTCGGAAAACAACCCAGCAAGCCAGACAAAAGCACGTCGGCAACATGGGTAGGTTCAGGTAGCGAAAAATTCAGCTTATCAATGCATTGATATAAAATGAGTTTTTCGCGGGTTCGCTTTCCGCTGCCAAACCGGTCTAGAAAGAAGACGAAAAGAGGTGGCTTCAACGCACATGATAAAGACTGAAGAAGGAGACTTGCTCCAGCAACCAGTGGAGGTGATTGTCAACGCATGGAACCGCAATTTTTTGCCGTGGTGGTTGCTTTTGCCGCAGGGTGTTTCCGGGGCAATCAAGCGTCAAGCGGGCCATCAACCTTTTGTTGAGCTTCGTCGCCATGGAATGTTGTCGCTGGGGCAGGCGGTGTTGACGTCGGCCGGAAAACTTCCATGTCGAGGGATTATTCACGTTGCTGGGATAGGGCTCCTGTGGCGCGCAAGTGAATATTCCATTCGGGAGTCCGTGAAAAACGCGCTGCAATTGGCGGCAGGAAAATTCCGCTCCATTGCCTTTCCATTGATTGGGGCTGGTACGGGAGGTTTTTCTCCGGCGCAGTCTGAAAAAATCATGAGAGCGCAGATGGAAAAAACGCCTTTTGAGGGAGAGATTGTCATTGTCAGGCTTGGACCTTCGCGACGGTGACGGAGCATGCAGGCGGCAAAAAACCCGCCAAAGCTTTGCGCGTCAACATTTCTTAGAGAGCTTCCCGCTATGTCGAGTTGCAATTGAACCATGTTGAGCGCTCCAAAGTCGTTCGGACATATAACCACGCCGAGTTTTTGCGACCGTCGTTGCGAATAGCCGGAGGCGATAGGGAGAGCAGGTGGGACCCCCGCCGCTTTGCTTTGTTTATGGTACAGCGGTGTGGCTACGCCACTTTCTCCGGTGTCGAATACACCACCACAGGCTCTTTGTGTTTGGTAATGGTTTCCTCGGAAACCAGCACTTCCCTGGCTGTTTTGCGTGAGGGCAAATGAAACATGGTTTCAAGCATGGCTTTCTCGAGAATGGCCCGAAGGCCGCGTGCACCTGTTTTTCGCAAAATGGCTTCTTTGGCAACCGCCTGCAAAGCCCCTTCCGTAAAATTCAGTGTCACTCCATCCATCTCAAACAAGCGTCTGTATTGCCGGGTGAGTGCGTTTTTGGGTTGCACCAGAATGGAAACCAGGGCCTGCTCATCCAACTCTTCCAGGCTGGTGACGACGGGCAAGCGGCCCACAAACTCGGGAATCATCCCAAACTTCAAAAAGTCCTCGGGCTCCACCGCCTGCAGCAGCTCAGAGGTGGAGCGCTTGCCTTTGCTTTTGGGCTCGGAGCCAAAACCCATCAGCCGCTTGCCCAGCCTGCGCTCAATCATCTGCTCCAACCCCCCAAAAGCACCCCCGCAAATAAACAGAATGTTGGTGGTGTCCACTTGCATAAACTCTTGTTGCGGGTGTTTTCGCCCCCCCTTGGGTGGGACGTTGGCAATGGTTCCCTCAATCAGCTTCAGCAAGGCCTGCTGCACCCCTTCGCCGGAGACGTCGCGCGTAATGGAGGGGTTTTCACTTTTGCGCGCAATTTTGTCAATTTCGTCAATGTAGACAATGCCGCGCTGGGCCCTCTCTATGTTGTGGTCCGCCGCCTGAAGCAGACTCACAAAAATATTCTCCACATCCTCCCCGACATAACCCGCTTCCGTCAGGCACGTCGCATCCACAATGGCAAAGGGCACTTTGAGTATGCGCGCCAAAGTCTGTGCCAGCAAAGTTTTCCCGCTGCCCGTGGGGCCCAAAAGCAGAATGTTGGACTTTTGAATTTCCACTTCGCCTTCGGACTTGCCAAACTCAATGCGCTTGTAGTGGTTGTGGACGGCCACCGCCAACACCTTCTTCGCCCTCTCCTGCCCCACCACATAGTCGTCTAAAATGGCCTTAATTTCGCTCGGCTTCGGAATGTGCAGCTGGGCGTCTTTGCTTTCTTCACGCTCCACTTCCTCGGCAATAATGTCGTTGCACAGGCCTATGCACTCGTCACAAATATACACCGTTGGGCCCGCCACCAGCTTCTTCACTTCCTTTTGGGACTTGCCACAAAAGGAGCAGCACAACATTGAATTGCCCTCACGGGGGCCGAAACCTTTGTTTGCCATAGCCACGCAACTTAAAGCCTGAATTATTTTTTGTCCAAATTCGGCTTTGAGGCCTCTTTCTGGGCAAATTGGCGGTGCTCGACAACCTGATCAATAATGCCATAGGTTTTGGCTTCTTTTGCCCCCATAAAGAAGTCTCTGTCGCTGTCTTTTTCTATGCGCTCTCTGGGTTGCTGTGTGTGGTGGTGCAGAATGTCGTTAATCGCCACTTTGAGTCTTTGAATTTCAGCGGCCTGAATTTGAATGTCTACGGCCTGTCCTCTGGCCCCACCCATGGGCTGGTGAATCATTATGCGCGAATGCGGCAGCGCAAAACGTTTGCCTTGTTTGCCCGCAGCCAGCAGCACCGCGGCCATGGAAGCGGCCTGTCCTATGCAAATGGTGGAGACGGGGGCGTGTACATATTGCATGGTGTCATAAATGGCCAGGCCCGCTGTCACGGAGCCGCCGGGGGAGTTAATGTAGAGGTTAATGTCTTTTTCAGGGTCCTGCGACTCGAGAAACAAAAGCTGGGCCACAATGACGTTGGAAACGTCGTCATTAATTTCTGTACCCAGCATGATGATGCGGTCCACCAGCAGGCGGCTGTATATGTCATAGGAGCGCTCTCCGCGGTGGGTCTGCTCAATGACATGGGGCATGGGAATGTAGGGCATGGCTTTCCTATTCGGCCGTGGGGGCCTGGGCATGCGACTTCAAAAACTCGAGGGCTTTTTCTTCCAGAATGCTTTGAAAGAGGGCTTTCTTCTGCGCGGCATCCGCAAATTGTTTTTTGACGTGCACCAGCTCCACCTCGCTGTCTTCCGAAAGCTCTGCATATTTGGCTTCCAAATCCGCCTCCTCCACCACCAGACGCTCCGCCTCTGCAATGGCCGCAAGCAACAACTGGCCCTTCACTTCAACCAGCGCCCTGGGGCGCATTTCTTCGCGCAGGGAGGACCAGTCCAGCTGCAGGCTTTTGGGGTTAACACCGGCTTGCACAATGGAGCGCAAAGCCCCTTCCAACATCCAATCAATGCCGCGCTCCACCATGGCGTTGGGGACTTCCAGAGGGTTTTTCTCAATCAGCTGCGCAACAGCCTGGGCGCGAAAATCCGCCGAAAGGCGTCGGCGCTCTGCTTTTTCTATGTCCTTGCGCGCCTTCGCTCGAAGCGCTTCCACCGTTTTCACCGTCCACCTCAAAGAAGCCACCCATGCGTCGTCCAGCGCGGGCAGGTGTCTTTCGTGAATGGCTTTAATGGTTACCTTAAACTGTGCGGGCTTTCCGCGCAGAGACTCTTCGGGAGCATCCTCTGTGAGGGTGTGGAGGAATTCGCAGGTTTCATTTAACTTGGCTGCTTCCAGCTGGGGCATGTGGCCACGGCTTAATTCGCCTGGCGTCACCTCTACGAATACCCCTTCTCCCTCTCCTCCCTCAAAGGGTTTTCCTTCTACGGTGGCGACAAAGTCCACAAGCACTCTGTCTCCCAAACGTACCTCGTTGCGTGTTGTGGTTTCCTCGTAGCGGGCGCCGGCAATGCGCATGTTTTCAAGGTGCTTCTCTACGTCCTCGTCGGAAACCACAGGCGGCACAAAAGAAAGCGACAGGTTTTTATAGGCTTCCAGTTTGGGTTTGGGGCGCAGCTCCGCGCGGGCGACGAAGGAATAGGGGCCCTGGGGGTTGAAGTTGCCGTGCACAAAGTGGGGGCTGCCCACCACCTCCACCTGGTGTGTGCGTGCAGCTTCCATGTAGCCCAGCCACTCCAAGTCCTGCACCACTTCGGCTTCCACCTGGGCGCGAAAACGCTGCTCCAAAATGCGCCGGGGCACCTTCCCTGGCCTGAAGCCGGGGAGGTTTATTTTTTTGGACAGGGAGTTATAGGCCTTGTCCAGAAACTCTTTCACTTTTTCAGCTTCCATTTCGACTGAAAAGCGACACTCAATGGGGGATATTTCGTGAAGCTCTGCTTTCATGTGTCCTCTGTGGCCCACGTTGGGCTTGGGTTGCCTGCTAGCACAACCCGTCTGGGGGGACAAGGGATGCTTCCGGGCAATGTGGAGGAAAAGAGCGCCCAAAAGAATTTTTTTTGTAACAAAGCGCGCGGCTCGACGCCTTCAGAGTATGGGCATGGTTGTCCCAGAAAGGATGCTTTCAATATGAAACGTTTTGTGGCGTGTGTGTTGTCTTGGGTGGTGTTGGGGGTTGGGGTAGGTTGTGGGGATGAGGATCCGCCGGTGGTGGGGAAGACGACGGACACCACCCATTCTCCCCCTCCTCCCATCATTGCAGGAACGAACAACGACAAAGACAAAGACGAAGAACCTGCCGAAGAGGAGCCGGACGACCCGAATGCCATTCCGTTGGCCCTTGCCCTCGCGAGCCAAAAGCCGTCGTCGCCCATGGATGTCTCCGCCTTCACCTTCACCGCGCTGGTCAGCGGCTTTGAAAGCAGAACCGACGCAGAAAAAGTGAGTCTCAAAATAGCCCCTGTGAATGGGTTGACGATGCTTCCCAAAGGGACTGTGGAGGGAAACACCAAAAGGTTTAATGTCACCATTCAATATGACGACCCCGCCAAAGTGGGTTGTGGTGAAGTCAACATCAGCGTTACGCTCGACACGCTGCCGGAGGGTTATAAATACAGAAGCGGGGCTGTAACCATTCCCATTCCTCTTGTCATCCACGGTGCAACCAGAGCGTGCCGCATTGAGGTGGACTCAAGCAACATTGAGGACTTCAACAAATATGCCAACACACCCAACGGCGCAAAGCTGCACTATGTGCTTATGGAGGATGTAGAACTAACCACGCCTCCTTTGGGCCAAAGCAACTGGACGCCGATAGGCATACAATCCAACGCGAGTGGTTCTTATGCGCTCACCGGCAGTTTTGACGGCAACGGCTTCACCATCAGCAACCTTGTCATCGCTGGTTCCGGCATTGCCCGGGGGATGTTCGGCCGTATCGCTGGAGACGCGGTGATTGAAAACCTTGGGCTGACGGAGCTCAACGTCAAAGGCACACAAGATATCGGCGGTCTGGTGGGGCAGAAGACGGCCGGCACCGTGCGAAACTGCCATGTTACAGGCAACGTCAGCGGTGCCAGCTCTTCTGTTGGTGGCCTGGTGGGAATCAATGAGTTAGGCACGGTGGAAAATTCCTATGTTGAAGTCACCGTCAGCAACACCCATTCATATACCGGTGGTCTTGTGGGATCGAATTTTGGCCTCGTGCGAAACTGCTATGCCACAGGCAGCGTTACCGGTACTGGCGCCAGCAGCACATATGTCGGCGGCGTGGTAGGATCGAATTCCGGCACAGTAAAAGACTGTTATTCCACGGGCGATGTCAAAAGCATCAACGACTCTGTTGGTGGTGTAGTAGGATACAATCTTACTGCCGGCAAAGTGGAAAACTGCTATGCCACGGGCAAGGTCGTCAACAACAGCGGCAACAACAGCATCCAGACTGGCGGCATCGTGGGGTCTGTTTATGCAAGTGAAGTACGAAACTGTGTGGCGCTGAACCCAAGCGTCACCTCAAGAATGTCAAGCTCACAAGCGAGTAGTTACACCGGGCGCATCGTTGGACAAAACAGCCAGACATTCGTCAACAATCATGCTCGCGATGACATGAACATACGCTATGCAGTCATTGAAGGCAGCAGCCCAGGCACAGAAAAAAATTTCAACATTTCGGGTCCAACAAATGTTGCCCACAGGATGGACGGAGCGGATGTGGCCGCCGATGAATATGGCACTCAGCTGTTCTGGGAAACAACCATGGGTTGGAGCTTCTCCGAAACCGGAGCATGGAAATGGAACTCTGACACCCAGCTGCCCATTTTGAGAAGGGTGGGTGGCGACCAAAACCACGAAGTGCAACTCTCCCGCTGAAACAGCGCCGGGCAACACCGCCGTTTGCCAAACCCAACCCCACAAAGCTTTTGCGGCTTTGTGGGGTTTTTTCAAAATCGCCCGAATGGACAAACCAAAACCGCAGGACTTTCTCACCACCGCTGACATGACATTGAAACCAGCTATTTGACAAAATCAACGCCCAACATAAGAACGGTTAGAAAGGCAGCTTTGATTATAGGTGGAAAAATGGGCTGTGTTGGGTATTCAGTGGGAATGCATAGGGCTGCCTGGCCTTTGGATGGAGCGTCGCAATGAAACAAGTCCCTGACTCGAACCAGGTGATGAAACTGGTGCTGCAAGGCTATAAATCCATTGGCAAGGTTGAAATATGGCTTGGAAAGCTGAACATATTGATTGGTGCAAACGGCGCCGGCAAATCCAATTTCATCGGTTTTTTTCGCCTCATTCACCGCATTTTGGAGCAGCAACTGCAGCTTTGCGTAAGCGAGATGGGTGGGCCGGATGCGCTTTTGCATTTCGGTCGCAAAAAAACACCCGAGCTGGGGGCCGAACTGTATTTGTCAAGCGGCAACGGTTATTGTTTCACCCTGCGCCCCACGCAGGACAACCGTATGGTATTTGCGCACGAGGCGCTGTGGAAAACCTCGGGGGGATTCCACATGAGTGGCTCCGGGCATTTTGAAACCCATTATAAAGAGCGACCTGATTCATTCGAGGAAGGCATGGCTTGGGACAACACCATCCCCACCCTGCGCAACTGGCGCCTCTACCATTTTCACGACACCAGCCCAGGCGCCTTGCTTAAACAAATTCACGGCATCAACGACAACCACCGTTTGCGTGAGGATGCCCGCAATTTGGCGGCTTTTCTTTTTAGGCTGAAACTCCATCACCCCTCGCACTACAAACGCATTGTCAAAGCCATTCAACTCGTCGCGCCGTTTTTTGGCGACTTCCATTTGCGTCCAACACCAGGCAACCCAGAGAGAATTCAACTCGAATGGACAGAGGCCGGGCAAAACATTCCTTTTCCTGCCAGCGCGCTGTCAGACGGCAGCTTGCGTTTCATTTGCCTGGCGACGGTGTTGTTGCAACCTGAAGAATTCATGCCCACAACCCTTCTCATTGACGAGCCAGAATTGGGGTTGCACCCCTTTGCGATTGGCGTGTTGGCGGGGTTGATGAAGTCGGTTTCGCAACAGCACCCATTGATTGTTTCCACGCAGTCCGTTGAATTGCTCAATGAGTTTGAGGCTGAAAATTTAATTGTCGCAGACAAACAAAACGGAGCGTCTGTTTTGCGACGGCTGGACACAGCGCTTTTGCGCGAATGGCTGGAGGAATACAGCCTGGGCGAGTTGTGGAAGAAAAACCTGCTGGGAGGGAGGCCATGAGCCGGGTGTGTCTGCTGGTGGAAGGCCAAACCGAAGAAGCTTTTGTGCGGGAGCTTTTGCAACCTTATTTTGGGAACATGGGGTTATACCTCTTTTGCAGGCTCGTCAGAACCAGTGCCGGACACAAAGGCGGCGTGGTTAGTTATGCGAAGATTAAACCGCAAATTGAGCGATTGTGTAAAGCAGACAGCGGCGCGCATGTTTCAACCATGTTCGACCTCTATGGCCTTCCCGGCGATTTTCCCGGAAAAAACAGCCCCAAGTGGGCACAATTGTGCAATGGCGTGGACAAGGCCACTTTCATTGAAAAAGAAATGGCTCGTGACATAGGTCAGCCAAACTTCATTCCATATATTCAGGTGCATGAGTTTGAGGCGCTGTTGTTTGTGGACGCCTCACATTTTGCTCAATGGACAGATGAACAAACCGTTCAAAAATTGCAGCAAGCACAGGCAGGCTGTGCGCCGGAAGACATGAACGAGCACCCCCACACAGCACCGTCAAAGCGCATCCTCAAGCTGATGCCGACTTTTCAGAAGCTTTTTCACGGCCCACTGATTGCGCGCGACATTGGGCTTCATGCCATGCGCACCTCCTGCCCGCATTTTGCGCAGTGGCTGACCAGGCTGGCTGCGTTGAAAACTTAAAAAGTCATGCTCAAGTTTGGTCATTCCTGAAAACCCAACCCCACAAAGCTTTTGCGGCTTTGTGGGGGACATTTCAAGGTGGATGTTTTCTTAAAGCGTGAAGGCGGGGCTGATTTCCGGTTTGGGTATGTCAGCCATTTGCGAACCCCTCAGCTCGCCTTTTTGCGCTTCTTGCGAGCGGCCTCAAGGCGGTCAAAAAAATGTTCTACACTTTTGCGTCTGGCCTCACGAAACTCCTCGGGCGTCATGACTTTGCGTCTTTCGTAGTTCCAGTCACGAATTTTTCGAATGTCCTCAAGCGTGAAGGCGGGGCTGATTTTCGGTTTGGGTATGTCAGTCATCGTCGGACTCTTCAGCCTGCCTTTTTATACTTTTTGCGGACGGACTCGAGTCGGCGCTGAACCTCAGCCGCTATGGCTGGGTCCGAAGGCTGCTCCAGCAAGGCCAATACGCGCTCAGCGCCCTTGCGGGTGTCCTCGCAAATTTCTTGCGGAGTCATTCCCTTTCGCCGCTCATAGTTCCACTCGCGAATTTTATGAATGTCCTCAATCGTAAAATTCGGGCTGATTTCCGGCTCAGGTATGTCACTCATCATTGCCTCCCTCTACAAGCATCGTCGGGGTACAAATCATTATATCTCTATAGCCCTCCGCCGCCGCAACAACCTTCGCCCCTTTGATTGTTTTTGGGTTCACAATGTGTTTGAAGTTCCAAGAGACAATGATGTCGCACCCGGACAGAAGCGCAGCTGCAATATGCCGACAATCGTCAAAGCTCTTTTGCCTCAGAATCTCAAAGTCGATGAATTTGCTTGCAAGCGAAACGGTGTCGCTGTTGGACTCTACCCTATTATGCTGAATTTGCTTCAAAAAATCCAATAGGCAGCTCAGTTTTGATTTTGAGCATCCTCCAAGCTCATCAAAAACAACCTCGGACAGCACCACCTCATATTTCCCCTCTTTTATTTTCTCCCACAGCCGCAGCGTGTCATCCATTTTCTCCGGCGTGTCGGGTGCGTCCAGGTGGCTGATGACGGAGGTGTCTAAGTATATTTTGGGTTTTCTCAAGGGCGGCCTCCCACTTTTGTTGAAGCTTTGTTTGCATGTTCCCCTTGCACCGTGTTTTTTGCAAGCGCGGTGGGAAACCCAACCTCTGCTATCTCCTCTCCCCATTGCACCCCGCTCAAAAATGCGCTATGGAGTTGGACAGGTGTTTGAACACACTCCAAAAGCGGTTTTCCCGCGCTCGACAGCGTGGCTTTTTTGCGCCATCCTGGCCGGGTAGCGCGTAAGCCGAAAAACAGCCGGCGGCAGAAATGCCAAAAGCTAAGGCCTCGGACCGACTTTTGGCGGTGTTCAAGTACCTGGCCTTCCCCTTGAACAAGGGAAGTGTCCTTACTTAACCAAAAGGAGGCCACAAAATGGCTGACACATACATTGAATGCACTGGACCCCCTCCCTCCCCTACACACAAACACAAAAAAAACCCCCCGCGGTGGCTTCCAGGTGTCCACACCCTGGGCCGCTGAACGAGCTGAGAATCCGGAAACTTGAAACTTCAAGCCCCCGTCTCTTTTAAGAGGCGGGGGTTTTGTTGGTGAGGAGGAGGAAAACACAACCCTTCCGAGGCAGGTTTTAACGCGTCTGCCATCACCTATTCATCGTCGCCCATTCAGCTTGCCTTTTTGAGTTTTTGGCGAGCTGCATCAAGACTCCGTTTGACCTCTTCCAGCATGGCAGGATTTGTCGGCGGTCGCATGGCAAAAAATTGCTCCGCGCCCTTGCGGGTGTCCTCGCAAATTTCCTGCGGCGTCATCCCCTTGCGCTTCTCGTGCTGCCACTCGCGGACTCTGTGGATGTCTTCAACCGTAAAGGCCGGGCTGACTTCGGGCTCGGGTATGTCACTCATCTTCAGATTCCTCCACAAGTGCGGTTGGCGAGAAAATCATTATATCCTTATAACCCCCAAGCGCCGCAATGGCCCTTGCTCCTTTTGCTGTCCTGGCATTCACAATATGCTTGAAATTCCACGAGACGATGATGTCACATCCAGAAAACATTGCGGCAGCTATGTGTCTACAGTCATTGAAGCTTTTTTCTTTTAAAATCCCAAAGTCAATGAATTTACTTGCGAGCGCAACCACCTCATCGTTGGACTCCACACGCTCATACTGGATTTGTTGCAGGTAAAGGTAAAGATAGCCCCTCTTGGGCTCTGGGCACTTTGTCATTTCGTCAAACACCGCCTCGGACAACACAACCTCGTATTCTCCGGCCTGAATCCGAGTCCACAGCCGCAAAGTGTCCTGCATCTTCTCAGGTGTCTCCGGAGCAAGCAGGTGGCTGATGACGGAGGTGTCTAAGTATATTTTGGGTTTTCTCAAGGGCGGCCTCCCACTTTTGTCGAAGCTTTGTTTGCATGTTCCCCTTGCACCGTGTTTTTTGCAAGCGCGGTGGGAAACTCAACCTCTGCTATCTCCTCTCTTGCACCCCACTCAAAAATGCGCTATTGAGTCAAACAGGTGCTTCAACACACCTCAACTAGCGGTTTTTCCGCGCCCGACAGACGTGGTTTTTTTGTGACCATTTTTGGCCGGGTAGCGCGAACGCCGAAAAACAGCCTGCAAAGGCTAAGGCCTCGGGCCGTCTAGTTGCGGTGTTGAAGTACCTGGCCACCTTCTCAACAAAGGTGGTGCTCAACACGCAACTAGGAGAAGCAAAAATGGCTGACACATACATTGAATGCACCGGACCCCCTCCCTCCCCTATACACAAACACAAAAAAAACCCCCCGCGGTGGCTTCCAGGTGTCCACACCCTGGGCCGCTGAACGCGCTGAGAATCCGGAAACTTGAAACTTCAAGCCCCCGTCTCTTTTAAGAGGCGGGGGTTTTGTTGGTGAGGAGGAGGAAAACACAACCCTTCCGAGGCAGGTTTTAACGCGTCTGCCATCACCTATTCATCATCGCTCATTCAACTTGCCTTTTTGTGTCTGCCGCAAGCCTCATCAATCATTCGCTGCGCCTCTGCCAGCTCGTCCGGGCTTGCCGGCTTCACAGAGGCAAAATACCGCTCGGCGCCCTTGCGGGTGTCCTCGCAAATTTCTTGCGGGGTCATCCCTCTGCGACGCTCGTGCTGCCACTCCCTGATTTTGTGGATATCTTCGATTGTGAAGTCCGGGCTGATTTTCGGTTTGGGTATGTTAGTCATCGTCGCCCATTCAACTTGCCTTTTTGCGCTTCTCGAGGACGGCCTCCATCTGACGCTTAAACTCCGCCACTTTTTCCTGGTCTACCGGGGCTGCCAGCCGAGCCAAAAATCGCTCCGCTCCCTTACGGGTGTCCTCACAAATTTCTTGCGGCGTCATCCCCTTGTATCGCTCATACTTCCAGTCGCGGATTTTGCGGATGTCCTCAAGTGTGAAGTCCGGGCTGATTTCCGGTTTGGGTATGTCATTCATTGTCAGCCTCCTCTGCAAGCGTCGACGGGGAGCAAATGATTATATCTTTATAACCCCCCAACGTTGCAATAGCTCTTGCTCCTTTTATCGTCCTGGTATTCACAATATGCTTGAAATTCCAAGAGACAACAATCTCACAGCCTGACAACAGGGCTGCTGCTATGTGGCGACAATCATTAAGGCTCTTCTCTTTTAAAATTCCGAAATCAATAAATTTTCCTGCAAGCGAAACTACCTCGTCTCCGGACTCCACTCGTTCATACCTAATCTCCTGGAGTGCGGACGTAAGATAGCTCTTCTTTGGCTCCGAACAGTCTTCCAGTTCGTCAAAGACAACCTCGGATAACACCACCTCATAGGCACCTTTTTTGATTTTTTCCCACAGCCGCAGTGTGTCCGCCATTTTCTCGGGGGTATCCGGTGCACCAAGGTGGCTGATGACGGAGGTGTCTAAGTATATTTTGGGCTTTCTCAAGGGCGGCCTCCCACTTTTGTTGAAGCTTTGTTTGCATGTTCCCCTTGCACCGTGTTTTTTGCAAGCGCGGTGGGAAACTCAACCTCTGCTATCTCCTCTCCCTCATCATCTTTTGAGAGGCGGGGGTTTTGATGTTGAGGAGGAGGAAAACAAAACCCTTCCGAGGCAGGTTTTAACGCGTCTGCCACCACCTATTCATCATCGCCCATTCAACTTGCCTTTTTGCGCTTCTTCCGAACAGACTCAAGCCTTCGGTTGACCTCCGCAACAATGGATGGGTCGATTGGGGACGCAACTAAGGCCAAAAAGCGCTCTGCCTTTCTGCGGCAATCCTCGCGAAACGCTTGAGGTGTCATCCGCTTGCGCCTCTCGTGATTCCACTCGCGAATTTTGTGAATGTCCTCAATCGTGAACGCCGGGCTGATTTTTGGTTTCGGTATATCATTCATAATCTGCCTCCTCGAGGAGCATGCCTGGAGAGCATATCATAATATCCTTGTGGCCTTCCATTGCGGCAATGACTTTTGCTCCTTTTATAGTCTTAGCGTTCACAATGTGTTTGAAGTTCCAAGAGACAATGATGTCGCAACCGGCCAAAAGCGCAGAAGCAATATGGCGGCAATCATCGAAGCTCTTTTCCTTTAAAATCCCGAGCTCGACAAACTTCCCAGCGAGCGCGTCTGTGTTGTCATCTGGCTCCACCAGTTCATAGTTTATCTTGCCGAGAGAGGACGCAAGATGGCTCTTCTTTGGCTCAAAGCAGTCTTCCAGCTCAATAAGCACAACATCGGACAGCACAACGTCGTAGGTACCCGCCTGGATTTTCTCCCACAGCCGCAGCGTGTCATCCATTTTCTCCGGCGTGTCGGGTGCGTCCAGGTGGCTGATGACGGAGGTGTCTAAGTATATTTTGGGTTTTCTCAAGGGCGGCCTCCCACTTTTGTTGAAGCTTTATTTGCATGTTCCCCTTGCACCGTGTTTTTTGCAAGCGCGGTGGGAAACCCAACCTCTGCCATCTCCTCTCCACCTTGCACCCCACTCAAAAATGCACTATAAGGCTGGACAGGTGCCCAAACACACCTCAACAGCGGTTTTCCCGCGCCCGACAGACGTGGTTTTTTTGCGGCTGCTTCTGGCCGGGTAGCGCGAAAGCTGAAAAACAGCCCGTAAGGGCTAAAGCTTCGGGCCGTTCTGTTGACGGTGTTTGAGTACCTGGCCACCTCCTTAAACAAGAGGCGGACTTCAAACATAATCAACAGGAGGCCACAAAATGGCTGACACATACATTGAATGCACTGGACCCCCTCCCTCCCCTATACACAAACACAAAAAAAACCCCCCGCGGTGGCTTCCAGGTGTCCACACCCTGGGCCGCTGAACGAGCTGAGAATCCGGAAACTTGAAACTTCAAGCCCCC
>Ga0209737_10001298_pt1 | contig 18100 bp, 14 predicted proteins | sample TergutCu122P3_FD_187284 | JGI IMG/M metagenome (GOLD analysis project Ga0209737, IMG submission 187284) | Cubitermes ugandensis P3 segment gut microbial communities from Kakamega Forest, Kenya - Cu122 P3 (SPAdes) (version 2) | ecosystem: Host-associated > Arthropoda: Insects > Digestive system...
GAAAGTTCATTCATATAATTATACCAAAATTCGTATTTAATGAAAAACACACGTTTAGGTTTTATTATATTAATAAATTTCTTAGCATTTTTAAGGGTATCCGGTGGTAAATAGGTAATAATATCTGCAATGGGGTCATTTTTTTTCACTTCGTAACCGGAGGGGGAAAAAAAAGTAAGTAAAAGGGTAAAATTCTCTTCCTGTTGTTTAATCTTTTCCATCAATGGTTTTCCCTGTTCAAACTCCCCCAATGAGGCGCAGTGAAACCAGACAATATTTTTCTTTCCCCTACATTTTTCCTCAAGAAGATGAAAGAGGTTTTTTCTTCCTTCAGTCCGCTGTTTCGCTTTCTTGTTAAAAATTGAAGATAATTTGATTATCAGAGTTGAAAACAGGATGATGGAAGAGTATAAAACACGCATAAAAATTAGAAAGTGTATAAAGTAACCACACGTTTTTTCTCATAGAAAGGGAGATTCCAACCTGCTTTCACACCGATTAATCCGCTGAATTTATAGGGTAATTTGTCGGTAGGTCCGGCGTAGGGTCCCACGAAAATATATCCTCTGTCGGGTTTGGTAAATACTTCCCAAATTTCAATACCCACATAAAAACTCAACACTCTTTTTTGTCGCAGAAACAGATACCCGAAAAACTGGTTTAACGCCACCCCCGATGAGTGCCGGTCGTAGCCCAGACGGTATGTTTTTTGTTCAATTTGAGGAAAATATTTGTAGGTATCTGCAAAATAAACTTTATGGCTAAAAAAACCAATTCCCGCTCTAAACCAAAGTCCGGAATTTTTCCAGCGGTCAAGTGGAACAATTTTACCCACCGAGGCATTAAGATTCCAATATCTTCCTTCCCGCGAAAGTTCAGTAGAGTGGTTTCCTGCACCATTAAAAAAACCTATGGTTGTATCGTTCAGGAAAATAACCATATCGCCCAGAAGCTCTTTAGCATTGAGTCTTACTTTGCTTCCAAACATATAGTTAAATGAAAAATCGAAAGTCCAGTTTGATTTCGTTTTAAAAGTTAAATCTAAACCAATCTTATAGTTATGTTTAAAAGTGCTGTCTAAATAACCGCCATTTCCAAAAGGAAAGTGCACTGCAAAATTTGGCGTTGCCCAAATCATAAAAGTAGCCGTATCCACATAATTGAGATTTCTACGGTAAAATTCCTGCGAAAAGAGTGGCGGGATGGCTAATAACAAAAGAATAAGGAGAAAAAAACTATTTTTATTCATAAGGAGGGGTTAAAGTTTCTTCATTTCAAAATAATTACATAGTAAACGTAATTGTTCGGGGATTAATTGTAGATAATAATATTCCGGTTGAGAATTATTTTCAAAGAACTGTTGGGTAACATTCGCAATATGGTACACAACATCCTCTTTTACAGTAAAATAATGAAAAGCGGCATATTCTATTTTACCCTCTTTGAGCACTAACAAGAACAATTTGTCTTCATATACATTCACACAAACTACATCATACAATTCAGGCGTTATTTCTTTGATATTCTTATACATAAGTGAAACTATATGGGTGGGACCTTCCTTCGTTTGTGTTGGATAAATTATGAAGTAATTATCCATTTCTTCTTTTCCCATAAATTCAGATACAGGTTTTTGAGAAAATAGACCTAAATAATCCCATCCTTTTTCTTCATTAAAAAGTTCTTGGGGGATTAAACAAAATGGCGTGTTGTAAACTGTTGTATTCATAAAAAAAAATTATTCCCAGCTTCCTAAGGTGCTTGCATCGGTAAGAGAGCCTAACCACATCGGCGGGTAATTGGCTATGTATTGTGTGTCTATGTCTAAATTATTGTAAAACAATTTGTTAAAAATTAATCCCCAAAAACCTGTAGTTTTATTAGAAATTGTTTGGTCGATATTGGCTAAAATATCCTCCAGTGGAACTTCAATTTTATACACCGGAATGGTATAAGTTTTTCCGTAAATTTCTCCCAACTGAATATCAAATTTTTTATTATTGGTATGGGGGATAAACTGAAAATTCTTCAAACTTTCCTCAGTTACGTTAGGGTCGGTATTAATAATTCGAGTTTTAGCGGGGTAGGTTTCTACGTTTTTTTTTATCAAACCCTGTTTAAAAGCCTCGTTTTCAGTCATCTCTTCCGGAATAATACCTGAAATTTGGACGATATGCACTACGCCGTTATTCACAAATTCTACCAATGTATCAATATCCCCTGCATATTTTTTATATTCATTTCTATAGACTGTCTGTGCGGCACGAATCGTCACCAACTGCGCTCTGATTTCCTCGGTGCGCTGCTTATAAACTGCTTTATATTTTTCGGGGCGTAAAATGGCTCGGGTAATAAGGAAAGCAAAAAACAGGGCGGCAATTGCTAAAAAAATATTGATAACCGTTTTAATGTTCATCCCTTTGTCTGTTTTTTAGAGAAAGCAAAAATATAAAAAAATCAAACCGAATAACGATTACTTTTATGGATAAATATAAAAGAAAAATCCTCTTTTTTAGAGTATTTTTTCAAGTATTCATTGTTAAAAGTCATTATTTGCATCAAGCAAGATTTTTCCTCTAAAAACGAGGAAAAAAAAATGTCAATCCACCAAAAAAGATACGTAACGTATTGATTATTAGTATATTTTTGCCGGTGAATTGCGTGGGTATTTTATCCGGTAATTGAGTTTTAGTAGTCTCTCATCAACGGATAGAGAATAGTGCTTGCGCAATTTTTTTAAGAGTAAATACACAAATTATGATAAACAAAGAGCAATTAAAAGAATTACACATTGGAGAAATGATTAAAAATATTGCCCGAAAAAAAGAGATTTCATCCAGAGATATTGCCAATACACTAAGTACTTACCGACAAAATTCCGATAAGATTTTCCGGATGGATGATATGAATATTGAGGATTTGATTAGAATATCCTATCTTTTTAAACACAATTTTCTTCATTACATAGTAAAGGAGTTTATTCCTCATCTTTCTTTTTCTGTATCTGTTTCCGAACCGGATAATTGTTTAAAAGCGGTTGATATGGAAAGTACTCATTTTATTGACGACCAGAGTACAACAAATTGCGATTTTTTAAATCAAATACTTGTTGGAGTAGAGATTAAAAAAGTGGCAGATAAGAATAACTGGAACGGACAGAAGGTGGCGGAAATATTAAACTGTACACCGGCGATGTTGTGTTATCTTTATCATCGAAAAAGTGTTAGGGTAAAAAAGTTACTTGAAGTCTCCGATGCTTTTCAATACGACTTTATTTCCAATGTGTATTTATCGAGAATATGCATTTAGAAAAGAAGCCCGCTGGGTAGCGGGCTTTTTCATAATACTATTCATCACTTTCCTTACTTCTGTCGAAGTAGTGGGTGTGAAGCAGTTCGTGAGACAGATGTCCGCAGGGTTTACCCAGATAGTCGGCATAGATAGCAGCTATGGAGGGGTTGTGGTGCGATTGACGGAGTGTTCTGCTTTCGTCTTCACTGTAAATCGCTTTCAAACGTTTCATTCTCACATCGGGGTCGTCGCTGCGGGGTTGTCCGCCGCCGCAGATACAACCGCTGGGGCAGCCCATCACTTCAATGAAATGATAGGGGGAAGTGCCTGCTGCAATTTGGTCCATCAAGATTTTAGCACCTTCTAAACCGCTGGTTACCGCAATCTTCACTTCAAAACCTTCAAACATTTTGTATTCGGGAACTACGTTTTCAAATTTGATAGAGGCTTCTTTAATTTGGTCAAGACCCACAATCGGAGTTACGTGCAACCCTTCAAACGGTAAATCTTTGCCCATAATGAGCGCGTAAACCGTTCTTAACGCTGCTTCCATCACACCGCCGGTAACGCCAAAGATATCGGCTGCACCGGTGGATTGTCCCAACGGGTCATCAAATTGAGCATCTTCCAGATTACGAAAATCGATACCGGCTTGTTTTATCATTTGACCTAACTCGCGGGTAGTAAGCACGGCATCCACGTTGCGCACGCCTCTGTTTTCCATCTCTTCGCGGGCAATTTCAAATTTTTTCGCCGTACAGGGCATAATAGAAACAGTGTACATTTTTTCCGGTTCCATTTTAATTTTTTCGGCATAGTAAGTCTTAGCCAACGCGCCCAGCATCATATGCGGGGATTTGCAAGTAGAAAGATGCGGGGTAAGTTGCGGGTAGTAGGATTCCACATACTTAATCCAACCCGGAGAGCAACTGGTAATCATCGGGAGAACCGCTTTTTTGCCGGAAAGTGCATCGATAGCTCTGTGTAAGAACTCGGTACCCTCTTCCAAAATGGTTAAGTCGGCAGCCCAGTTTGTGTCAAAAATATCGTCAATGCCAAGTTCGCGGAGTGCGGCAGCCATTTTTCCGGTAACGGAGGTTCCCACCGGATAGCCAAACATTTCGCCTAACGCTACACGTACAGCCGGAGCAGGTTGCACCACCACACGTTTTTCGGGGTCGTTAATCGCTTCCCAAACTCGTGTAATGTGGTCGGTTTCTTTCAACGCACCTACGGGACACACCACGGTACACTGTCCGCAGAATGCACATTTGGCATCGTTGATGGAGTGGTCCATAGCCGGCGCAATCACGGAGTCGAAGCCGCGGTTTTGCGCGTCAAGGATCCCAACGCCCTGAACGCCTTTACAAACCGTTACACAACGGCGGCAAAGGATACATTTCGACAAGTCGCGGGTAATAGACGGGGAAACGTCAATCTGTTCGCGTGCACTGCCCGTATCGAAGCGTGCTTCCGTTACACCCAAAATATCGCCCAAGTGTTGTAACTCGCAACTTTGGTTACGGTTACAACTCAGACAGTTTTTAGAGTGGTCGGAAAGCATTAACTGATACAATACTTTACGTGCTTTTAATACTTTTTTAGAATTGGTGTAAACAACCATCCCCTCTCTCACTTCTGCCATACAGGCTACTTGAAGCGTGCGGGCACCTACAACTTCCACAGAGCAAATTCTGCAGGAGCCGAATTGATGAACACCTTCCATATAACATAAGGTAGGGATGTTGATTCCGTTTTGTTTAGCGGCTTCGAGAATAGTAGTTCCCGGCTCAACGCTAATTTTTTTGTTGTTAATTGTTAATTGTATCATAATTATCTCCTTTCACAATGTAAGCACCGCATAGATTCAGCGATGGCGTTAATTTTATGGTAACCTAAAACTACTTCGGCAAATGATTGTTTTCTCACTTCGGGAGTCAACATTTCAAGGTCGAATTTCGGGTGTGCGACAACTTCGTCGTCATCGAATACATTAGGAATTTCAATGGGTGCGCCTTTGTTCAAAAGTCCGTTGCCACCCAGATATGTGTCAATGGAAGAAGCGGCTTTTTTACCGTCCGCAATCGCGTTAATCACATCTTCGGGACCTCTCACCACGTCTCCGCCGGAGAAAACGCCCTTAATGGTGGTCATTTGCGTTTCGGGGTCCACAATAAATGTTCCCCATTTGGTTACGCCAATCTCATCTTTACTGATGAACGGCAAGTCGGCATACTGACTAACGGCGGGAATTACATAATCCACATCCAACACAAAGTTGGAGCCTTTTACTTCCACCGATTTTCTTCTGCCGGAAGCGTCAAACTCGCCCAGTTCCATTTTAATACATTCAATACCCACCACATTGTTTCCTTTTCCAATAAACTTCGTGGGGGCAGTCAATTCCATAATTTCAATACCTTCCTCTTTGGCTTCAATTACTTCTTCACGATAGGCGGGCATCGCATCTTCAGTTCTTCTATACACAATAATCACTTTGTTGGCGCCGATACGGAGGGCAGAGCGGGCAGAGTCAACCGCCGTGTTTCCACCGCCAATTACGGCAACCGTTCCGTGAAGTTTCATATCGCTTTTTAAGTTAGAATCTTTTAAGAAGTTGATACCGTGAATAACGCCTCTTAAATCTTCGCCTTCAATATTTACCTTTGCGGGATATTGAGTTCCTGTGGCAACATAAATAGCATCGTAACCCTCGCGTAGATGTCTGAAATCTAAATCTCTACCCACTTCTTTATTCAGATAAATATTTACACCTGCTTGCTTAATCAAGTCAATTTCGTGTTGAAGGATGGCTTTCGGCAAACGATATTCGGGAATACCAAAAGCCAACACACCACCGGCAACACTTTGTGCTTCAAACACATCCACATCATAACCAATATTTACCAAATAGTAAGCACAGGTCAATCCTGATGCGCCTGCACCGATAACCGCAATGCGTTTTCCTTTTTTCGCAAAGGTAAGTTGCATTTTATAAGGAAGTTCGTTCTTGAAAGCATAGTCTGCTGCAAAGCGTTTCAAATCGCGGATAGCCACCGGCTCATCCACCGTGCTTCTGCGGCATTTACGTTCACAGGGACGGGTACAAATTCTACCGCAAACAGCCGGGAACGGATTTTCGCGCATTACCAAGTTGTAAGCATCCTGGAATCTACCTGCGGCAATCAGCGAAATATACCCGGTTACGTTTACATTTGCCGGACAGGTATTTTCGCAGGGCGAGGTAAACATGGCCGCACAAACGCCTGCTCTACAGTATTTTTTGTTAATATGTTCTTCATATTCATTTCTAAAGAAGCGAATGGTAGAAAGAATTGGGTTGGGGGCAGTTTGTCCGAGTCCGCACATCGCTGATTCCTGAATGGTTTCGCCAATTTCGATAAGGGTTTCTATATCCCCGGATTTTCCTTTTCCCTCGGTAATATTTTCCAAAATTTCCAACATTCTCTTCGTTCCTACGCGGCAGGCAACACATTTTCCGCAAGATTCGTCACGAATAAAATCCATAAAGAAGCGGGCAGTGTCCACCATACAGGTATCTTCGTTCATTACGATAAGACCGCCTGAGCCCATAATGGCACCTATTTTGTTCAACGAATCGTAATCTGCGGGAACGTTGAGGTTTTCTTTGGTAATACAGCCGCCGGAGGGACCTCCGATTTGCGCGGCTTTAAAATCTTTGTTGTTGGGAATACCACCGCCGATGTTGTAGATAATGTTTCCAATTGGAGTTCCAATCGGCACTTCCACGATACCGGCGTTCACAATATCTCCTGCGAGGGCAAACACTTTCGTGCCGGGGGCTTCTTTCAAGCCGAAAGAGGCGTACCATTTGCCGCCGTTGCGGATAATTTTGGGGATATTTGCCAATGTTTCCACATTGTTGATGATGGTGGGGTAGCCAAACAATCCTTTTTGGAACGGGAACGGAGGTTTTTGTTTCGGCTCGCCGCGTTGACCCTCAATGGAAGCCATTAAGGCAGTCTCTTCGCCGCACACAAATGCGCCGGCACCGATTCTGATTTCGAGGTCGAAATTGTAGTTGCTGCCGAACAGATTTTTACCCAACAATCCATACTCACGAGCTTGTTCTAACGCCACTTTCAATCTTTCGATAGCGATGGGGTACTCAGCGCGGATATATACATAACCTTGTTGTGCGCCGATGGCGTAAGCAGAAAGTATCATACCTTCGATTAAGCAGTGCGGGTCGCCTTCAATTACGCTACGGTCCATAAATGCGCCCGGATCGCCCTCGTCGGCATTACAAACCATATATTTGATATCGCTTTTTTGTGAGAAACCGGCGCGAAATTTAGTGCCTGTGGGGAAACCGCCGCCGCCGCGTCCGCGAAGACCGGAGATTTCAACTTCTTTTACCACATCTTCCTGTTTCATTTCGGTAATTGCCTTTGCAGCAGCCTTGTAGCCATCGTGAGCAATATAATCCTTAATGTCGGTATAATCAATAATTCCGCATAAATCCAAACAGATTTTCACTTGAGATTTAAAAAACTCAATATCATCAATTTTCGGAACATATTTTAGTAACGTTTTATCGTAGAACGTATATTCTTCAATAGGTTGGTTTTTAAGCAAATGACTTTCAACGATTTCTTTTGCTTTTTCGGGGTTCAGTTCGGTATAGAAAGTTCTGTCGGGAAGCACTAACATTACAGGGCCCATGGCGCAGATGCCCATACATCCGGTTTGAAATACTTTTACCTCTTTTTCAAGACCTTTTTCTTTAAGTTCTTCTTTGATTGCATTTTCAACATCTGCACAGTTAGAAGAAATGCAGCCTGCGCCGCCACAAACCAGAATCTGGTATTTGTATTTTTCCTGATTTTTTAGGAATTCATTTTTAATTTCCTCTAATTGAGTGATGGATTTAATTTTCTTACTCATAATAAATTCCTCCTAATATTTAGACAGAACTGATTCTAATCTTTTGGGGTTAACAGATTTAAATACCGTATCATCGACCATCATGGCGGGGGCTAACCCGCATGCGCCGATGCAGCGCGCGATACTTAACGTAAATTTGCCGTCCTCGGTAGTGTCGGCAACATCTACATTAAGGTGTTTTTGAAGACCTTCCACCAATTTTTTACCGCCTCGAACATAGCAGGCAGTTCCCATACACACGAGAATTGTGTGTTTTCCTTTGGGTTTAGTGGAGAAAAACGAATAAAAAGTAACCACGCCGGAAACTTCCGACACAGCCATGTTCATTTTATCCGCAACAAATTTTTGAACCACGTAGGGTAGATACCCGTAAATTCCTTGCGCCGCGTGCAGTACCATAATCAAATTGCTTGGTTTTGCCTCATATTTGGCAATTACCGCTTCAATTTGTGCTAATTTTTGCACGTGGTCATCAGGAAGATTATGGGGGACTTGTTTGGTTTGATTCATAAATAACTCCTGAATTTTGGTTAATACTAATGTTTATATTGATTGATATGTTATTGGCTATCAATAAGTTTCACTTTATTTTCCTCTTTTTTTTAAAAGGGTGCAAAAGTACATTATTTTTCGAGAAAAAACAAGGGGTTATTGGAAAAACTGAGAAATCTGTTTTGTGATATTTTATTTCTGCTACTTTTGCCGCCGAATATCAATATTTCAATTTTCCAATGAAAAAAATCTATCTGTTTTTCCTGCTGTTTTTTACGTTTGGGTTCACCTTTTCCCAAATAGATGTAAATCAACTATTTTCAAGTCATCCCGAACTGATTATCAAGTTTAAGATTTCCGACAGAGAACAACTGACTTCACTAACACGTATGCTTTCCATCGATAACGTTAGTGGAAACGAAGTAACTGCCTATACCACGCAAGAGGAGTTTGAGCATTTTTTGTCGCTGAATATCCCTTTTGAAATTGTTGAAAGACTGGTGTTAACGCCCGAAGAACTGAATATGCTTGATTTCGCGGCTATTCAACAATGTAGAAACGATTGGAACTATTATCCAAACTATGATGCTTATCTTCTTATGATGGCTCAATTTGCAATCGATTATCCTCATCTTTGCCGTTTGGTAGAATTTGGAACATCCATTAATGGTAGAAAACTATTGGCTTGCGTGATTAGTAAAAATGTGAATACCCGTGAAGCAGAGCCCCAGGTATTTTGGACCTCCAGTATGCACGGAGATGAACTTGCCGGTTATGTGTTGACACTTCGTTTTATAGATTATCTGTTAACCAATTACGGTTCAAACGAGCGTGTTACATATCTGTTGGACAATATGGAAATATGGGTAAATCCGCTGGCAAATCCGGATGGTACATTCTATGGGGGAAATAATTCTGTTTCAGGGGCAAGACGTAATAATGCGTATGTTGTTGGTACTAATACAACTGGCAGAGACTTAAATAGAAATTATCCTGATGATACTTACGGAGGAATCACCCCAAATAACTGTTTACCAACACCCTGTGATCCATTGCAACAAGAAACAGCGGCATTTATTGCATTACAACAAGAACAATCGTTTAATTTGTCGGTAAATATTCACGGTGGTGCCGAAGTAGCAAATTATCCGTGGGATAACAAAACAACTGCTACAGCCGACCATGAATGGTGGAAGTATGTCTGTAGGGAATATGTTGATACTGTGCATATTTATAAACCAAATTACATGAAAGGAACAGGTGTTTCGGGAAATCAGAACGGAATAGTTTGGGGTTGGCAATGGTATCAGGTATATGGCGGACGACAAGATTATGCCAATTATTACGACCATACCCGTGAGTTTTGTTTAGAAATAAGCAATTCGAAAACTCCTGCAGCGACACAACTTCCCAGCTATTGGGACGGACATTACCGCTCGTTTTTAAACTATACCCAGCAAGCAATGTATGGTATTCAAGGCGTAGTAACCGATGCCTGTACCGGCGAACCTCTTCACGCAAAAATTTCTCTACCTAATGATATTCATAACTCTTTTGTATGGACCGACCCCCGCGTGGGGTTCTATGCCCGCTATCTTAAAGCCGGAACTTACACCGCAACCTACTCAGTTGATGGTTATGCTGCTCAAACAGTAACACTTACGGTTTCCGATAAACAAAAAATTGTACAAAATATTGAATTGTCCCCGCTTGGAGGAACTCTCCCAACTCCTGAATTTACTGCCGACCCAACAACAATATATGCAAATCAAACGGTTTCCTTTATTGACAAAACCGAAAATGAACCCACTTTTTGGCAATGGCATTTTGAAGGAGGAATACCTGCCACCAGCGAAGAACAAAATCCCACTGTGGTTTATAAATACCCCGGAACTTATTCTGTTGTACTTATTGCCAAAAATTGCTTTGGGGAAAATACGAAAACGAAAGAAAACTATATCACGGTTATAGAAACGGAGTTGCCCATTGCTGATTTTGTGGCAAATCTTACTCAAATCAAACCGGGTGAAACGGTTTCATTTACCAATCTATCCCAAAAGGCTACAGATTGGGAATGGTTTTTTGAAGGTGGAACCCCCCAAACGAGCACCGAAGAAAATCCTGTCGTTATTTATGAAAATGAAGGTGTGTTTAATGTAACTTTGAAAGTTTCTAGTGATTTTGGAACCGATGAAATATTGAAAGAGAAATATATTACGGTAAAGGAGTTGAAAGTGGATGAAAACAGTGAAATGGTATTGAAAATTTATCCAAACCCAACCGCAGGTCAATTGATAATTGACAATGGACTATTGACAATTGACAATGTGGTAATTTACGATATTTATGGTAAAAAAGTATTTGAACAAAAATCTAATCTTACGGTCTTGCTATCTTGCGATCTTACGGTCTTGCCGAATGGTATCTATTTCTTAAAAATAAGTACCGAAAAAGGTGTACATTTTTCAAAAATAATAATACAATAGTTATGAACAAGTTTTTTATCTTTTTCGGGGTTATTTTCCTAACCTTCCCTTTTTGTTTTTGCCAAAACGACGAAACAAATAAATTGTTGAAAGATTTACAAAACAAAGTAAATAAATATGAACACAGTTTCGATATTTTAGAGAAAAAGATTGATGATGTGCTTTGGTTTCAACGTGTGGGCGATATGGCTTTTATTGATAAAGTGGTGATTACCGGTCCACCGCCTGCCAACGAGAAAAACAACACCTTCGGATTTAGTAACCCGTTGAAATTTTATGCCTACGTTTTTATATCCAAAAAAACGGATGTCAATAAAAAATATCCGCTCATTGTGATGCCCCACGGGGGTGTTCACGCCAATTTCAGCACGTATGCCACCCACATTGTCAGAGAATTACTGGCTCAGGGCTACATCATTATTGCGCCCGAATACAGAGGCAGCACAGGCTACGGCGAATCGTTCTGGAAAAATATTGACTACGGTGGGCTTGAAGTACAGGACAACGAGGCAAGTCGTGCCTATATGGTGGAAAACTACAGTTTTGTGGATGAAACTCGCGTGGGCGCGGTGGGATGGAGCCACGGCGGATTGATTAGTCTGATGAGTGTGTTTCAATATCCTGAAAACTACGCGGTTTGCTTTGCCGGCACGCCGGTGTCAGACCTGATTATGCGCTTGGATTATTACGACGAAGGGTATCGAAATCTCTTTAGTGCCGATTATCATATTGGCAAAACTGTGGAAGAAGACTCTGCGGAATATAAACGACGTTCGCCTGTTTGGCATGCGGATAAACTTCAAACTCCTTTGCTCATTCACACCAATACCAATGATGATGATGTGAAAGTAATTGAAGTAGAGGCATTAATAGATGCGCTAAAAAAGGCAAACAAAAACTTTGAATATGAAATTTACCGAGATATTCCCGGCGGACACTCTTTTGATAGAATTGACCCCAAACAGAACCGTGAAATTCGCCTGAAAATCTGGAAGTTTATTGCAAAATATCTTAACCCGCCCTATCCGATGAAAAGTTTGAAAGAGATGGAAAAAGCGGCGTATGTGGTAATTGACAATTGAAGGAGATAAAACAGTAGGTTTTACCGGTTCAACTTGTGGTAACTTCGCCACCACCGCTCCGGAACCTCATCTTTACACGCCGTGTCGAAATCGTTTTTGGAACACGGAAGATAATACTTCTTATCCTGCTGAGTTTTAATGTGGAAAAACGGAATCTCCATCCACCAACGACCTGTTTTTTTGCTTTGATAAAACACCAACCCGTGCAGTGCATTGGTTACGGGTACTGCGTGCCGGAAATATTGTTCCTCCTCTTTAAATAAAATATCGCTTTGCCGGTTGGTAAATCCCTCCACAAAATACCAGAGAATCTGCGCAATAAGTTGAGAAGTTTGGGTATTGTAATCAAAAATGGGGTTAAATTCGTAAATGCCGAATGAGGAAAGTTTGTCGCTCAGTCCGGCAAAGAACGCCACCTGACAAATTTCTTCTCCGTAAAATCCGTTTGCAGAGGCATTTGGGTTCGCGGGGGCATCGCTTTGGCGCACGGCAGAAATATCTATCGCCAACATCTCTGCGTTGCGCACAATGGGCTCAATCTCATCCATATCCTTTCGCATCGCGCCAAGACGGTAGGTTTCAAAATACAACTGCTTCATCAATTCAATGTCCGCCTGACGATTCAAGAAGGTTTGATAGCCGATATTTGAGTAATTTAAAAGAAAGTTGGGCTGCTGCAAAACAATTTTGTTCAAATACCCCTCCGAAGATATGGGGTCTTTTTCATCTCCAAGGTTAAATTTAGAATCTACAGAAACCATACTTACTACTTTTTCTAACATAGCGTAAGCCTGATAGTTGGCAAATGCCAGGTCGTTGCTTCCGCCCAAAATCACAGGAATTACCTTTTGTTCCAATAAGTATGCAATGATTTCGGAAAGAATGGCGTAGGTATCTTCCACCGTTTCGCCGGTGGTTAGATTACCCAAATCCAAAATAGATACGTTGTTTTTCCAGTAATAGAGTTTATAAAACTCTTTTCTAATTTCATCCGGCGCATTGCTACATCCTTCGTTATTCTTAGAATTTCTTGATTCGGGAACACCCAAAAGAGCGATATCAATATTGGAAAGGTCTGGTTCTTCACCCTTTGATGCAAACCAGATATGGCTTACCAAGAGTTGTGGGTCAATGTTTTTTCTTTCGGGCAAATAATTATCCACAAATGCGGGCGAGAAATATTGAATGAGTTCCATTCCTATTTTTTTCTTGTAAAACGTTTTTTAGCAGTGGGTTGAGTTTGGGCGATAATGTTGGAAACATCAGCGAAAGTAAGTTCTGTCGGGGAGGTTCCTTTCGGGATTTTAAAATTATCGGTTCCGTTTGTGATGTATGCGCCATATCTGCCGTTTACTACCTTAATATTCTCGTTTTCCGAAAACGACACCAAAACACTTTTCGTGGATGAGTTTGAGATTTGTGCAACAGCCTCTTCCAAAGTAATGGTAGCGGCATTCAAACCTTTTTCCAACGTAATATTTTGATTGTTGAATTTAATGTAAGGACCATATTTTCCCACCACCACAAACACCTCTTTTTCTTCAAATTGTCCTAACAACCTTGGGGCGCGGGCTTCATTCTGTTTTATCTTATCCTCAATCAATTTCCGGGCTGTCTCAAAATCCACTTCTAAGGGGTCTAACTCTTTAGGAACTGTAACATACTCATTTCCAACTTTTATGAATGCGCCGAAACGACCCATACCTACCAAAACTTCCTGATTGTTGTATGTTCCTAATGTTTTGGGAAGTTTAAAAAGGTCTAAGGCTTCCTGCAAGGTAATAGATTCTATGGACTGATTTTTTTTCATTCGGGCGTACTTCGCTTTGCTATCTTCGTAATTTTCACCCACTTGAATCATAGGTCCATATTTACCCAATTTGGCATACACATTTTTACCGCTACTGTCTTGTCCTAAAATCCGTTCTCCGCTTGCTTTTTGAGAGGTTGAAACAGCCGTTTTAATAGTTTCGTGGAAACCGTGATAGAAATTCTTTATCATCTGTTGCCAGGTAATTGACCCCTCGGCAATATCGTCGAACTCTTTTTCTACCTGCGCCGTAAAACCGTAGTCCATAATGTTTTCAAAATTATTTTGCAGATATTCATTGACCACAATGCCAATATCGGTGGGGAACAATTTATCTTTTTCGGCGCCATATTTTTCTTTCGAAACATTTTCTTTTATTTCGTTGTTTTTCAATTCTAAATGAACAAATTGGCGTTCTTTTCCGAGTCGATTTTCCTTTACTACATACTCTCTTTTTTGAATTACAGAGATGGTTGGGGCGTAGGTTGAGGGACGTCCGATACCCAATTCTTCCAATTTTTTTACCAAACTGGCTTCTGTAAAACGCAATGGAGGTTGTGCAAATCTTTGTGTAGCCTTAATATTCAGTGCACAAAGTGGTTCGCCCTCAACCACCGGCGAAGTAATTCCGGCGGTTTCATCCTGGTCGTCGTCATTCGATTCGAAATAAACTTTCAGAAAACCTTGAAACAACACCACTTCTCCGGTAGAGACAAATTTTTCTTCGCGGGTGGATATCGGAATGGTAATCACCGTTTTTTCGGTTAACGCATCGCTCATTTGCGAGGCGATTGTGCGTTTCCAAATCAGTTCATACAACCGTTTCGCAAATGTATCTCCCTGGATGGTATGATTTTCAAACGAGGTGGGACGAATGGCTTCGTGGGCTTCCTGTGCCCCACGTGATTTTGTAACATATTGGCGCGTTTTTGAATACTCGGCACCATACAGTTTTTCTATCTCATTTTTGGCAGATGCTAACGCCAAATTGGAAAGATTTACCGAGTCGGTACGCATATAGGTAATATGCCCTGCTTCATAGAGTTGCTGCGCAATAACCATCGTTTTGGTCACAGAAAAACCCAATTTTCTCGCGGCTTCCTGCTGCAAAGTAGAGGTAGTGAAAGGAGGAGCAGGGGATTTTTTACCCGGACTCTTTTCCACTGATGAAACAGAAAATTTTGCGTTAATACAGTCTTTCAAAAAATTGTAAGCATCCTCTTTAACCTCAAATTTTTTGTTCAATTCTGCTGTTAACTCGTTATTTTTGTTGCGCTCCGATTGGAAATGCCCCACCACTTTAAAGTGGGAAGAGGATTGAAAATGGTTGATTTCTCTTTCGCGCTCCACAATTAATTTCACAGCCACCGACTGCACGCGTCCGGCGGAGAGTTGGGGTTTAACTTTTCGCCACAGTACCGGCGAGAGTTCAAAACCCACCAAGCGGTCTAATATTCTGCGGGCTTGCTGGGCATTCACTAAGTCAATATCCAAATTTCGAGGATTTGTTAATGCTTTTTCAATGGCTTGTTTTGTAATCTCGTGAAATACAATACGTTTTGTTTTTTCTGCAGGTATTTTTGCGGCTTCAATAATATGCCACGAAATAGCCTCGCCCTCGCGGTCGTCGTCAGTGGCTAACAATACCTCTGTGGCTTCATCCGCCATCTTTTTAATATCGGCAATCAGTTTCTTTTTGTCCGGCATTACAGTGTATTGCGGCTCAAATCCATTCCCAATATTGATTCCCAAATCCTTTTCAGGGAGATCTCTCACGTGTCCTTTACTGGAAATTACTTCATATTCTTTGCCGATAAACTTTTGAATGGTCTTTGCTTTGGCAGGCGATTCAACAATGACTAAGTTTTTGCTCATATAGTTAGGTTAAGGTTTCTTTTGGTTGAAAAAAATTGTCGGCAAAAATATATTATTTCATAATTGTACTACTTTTGCAAAATTTTTTTGAAACGAATTATTATGACAAAAGGATTATTTCAGAATTTATTTCGCAAAAAGGATATTGTGGCTATTTTGCGGGAAACAGAGACCGACAACGCGGGGTTAAAGCGTTCATTAACAGCAACAAATTTGGTGGCATTGGGAATTGGCGCCATAGTGGGCACCGGTATTTTTGTAATTACCGGTCAGGCGGCAGCCCAATATGCCGGTCCTGCGCTCACTATCTCGTTTGTAATTTCTGCTTTGGGCTGCATCTTCGCCGGCTTTTGCTATGCCGAGTTTGCCGCGATGATTCCGGTTTCGGGCAGTGTGTATTCCTACAGTTACGCCACTATCGGCGAGTTTTTGGCCTGGTTTATTGGCTGGGACTTAATTTTAGAGTATCTGTTTGCCTGTTCTACCGTGGCGGTCGGCTGGTCGGGATATATGCAAAGTTTGCTAAATAGTTGGGGCATTCATCTATCCCAAAATCTCTCCCAATCCACCCTTGTGCATACGGCAGACGGGTGGGCATTGACAGGTAGCCTTATCAATTTTCCGGCCATGTGCATTGTGGTGTTAGTCACAGCATTACTGTTGTGCGGTGTACGTCAGTCGGCTTGGGTAAACAGTGTGATTGTAATTGTTAAAGTATCTGTTATTCTATTGTTTATCGGTTTCGGCCTCTCTTATATTGATACAGGAAATTGGGTTCCCTATATTCCTGAAAACACAGGAGAATATGGCCATTTCGGATGGAGCGGCATTATGCGCGGTGCTGCCGTAGTGTTCTTTGCCTACCTCGGTTTTGACGCACTCTCCACAGCAGCACAAGAGACGAAAAATCCACAACGGGATATGCCCAAAGGGATTTTGATTTCGCTCGGGATCTGTGCATTGCTCTATGTGGCAGTAACCGCCGTACTTACAGGTATAGTGAAATATGACCAATTGAACGTGGATGCCCCTATTGCCGTAGCCATTGACTCTGTGGGTCAAGGTCTTGCCTGGATGAGCCCGCTGATTAAATTGGGTGCTATCGCAGGTATAAGTTCCGTTATCTTAGTGATGATGATGGGACAATCAAGAATCTATTTCGCCATTTCCAGAGATGGTTTGCTTCCCCCTGTCTTCTCAAAAGTAAACGCTAAGCGTGGTGTCCCCCAAAATGCTATTATCATTTCAGGAATTGCCACCGGCACCATTGCAGGTATCTTTCCGCTCAATGTGCTGGGAGAGTTGGTTTCTATTGGTACACTTATGGCATTTACTATCGTTTGTATCTCAGTAATGGTTTTACGAAAAACACACCCCGAACTGAAACGACCTTTTAAAGTGCCTTTGGTTTGGCTTATCCCCTCTTTAGGTGCTCTTTTCTGTTTGGTTCAAATGGTATCCCTGCCATGGACCGCATGGGAACGACTTATCCTTTGGATGTTGGCAGGTATCGTTATTTATTTTGTATATGGTAAACGACACAGTTTGCTGGGAAGAAAAAACTGACTTTTTGCACACTGATTTTTTGATTCTTTACCACTTTGTGTTCTTTAGTGAAATACATTTCGGAAAACTTATTACGTTGTTAAATTCCCTAATTCCTGTTTAATTTCCAATACTGTTTTCTGTGCGTCCCATTTTTTGTCGAAAACGGATTTTATTTTTTCGCTTATTCGTTCTCTTGTTACTTTGTCGTTATGGATTGGCAAACGTAACTCTGACCAACGATTAGCAATATTTGGCAATGTTGTTTCCATTAGAATTTTGTTGTACATCTGCATTTGTACTAAATAATGTGAAAACAAATAGAGTAAATAATAAGGTGTTATCCCGTATTCGCTTATCTCTTTCAGAACACGCATTACTAAAATTTCTCTTGTAAGCAAAACTTCCGTATCATAAGGCGAAACTAACGCCACGCTGCCAATGCGGTAACTTCCACGCCGTACAAACAATAAATCTTTTTCGTGCAGTCTTTTGTTGTCTTTTCGCATTTTTTCAAAAACGTGGTATGGAATTAATGCGGTCGGGTCTTTGTAAACGTCCCAATTCACAATGTCTTTGACACGAATATA
>Ga0209737_10001299_pt1 | contig 18094 bp, 12 predicted proteins | sample TergutCu122P3_FD_187284 | JGI IMG/M metagenome (GOLD analysis project Ga0209737, IMG submission 187284) | Cubitermes ugandensis P3 segment gut microbial communities from Kakamega Forest, Kenya - Cu122 P3 (SPAdes) (version 2) | ecosystem: Host-associated > Arthropoda: Insects > Digestive system...
TGGGGTAGCTGCTATGCCTAAGCCCCCTGCAAGGGCCACCGGAGGGAGCATTTTTGTGGAACTTTTTGTGCGAGCAAAAAGTTCCCCGCCGGAGGCATGCGGCGCCCGCAGGGCGAAAAAAACCATTCGACGAAGTCGACAAGAAACCCCATCGCCCGCAGGGCAAAAGCTGTGTTTCTCCCCCCCCAATTTCCCCCTTGGGGGGCGAGCTTCGACAGCACAGCCCCCCCCTTTAAAAAACCGCATCCAGCCCCAGGGAGAGGGTTGTGTCGAGTTTTTGAGCGCCTTCGGCCGGCTCACTGTCGTATTTGAATGTCAACGCGGTGCTCACCGAAAAAATGTTGCTTAAGCGCACCAGAATTTTGGTGGACGAATTCACCCAGAAGCGCTTCACCTCAATGACGTTGAGCAAAACTTCAAAGTCCTCCCCGAAGGTGACGCCGTCGGTCAACATGTAGCGGAAAGTCACCGCAGCGCGCGGCGCAACCACCTGCACGTCAGGCAAATTCCTCGGCTCCGTCGGAACGTCCTCCGGAGCAAGCAAGGGAATTTCTTCGTCCGTCGGGTAATAGCGGAAGCGGGACTCATAGGCATAACGCAAACCAAAGTCTGTCGACAGCAGCGTCTTTTGGGCATTGTCAACTTTGTCATCTATCCAAATAACGCCCGTCCCAAGCTCGATAAAAGGCCGCGCCTCGATGGATTTGATGTGGTCAAAGTCAATGCCCGAAAGCGTATAGCCACTCAGCATCAAATGAAACCGCCTGTCCACGCGCAGGTCGGCACCCCCCTGCACCGCAATGTCTGAGAAGTTGTCTGCACCCATAAGGCGCGCGCGCCCATAGGCACCATACACCCGGCTTCCCAAAATCCATTGCTCTGTTTTGTATTCCACCGCCACCCGCCCATTCAAGGTAATGCTGCTCGAATTCCCGGCAAGAAAAATGAGGCCCAAATTGGCAGACGTCGTCCAGGCAGAAGGCGGCTTTGGGGTGGCCTCTTCTTCCTCTTTTGCCTCCAGCGCTCCAGGAAGCTTTTGCATCATCAACTCCAGCGCTTGCTGCGCTGCCTGGGCAGCTTTCTGTGCCGCTTCAGCAGCGCTCTGGGCTGCCAAAGCTGCCTGCAAAGCAGCGGCCGTTGCGTCAGGTGCCTGGGCAGCTTCCTGGGCCAAAAGCGCTTCTGAAATTTCCTGAGGGACTTGAGAAAACAGCACAGCAACAACAACAGCTCCAATCCACATAGACAATGCCCTTTCTCACAAAGAAAGAAAAACCTTGCTGGAAAAAATTCTCTTCAAAACCCTTTTCAAAACACAGTGACTTTGGAGGCAGCTTCTTAAAACCCCACCCTATGCAATTAAATATTGCTGCAATTTTCGATAAAGCGTTGTGCGGTTAAAGCCCAGAATTTGTGCGGCGCGCCGCTTGTTTCCGCCGACATATTCCAGCACCTTGAGAATGTAGCGGCGCTCCAACTCATTCATGGAAAACCATGTGGCCGGCTCGGCAACATCCATGGTTTCATGCTTGTCTTTGTGGCGAATCCTCTCCGGAAAATCTTCGAGCGACAACACTTCGTGTTGGCTGATGGCCACCGCGCGCTCAATGCAATTTTGCAACTCGCGGATGTTGCCGGGCCATGGGTATGCAAGCAAACATTCCATCACCTCCGGGCTGAATCCCTGGACAACTTTCTGGCCTTTGCGTTTTCCAAAACGCTCGACAAAATGCTGCGCCAACAACAAAATGTCATTGCCCCGGGAGCGAAGCGGAGGCAACTCTATGGGAATGACGTTGAGACGGTAATAGAGGTCTTCCCTAAACTTCTTCGTCTTCACCGCCTCTTCCAAATCCACGTTGGTCGCCGCAATAATGCGCGTCTCAAAACCCACCTCCCGGTTGCCTCCCACCGGGCGCACTTTTCTTTCCTGAATGGCACGCAAAAGCTTGGGCTGGACACTCAAGGGAAGCTCTCCCACTTCATCCAAAAAAAGTGTCCCTCCATCCGCCTCCCGAAAAACACCCCTTCTGTCAGAATGCGCATCCGTGAATGCGCCTTTCACATGGCCAAACAACTCACTCTCCATCAAAGTCTCAGGAATGGCGCCACAGTTGATGGCAGCAAAAGGCCCATCTCCAAACTCGCTGAGGCGATGCAAGGCGCGTGCAACCAATTCCTTGCCTGTCCCGCTCTCTCCCACAATCAAAATGGAAGAAGACAGCGCGGCAACGCGCTCAATCAAACGGAAGACTTCTGTCATGGCAGCGCTCTGGCCAATCAACTCACCAAAGCCCTGGGTGGTTGCCACGGCTTTGCGCAAATGCGTCAACTCTTCGCGCATGCGACAATGCTGGACAGCTCTGTCCAACGTCAATGCCAGTGCGTCAAACTCGAGGGGCTTGGTAATGAAGTCATAGGCGCCTGCGCGCACGGACGAAATGGCCGTCTCAATGCTCCCAAAGGCGGTGATGATGATGACGGGCAACCCGGGCCTTATTTTGCCGATTTCAAGGCACAAGTCGATGCCGGAGCTTTGCTGGAGGTTTAAGTCTGTCACCACCACATCAAATTTTTCGTCGACAGAGCCCAACAACTCCAGTGCCTCTTTGGCCAAAGAGCGCCACTCCACTTGAAAACCGCGGTGCTTCAAATGCAGCTGAATGAGTCCACATAGGTGAACATCATCATCCACTACCAAAACACGCCCACGCCGATGTCTGGGCGATGGCGACAAAACCGCTTCTGCTTCTGCGGGGTTTTTCATGGAATGTCCATTCACATAACCACTTCATCGGCCCAGAAAAAACCTCCCCCTCTCCTGCAAACCCCCTCCTCCTGTGGAGCTGAAAGCAACAAGCTTTCCAAGTTTCTTCTCGTGTTTATTTTTATTCCATTTGCGCATGGGCACACAAGCATAAGCTCTTTTAAGAAACAGCTTTCCCGTGGCGGCGAAGAATGCGCAGCACTTTGCGCGCCACATCCACAGGCTCCAGGGGCAGGGGAATATAGTCGTGTATGCCGATGCCAATGGATGTGGTCATCAACTCCAAATCATCCTCAGGGCCACACAGCACAACAGGAGGCACATGCGGGGCTTCCAGCAACTTTTTGCAAACCGTCAAAGCCTGCTGCGCATTGTGCGCAAGCACCATCACCAGCCCATAGCCCATGAGGCTGTCTTCCTCCTGGACGCGGACACTTCGCACCGCGGAGGCTCCCAGCGTCGTCAGCAACATGTCGCGCGAAGCCAAGTCTACCTCCAATTCCAGCAGGGCAATGGGTGGCAAGTCGGCATCGCCCAGCAAGCTTTCAAAAGCCTGACTGGCAACAGGCGTTCTGGGAGGACGCGCCGCTCTCAGCCCACTTTCTGTGTGCGCCCGGGCCAACTCCTTGCGCATCTCGTCCGCGGAAGAAAAGCGCGCCTCTCTTTGTTTGGAAAGAGCGCGCAAAACAAACGCATCCATGGCCGCAGGCACTTCCCGCTCAGGAAAAGCTTCTCTTAAGGAGAGGGGCTGGCGGTACAGGTGTGCCGACAGCACTTCAATGCTGCCGTCCGAAACAAAAGGGGGACTGCCGGAAATCAGCTCATACATGACACAGCCCAGCGAATATAAGTCGCTGCGCGCATCCACCTCCAGGCCTCGACATTGCTCAGGCGACATATAGGCAGCGGTGCCGTGCACCTGGCCTTGCTTCGTCACCCGCGGCTCATCCTGGTCTCTCAGGAAGGCAATGCCAAAATCCACCACCTTCACAAAGTCCTCCCCGGCAGACTCTGTCTTGCAAAGCATCAGGTTGGCCGGCTTCAAGTCTCTGTGGACAATGCCCAGGAGGTGTGCGGAAGAAAGCACATCCAAAACCTGGTCCACAATGTTGACAACCCTGGGGAGCGGCAAAAAACCCTGCTCCACCAGCACATCGGCCAGCTCTGTGCCATCAATCAACTCCATGGCAATATAAGGCATCCCACGGTGAATTCCAAAGTCATGCACCTGCGCGGAGTGTGGGTTCGTCATTTTGGCCAATACAACGGCTTCCCGTCGGAGACGCGTCATGCTGTCTTTGGCAACCAGGTGGGGATGCAAAACTTTCAACGCCACCTTGCGCTTCAAATGGAGGTGGGTGCCCTCATAGACGACACCCATTCCGCCCTGGGCAATGACAGATTCCACTTGAAACTTGCCTGAAATAACCTCACCAATACGAATCACCCTGACAGCTTATGTATGAAACCCCTCCCGGGACCAGCGAAAACTCTCAAGGACTCTTCATGCCCTCTTTTCACAAGCTCCTTCAATTCCTGTTCCCAAAACTTTTTCACCGTCTTGTCGCGCTTATTTTCCTCGTCACTTTGCCGTTGGCGTTGGGGTTGGCATGGATAAATGCCACAAGCTTCTGGGACAGCATTAAGCTTTATGTGTTTCGCCTCGACAGTGCATTGTCGGAGCGCGCAGCTTCTGAAGTCACCCATTATTTCGCACGCGCCCAAAGCCAACTCACCGCCATGGGAATTGCCTTGCTTGAAGGCGGTGAGGCTTCGGATGAAGACCGGTTGGAGCTCACCGGCCATGTGTTGTCCGGCTCCAGCTTGCTGGACTTCATCGCCGTCTATGGCCCTGACATGAGCCGCCGCCTCGTCGCCAAAGCCATGGGCGCTGCGGACCCGGTGGGACTTCCCGAAAAACTGCCGGAGTTCCACTTCATCGACAACGACACAAGCCGCTTGGGCATCGGCAAAATTGTCGCCGGCCCCGAAGGCCCCATGCTGGAAATTGCCTTGAGGGTTTTCGGGCCGACAGAGGAGCAAACCCGGGCCTGGCTGTATTCCCAAATCAACCTAAGCGTGTTTTGCGCACTCGTTTCTCAGCTGCAAGAAAAGCTCCCCTTTCGCCAAAGCTCGGTTTTCATCATCGACAAAGAGGGACGGCTCATTGCGCACCCCCATGTTCAGCTTTTGGAGAAAACAGCACACTTTGAGCCCGGCAATTTGTTTAAAGTCCTCGGGGGTACCTCCAGCATCGCCAACTACCACGGGGTGGCCGAGTTTGAAGAAAACAACATCCCCATGATGGGAGCTGTCTTGCCCATCGCGGAGCTGGGTTGGGCAGTGGTGGTGACGCACCCCAGCGAGGATGCTTTCAGAGACTTAAAATCCGCTTTGAAGTGGACTTTCGGCAGCATCCTCGCAAGCCTTCTGGCTGCGCTTGCCGCCGGAATTTTTGTGGCAGAGCGCATCAGCAAACCCTTGCGCTCGCTCACCCATGCAACGCAGCTTTTGGCAAAGCGCGCCTTCGAAAAAGTCGAGCCTGCACTCAGTGCACGCACCGACGAATTCGGACAGCTTGCCAAGTCCTTCAACCAAATGTCCTTGGACTTAAAAACCTATGAGGAAAAGCTCATCCGGGAAACCCTTGTACGCTCGGCGCTCTCTCGTTACCTTCCGGCGGACGTTGTCGAAAACCTCGTTCAAAACCCGGATGCGCTCAAACTCGGAGGAGAGCGGCGCTTCGTCACCGTGTTGTTTTGCGACGTCGTCGGGTTTTCATATATTTCTGAGTCCTTGCCCCCGGAAACAATTGTCTCTTTGCTCAACGAGCTTTTCAGTATAGCTACCGAAATTATCCACAGGCGAAAAGGAATCGTCGACAAATTCATCGGAGACTGCATCATGGCTGTTTGGGGCGTCCCCAATTCGTACCCGGATGATGCGAAAATGGCTTTGGCGGCGGCGGAGGACTTGAGGCGCTGGCTGGAGGTGGGCAACCGGCGGTGGCGTCAAAAATGGGGAGTCGAAATCCAACTCGCCATGGGAATGCACTCAGGAATGGTCGTTGCGGGTAACATTGGCAGCGAAAAACGTATGGAGTATACTGTTATTGGTGACACCGTCAGCATTGCGGCCCGCCTCGAGGACTCTGCGCAGGCAGGACAAATTTTGCTCAGCGAAGAAACGCACGCGCTTCTCAAGGAAGACGCTTCTTCCTCCTTCAAACGCATCGACGACAAAACCTTGCGCGGCACGTCTTCAACGACACTCGTCTATGAGGTTTTAGAATGACACACGCTTTTTGGCTTGGACTTCTTTTGGGCGCCGCCACCCTCGCTCAGACGCCCAGCGACATTCCGGAAACCTATGTCGTTCAGCCGGGCGACACGTGCATGGGCATCGCCAAAAAGTTTTTCGGAAGCACTTCTGAATATTCCCGCGTCCACGCACTCAATGAGTTGGGCCCTCTGCCTCACAACCTGAAGCCCGGCACTGTTGTCCGCCTGCGCGCCAAGGAGAAAGACGAAGACAAGGCCTCTTTCCCTTCAGACGCTGTACTTGCCGCCTTCAGCGCCACCGTCAACATCCGCGGCGCCACCTTGCGTGAATGGACACTTGCCCAGCCCCACCAACCCTTGTTTCGTCTCGACGAAGTCCACACGCATTCCGGGGCGTCTGCGGACATTCTCTTCAAGGACTCCTCCATGCTGAGAATGAAGCAAAACGCGCTCATCATCATTTATGGAGGTGCCAGCTCCAAAGTCCGCTTTCGCCACACCGCCGGCATCCAATTGCTGGAAGGTGAGCTGGGCGTTTCTCTTGCGGACTTGCGCAAACCTCCTGCGGCCATTGTCACGCCTTCCGCAGAAATTTCTATGCGCGCCAAAGAAGCCATCATCGACGTTGACACCCAACAAACCAGCCGCGTCAGCGTCCAGGACGGTGAAGCGAAAATTACGGCCCAAGGCAAATCCGTGAAGCTCAAGTCCGGCCAGGGTACCCGTGTCAAAAAAGACGCGGCCCCTGAGCCGCCCATGCCGCTTCCGCAGCCGCCCACCTGGGTGGACTCCCGGCTGCATGAGTTGCATGCTGTCCACGGTGCCCACAAAGCCACTGTCCTTGTGCAATGGACAGCACCTCCTTCGCAGGGGCCTGGCCTCTGGCGCGTCGAAGTCGCCAAGGACGCCTCTTTTCAAAACCTCCTGCTTGAAACAACAACACAGGCCTTGCAACACCTCCTTCCGGAGTTGGCGCCGGGCACTTTTTATGCGCGTGTGCGTGCCCTCAATGAAGCGGGGCTCATCAGCTCGCCTTCGCCCACCAAGCGTCTGGACATTCTGAAAGTGGGGGAGGAGGATTCTACTTCTGCGGAAATGCCAGGCGGGGTACCCAAGGTGAGGGGGAAAACGCCCCTTTTCCTGAGTGAGGGCTTGCCGGAAGACATTCATATTTTCGTCGATGGCGTGCAGGTGGAGTCGCCGGGGGTGATTGAGCACCCGGGAATATACCTCGCCGAGTTTAAGACGGCGGACGGCAAGCAGTCTGTAGGGGTCGAAGTGGAGGCCTCTCCCCCGGAATTTACCCTGGAGGCGGACCCTGAACCCCCCGCCCCCACCCCCGCCCCCGCCCCCGCCCTGGAGGCTGGGGAAAAAACTCTCGACACCCCCTTTGTTCAACCCCTGGCCATTTTGCGCGAGCGTCGGCTTGGAAGCCTGGCGTTGCCCTCCTCGCACCTTGTGCGGGGCTTTCAGCTTAACACGGCGTTGGATATGGACTTTTCCCAATGGAAAGCAGGCGTCCTGGCGGCGCGGCTGACAGCACGCGTGGATGGCCCCTTTCCACGAGGCAGTTATTTTCTCAACTCAACCCTTGTAAATTATCTTGGGTCGAAGGATTCTTTGGTATACCCAGAAGTAGCCGCGGGTGCACACATGCAATTTCCCATCACAAAACACTGGACAACAGGAATGGCTGCTGACCTTTCCGGCAACCTCAAAGCACACCGTGCCAAAGAAGAGATTTTTTTGCGGTTGCGTGCCATGGGCATTTTGGGGTACCAGACAAAAGCTTTTACTGTATCCACAACACAGGGTGTTGCGGGAGAACGCGCCAATTTCTTGCATGCGGCTTGGATTGGTTCTATTTCCGCTTCGTGGCATGTACGGCCAAAGTTTCTCTTGGCTGCCCAGTGGGATGGTCAGAAAACAGCCCGCAGAGGTTTTGCATCGGCTGCAGCAGCAGGTTTTCGTTTTTTAGTTGGGCCGGCAGAAATGGGAGTGACGGGCCATGCAGGACTCACATCAGAAGGGAGAAGCCAATGGGGGGATTATGGTGCTAGTCTAACTCTCGCCATTCGCTAGTTCGAACAGTTAAGCATTGATTCATTTTTTCACCTATGTTTCACTGAAGCACTTCCGGCCACCAGCAAGGGACCGGCGACAAGGAGATCGCATGAAGCACAAACGTTTATTGTTATTGTTGGCTGGCTGTCTGGGGTTTACAGCCTTTGGCCAGCCAATCGTCATGAAGTCGTTTGAGCTCGAGCAGCTAACACTTAACCCTGGAGCTCGAAGCAACTTGCTGCTCAGCACGGGTGATTTGCTGCCGGAACGCTCATTTCGAGTCAGTTTGGTTGCCCATTACCAGAGCCAACCCCTGGCTGTTTACAGCAACGATGATGACAGGCTCGGCTACCTCGTAGACGCACGAACCACAGGACACCTCACCATGGCCATTTCGGTGGCAAGGTGGTTGGAAATTGGCGGTCAGGTGCCTTATGTCTTCAGTCAAACAGGAGACGACGAGGCAAAGACAACCATTGCGGCTGTCGGCAAAGAAGCGCTGGGCACGCCCTCCTTCCAAGTCCGCTTTGGGTTCATGTCTGAATACTATGGCGACGCGTTGGACTTGGCTTTGCACCTGGGCACCACACTGCCTTTGGGCTCCGCGAAGGCGCTGACGCGCGACGTGGACTATGGTTTCAACCCCCGCATCGGACTTGGAAAGAATATAGGACAATATTTCCGCGTCGGCGGTGAAGTGGGTGCCCTCCTGCGCCACAAACAAACTTTGGCTGCCATCGACAGCGAAGTGGGCAATCAACTCACGGTGGGTGCGGCTTTGTCCACCACCAATGAGGGCCTGCGCTTTGAAGTGGGTGGACGCGGTTTGTTCCCCCTCGTGGAAGCCCCCGTTTCCGGCGAGGCTTTTGCGGGCTTGCGCTGGGCAACTCCCGGACAGCATTTTGAAGTTTTTGCGATGGGCGCCAAAGGCTTTGGCAAGTCTCCGGGTGCACCCAACTGGCGCGCCCTGGGCGGCATTGCCTTGGCCACTTCGGGACTGCCTCCTTGTGTTGAAGGCAAGCCCTATGAAGTCAGCAAGTGCCCCCATCTGGACTTGGATGGCGACGGCGTTCCCAACGGCAAAGACAAATGCCCCAGTGTGCCTGGGCCTGTTGAAAACGACGGCTGCCCGGACGTGGACACCGACGGTGACGGCCTGATTGACCGTCTCGACAAGTGCCCCAACGAGCCAGGACCTGTTGAGAACAATGGCTGCCCCTGGCCTGACACCGACGGCGACGGCATTCCTGACCATGAGGACGAGTGCCCCTATGAGCCAGGCATTCCTGAGTTGAAGGGCTGCCCCATCCGAGACTCTGACGGCGACGGCATTCCCGACCATGAGGATGCTTGTCCCTTTGAGCCGGGCATTCCTGAGCTGAAAGGCTGCCCCGACAAAGACTCCGACGGTGACGGCATTCCTGACCGCTTCGACAGCTGTCCCTTTGAGCCGGGACCGCCTGAGAACAACGGCTGCCCGAGGAAGAGCATGGTGGTCATTACGCGAGAGAAGCTTGTCATCAGCGACAAAGTCTATTTCGACACCGGCAAAGCCACCATCCAAAGACGCTCCAACATCCTCCTGGATGAGATTGCCCGCATCGTCAAAGACCATCCGGATGTTCCGAAGGTGGTGATTGAGGGGCATACCGACTCCACAGGCAAGTATGAGAACAACGTCAAACTCTCTGAGCGTCGCGCCGAGGCTGTCCGCGCTTACCTCCTCAAGAAGGGTGTCCCCACCCAGCGTCTGGAGGCCAAAGGCTTCGGACCTGACAGGCCTGTCGCAACCAACGACACCGCCATTGGACGTGAGGCCAACCGACGCGTTGAATTCATCATCGTCCAGCCGGCCGACAAAGTCGAAACCGTTCAGCAATAGCGCCTGAGGTTTTGCACCTGAATGCAAAGGCCGCCCAAATGGGCGGCCTTTCTTTTTGCCCCAAATGGTCTTTTCGCTCCCTGGCGGCTGAAGCCTCGGTTTTGCTCAAGACATGCACTTAAGTGCACTCCTTTCGCAAAAGCCTCGCCTTCAACCACCAGGAAACGAAAATCCTCATTCGGGGAGTGCCACTTAGAGTTGAGTCAAAACTGCTCTAGGAAAGCGGTATGCAGCGCGTTAGAGTTGCTGCATGCTTTTGACGCCTGAATTTTTGAATGCACTTGAGACAGAGTTTCCCGCGGGTTTTTTCAGCACGGAAGAAGCGCTCCTGAAAAGCCACAGTGTGGACTGGACGACTGTTTTTTCACCCCAGGCATCGCTGGTGGTTTTTCCCCGGACGACGGAGGAAATTTCCCGCTATATGGCGCTGTGCACGCGTTTTGCTGTGCCTGTGGTGCCTTCCGGAGGGCGCACCGGGCTTGCCGGTGGCGCTGTGGCCACCCGGGGCGAAACCGTTTTGTCCCTCGAGAAAATGCGTGCCCTGGGTGCGGTGGACTTGCTGGGACAAACCCTTGAAGTGGAAGCCGGCGTCCCCACGGAAGTTGTGCATGAGCATTGCGCCCAGCACGGCCTCTTCTGGCCTGTGGACTTTGCAGCCAAAGGCTCCAGCCACATTGGCGGCAACATCGCCACCAACGCAGGCGGCGTGCGCGTCATTCGCTATGGGCTGACGCGCCAATGGGTGCTGGGGCTTGAAGTGGTGCTGCCTTGCGGTACCGTTTTGAAGCTGAATGGCGCGCTCGAAAAAAACAACACCGGCATTGACTTGCGGCAACTTTTCATCGGCAGCGAGGGCATTTTGGGCATCATCTCCAAGGCCACCCTCAAACTTGTGCGCATGCCCCCCAAGCCTCACGTCCTCTTGCTGGCCACGCGCAGCCTTGAAGACGTTTTCGAGTTATTCCTTCGTGCACGCAAAGGCCCCTTCACTTTGTGCGCCTTTGAGTTTTTCACGGACAAGTGTGTTGCGCGTGTGAAAATGCACCGCAAGCTGCGCATGCCGCTGGAGACGGAGGCTGGCCACTATGCCTTGCTGGAAGTCGAAACAGACAACCTGGAGGCCCTCGAGGCGTGGATTGGCCAGTGCATGGAAGACGTGGTGCTGGACGGTACGCTGGCCCAGGGCGGCAAACAAGCCAGAGAACTTTGGGAGCTTCGGGAGTCCATCAGCGAAAGCCTGTCGGCCACAGGCACGCCTCACAAAAACGACATCGCCTTGCCCATCGCCAAACTCCTGGACTTCTGCAAAGGCCTGGAGGCTTTTTTTGCCGACAAATACCCTGGGTGGGAAGTTTGCCTCTTCGGGCATATGGGTGACGGCAACCTCCACGTCAATGTCCTCAAGCCGGAGCACATGGACAAAGCCGCCTTCCTCGCCAAAACCAGCGAAGTGGACAATGACGTCTTCACCCTCGTGAAAGCATTCCAAGGCAGCATCAGCGCGGAGCACGGCATTGGGCTTTTGAAACGCCCCTATTTGCACCATTCACGCACGCCCGAAGAGTTGGCACTCATGCGCGCATTCAAAAAAGCCGTTGACCCCACCCATATTCTCAACCCAGGCAAAGTCCTCTCCTTCTGAAGGGTCTTTTTGTCCCCTGGCGGCCGAAGCCTCCGGTTTCGCTCAGGTCACGCACTGGGGTGCGCTCCCATCGCGAAATCCTCGCCTTCAACCACCAGAGAACAAAAATCCTCCTTCAGAAGCAGTAAGCTACGCCGGCTTTTTCAGAAGCGGTAGGCAAGGCCGACTTTGGCCTCCATGACAAAAATGGCGCCGCCGCCTTGGGTGTTGAAGGAAGGGCCCATTTTCAAAACAAAATTCATCAGGAGGCTGGAGGTGAAAAAATATTCCATGCCCCCGCCCATCAGCAGGGGAATGTGGAGGCTGCTCCCGCGTCCAAATGTCAAATACATGGGCATGTCCACGTGAATGCCCACAACAATCGGGTCCGCTGCCACCCAGCCCAGCTGGGCACCTATGGGGAATGTGAAGCCCCACAGGGAGCTTCCTGAATAGAAATAGCTCAAAAACCCCGGCTCAAACTTCAACCCAAACGACAAAAAACCATCATCGTAGAGTTGGGCCTTGAGCAAGCCCTGGAGTTTCATGCCCGGGTGCACGCTTTTGACGGAGCCTTCGACGCCCCAGTTGAAAGAAAAGCGCAGGCCAAAGTCCATTTTTGAAAGGACGCCATAGGCCAGGCCTGCGTGGGCGCCAGGCCAGCCCACACCGAAGTCCATCGCCGCAGCCCTTCGGCCTACGGTTTTGCCACCCACGGTGGAAAAGGCCCGCGTTTCAGCCAACACTTCCGCCTGCCACAAAAAAAGCCCCAACACCCAAAGCACTTTTTTGTTCATAGGGCCGAGCTCCTCGGAAAAGCCTTGTGAAAAAAACCTGCCTGCCTCCCCCGCTTCATGCACGGCAACAACCCTCAACACAGCCTTCGGCCAAGCTCACACCCGGCCGAAGGCAGCAACAACGAGAATGCTTCTACTTTAAAATGATTCCACAGGCCAGACCGGTTTCAATTTGACATGAGGTCGAGGCGGGCGAGGATTCCGCGATGGGAGTGCACTTAAGTGCATGACCTGAGCGGAACCGGAGCCCAACGAAGAGATCATGTCAAAGTGGAAGCGGTCAGAAAGCGAAGGCGACGCCGACGTGCATCTCGAGTCCAGAAATGCTGGCAAGGCCGCCACCGCCACCTTCGTAGGCGCCGCCGCCTTCGGGGCCGCCTGCGGTGAAGGCATAGCCGGAGCGAATGCGGTACCAAAGCTTGGCGGAAGAGGCGATGTGGTATTCAAAACCTGCCGCTGCCACCAAGGGAATGATGACGCCCATTTTGCTTTTGGTCCAAATCTCAAAGGGGACTTCAAAGCCTACCATCATCGTCAGCTCGTCGGTAATTCGGTAGCCTGTCGTCAAGTCCAGGTACAAGGGAATGGTGACGACTGTCCCGCCGCCGCCGAAGAAGAGGGCAATGCCTGGCGTAAAGCCCGCGGCCACACCCAGTTTGCCGGAGTTATAGAAAGCAAAGCGCAAAGGAATTTGAAAGCGGATTGCAAAGTCACCCATTTCACCCCAATTCAACGCCAGCAAACCTCCCAGGTTGAATTTGGAAGTGACGCCATAGAGGAATGTCGTTTCAAGCCCCGGGTCTCCAACGCCTATCCGCAAAAGCGACTGGCCTCCACTCGCAGCAAATCCACCCAGGACGTCATAAGACTTGGGAGCGCTTGTCGCAACGGCCGCACCTGTCGCAGCGGCCGAGCTCAAAGTGCTTTTATTGTCAGCAAAAGCCGTGGAAGCCAACACACACAATCCCAAAACAACCCAATGTTTTTTCAGCATAGTCACACTCCAATTCAGGGGAAAACCCATTGTTGCACAACATCCTTCTCCAAACCCAGAAGGCCTTCTTGGGCACGCAAAGCCGCCCTCTCCAAAGGCTCCATCTCCTGCAATGGCTCACGCCACTCCATATATATTTTCAGCTTTGGCTCTGTGCCGGAGGGGCGAATCAGCACACGGTGTCCTTGCTCCAGTACAAAGGCCAACACGTTGGAAGGCGGCAGCTTTGGCTGCGTGCCCTCCGAGTCTCCCTTATGCCAATAGTCACTCATGGAAACAACTCCCAGCCTGCCCAATTGCCGAGGCGGAGTTTTGCGTAAAGCATCCATGAGGGCAAGCATTTTCTGTGCAGCACCCGCCCCAACAAAGCCCAGGCTTTTCTGGCGCGAAGCATAAAAACCAAAACGGCGGAAAATGCGCTCCAAGTAGTCCAGCAATGTCATGCCTTGCGCGGCGCAAAAGGAGGCCAAGTCCATCGTCAACAGGGCCATGGAAAGGCCGTCCTTGTCGAAAACCGCATGGCCTGCGCCATAGCCCAGGGCTTCTTCAAAACCGAAGACGAATTCCCAGCCTTCCTGCCTTTGCAATTCCAGCGCGCGGTTGGCCATCCACTTGAAGCCTGTCAGCGTCTCCTCGTGCCTTGCGCCCAACGCTTCGCACATCCGCTTCATGAGAGACGTTGACACCACGGTGCTCAAAAGCAAAGGCCGGCGCCACTGTTTTTGCTCCAGCAAAAAGTGTCCCAGCATGACGCCCAACTCGTTGCCTGACAACATGCGAAAGTTTCCTCGGGCATCTCTTGCGCCCACGGCCAGCCTGTCTGCGTCTGGGTCATTCGCCAACAGCAGGTCGGCCTGCACCGTGTCGACAAGCGCCCAGGCCATCCGCAAGGACTCCGGCTCCTCGGGGTTGGGGGAGGAGACGGTAGAAAAGGCCGCGTCCGGGGTACATTGGGGGGCCACAAGGTGGAGGGGGCCAAAACCCGCCTCCCCCAGCAAAGCCTCCACCCAGGGGGAGCCCACCCCATGCATGGCCGTATACACAAGCTTCAAGGGCGCAGGGCGCTTCCACAGGCGCAGGCCCAGGGCGTACTTCCTGTAGGCCTCCTTCATGGAAGCCCCCAGGCCTGTCCACCTTCCCCCGGCCTCCTCCGGCGGCTTTGTGCGAATGTCCTTCGCGGGGCCCGTCTGCTTCATCTCCTCCATCACCCCCTCCTCGTGCGGCGAAATCATTTGCGCGCCGTTTTCCCAATATACTTTGTAGCCGTTGTAGTCGGCGGGGTTGTGGCTTGCCGTCACCATGACGCCAGCGGCTGCCCCAAGCTGCAGGAGGGCAAAGGGTACCAGCGGCGTCGGGCAGGGCTCCTCCCAGAAAAAGACGCGAAAGCCCTCGGCCAGAAAAACACCGGCCGCCTCCAGGGCAAAGGTGTCGCTGCCTTTTCGCACATCCCTGCCCACCACAATGCCCCGCGCTTGCGCGTCTTTCACATGCTTTGTGAGGTGGCGCGCCAGCGCGAGGCTGGCCTTTCTCACCACGGAGCGGTTCATGGCCTGGCTTCCGGGGCCCACAGTGCCGCGAAGTCCTGCTGTCCCAAAGGCCAGGGGGCCGGACATGCAAGCGCGCAAGGCTTCCATGTCACCCTTCTTCACCCAGGCTTCAAGCTGCGCCGCATCCTCGGCGTCGGCATCCTCGAAGGCCCAGGCCAGCGCCTGCGCGCACAATGCTTCCTTGTCCATGCCCCCACAAAACACGGCTTCAATGCAAAGGGAAGGCCCGTGTGCTGCTCGCTATGCGCATCCGCTGCCCACCAGCTTTACGCCGGACGAGGTGCCCAGGCGGTTGGCCCCCGCAAGCAACAACTCCACCGCCGCTTCCACCGTCGAAATGCCCCCGGAAGCTTTGACGCCCATGTGGCTTCCCACCACGCGGCGCATCAGCGCAATGTCGGCCTTCGTCGCCTTGCCTTCCGAAAAACCCGTGCACGTCTTCACAAAATGCGCCCCCGCGGACTTGGAGATGAGACAGGCCGCCACCTTCTCCTCCTCCGTCAACAGGCCCGTCTCCACAATAACCTTTACCCAGGCGCCCCCGGCGGCTTGGACAACCGCCTCTATGTCCCGCTTTACCCCCGCATAGTCCCCCGCCTTCAGGGCCCCTATGTTCAGCACCATGTCCACCTCCTGCGCCCCCAGCTTCACCGCCTCCTGCGTCTCGAAGGCCTTCACCCGGGGCAATGTCGCCCCCAGGGGGAAACCAACAACCGCCACCACCTTCACGGGGGACTTGCCCAAGGCAACTACCAGCGTCTCAAGGTGGCCTGCGTGGACGCATGCGCCAACAAAACCATATTCCTTGGCTTCGTCGGCAAGACGCAGAATGTCGGCTTTCGTCGCTTCGGCTCTCAGTAAAGTATGCTCAATGAAAGGACTCAAAGACGCGGGGCTTTGCAGTTGCGCCTTGCCTGCCAACGCAAGTTTTGGAAAACGAGGATGCGGTTTTGAATGCATTTGATATGAGTTTATGGGCAAAACACCTGCAGGGCACGAAATAAAACGGTGCAGACAAAGCCTGCGCAAGAGAAGGAGACCCTCTTGAATTTGAAAGCGATGATGATGACAACTCTGGTTGGTTTTTCTGCGGCATGGGCGGAGGTGCCTTTAATCCCTCGTGAAGTCCTTCTTGGAAACCCTGAGCGGGCATCGCCCAGAATTTCTCCGGACGGCAAGCGGCTGGCCTACCTGGCTCCGGATGCCAACAACATCCTTCAAGTCTGGATGCGCAGCATTGACAAGCAAGATGACCGTGTCATGACGCAGGACAAAAAGCGCGGCATCCGCGTCTTCTTCTGGGCTTTCGACAACCAGCACCTGCTTTATATGCAGGACGTGGAGGGCAACGAGGACTGGCAGCTGTTTGCTGTGGATGTGAATACCCGGCTTGTGCGCGCTCTGACGGCTTTTGCGGACATACGTACGGGGGTTGTCGGCTTAAGCCACAAGAAACCCAACGAGGCGCTTATTACGCTCAACCTTCGCAACAGGACACTCTTTGACGTCTATCGCCTGGACTTGACGACAGGCTCGCTGACGCCCGACACCCAAAACCCGGGGGACGTCATCGGCTGGGATGTGGACAGCAACCTGGTTGTCCGGGGCGCCTATGCTCAACTTCCCACGGGCGAAAAAGAAATCCGCGTTCGGGCCTCCGCAACAACACACTGGAGGACTTTGTTCAAAGTCAGCTGGGAAGAAGAAGTCGACATTCTTGGCTTTGCGGAGCAGGGCAACAAAGTCTACCTTTCCACAACGCTCGGCAGCAATACGGAGCGCATTGTCGAGCGGGACTTGGACAGCGGAAGCGAGACACTCATCGCCCACAACCCGCGTGTCGACAGCAGCGGCGTCCTGATGCACCCCACCCGAAAGCATATTCAGGCCGTCTCCTATGACGCGGGCAAACCCATGTGGGATGTGAAAGACAAGGAGATTTGGACGGACTTCGAAGTCCTCAAAAAGCTCGACGACGGCGTCTTTGGCCTCACAAGCCGTACGCTGGATGACAAAGTCTGGGTGGTCGCCACGGAGCGCTCCGACGGCCCCATCAAATATTACCTCTACCACCGGGAAACCAGGACGCCCACCTTCCTCTTCACCAACCGCCCCAAACTCGAAGGCGCCCTGCTTTCCAAAATGGAGTCCTTCAACATTCCCACCCGCGACGGCCTCAACATGCTTTCTTATTTGAGTCTGCCGCCCAAGTCCTCCGGGAAAAACCTCCCCATGGTGCTGCTGGTGCATGGCGGGCCCTGGGCGCGCGACTCCTGGGGCTATTCGGCGGAAGTCCAGCTGCTTGCAAACCGCGGCTATGCCGTCTTGCAAGTCAACTTCCGCGGCTCCTCGGGCTTTGGAAAGGACTTCCTCAATGCCGGCGCCAAACAGTGGGGCCGCAAAATGCATGAGGACTTGCTGGACGCCGTCCACTGGGCTGTGGGGCGCCAAACCGCGGACCCCAAGAAAGTCTGCATTATGGGCGGCAGCTATGGCGGCTATGCGGCATTGGTGGGGGCGGCTTTCAGCTCCAACGTCTTCGCCTGCGCCGTTGACATTGTGGGGCCTTCCAACCTCATTACGCTGGTCCAATCCATCCCCCCTTATTGGAAACCCATGCGCTCTACCTTTGACAAACGCATGGGCAACATCGACAACCCCCAGGACAGGGAGCTTCTCCAGCAAGTCTCCCCCCTCTTCTTCGCGGATAAAATCCGCATCCCCCTCCTCATCGCCCAGGGGAAGAATGACCCCCGCGTCAAAGAAGCCGAGTCTCAACAAATTGTGGAAGCCATGCGAAAAAATGGCTTGCCTGTCACCTATGTCCTCTACTCAGACGAAGGACACGGCTTTGCGCGTCCCGAAAACCGTACGGACTTTTATGCCAGGGCGGAGGCCTTTCTGGCACAAACCCTCAAAGGCCGCGCAGAGCCCTTGAAGGGCGAGCGCATTTTAGGCTCTTCTGCCCACGTTACCGTGCTGCCTGCAAAAACGCCCACCCAGGCGCCTGCGAAGGCACCTGCAACGCCTCAGAAATAAACCCTTTTTGCCTCAAGCCGCGCCCAAGCCTTCCTTTCAAAAAAGGCCGGCTTGGGCGCTTGTTCACGCGTCTTTTCTCAAAATAATTTAATTCTCGTTCGGCTT
>Ga0209737_10001300_pt1 | contig 18084 bp, 8 predicted proteins | sample TergutCu122P3_FD_187284 | JGI IMG/M metagenome (GOLD analysis project Ga0209737, IMG submission 187284) | Cubitermes ugandensis P3 segment gut microbial communities from Kakamega Forest, Kenya - Cu122 P3 (SPAdes) (version 2) | ecosystem: Host-associated > Arthropoda: Insects > Digestive system >...
GATCAGTCCCGGTCATATTTGAACCACCTTGTATTTTGCACGTTTTTTTCGTTGCATATTGTACAGTACCAGCTAAGTCAGATTCTAAATTTTACAGGTTAGTTTGTTCATTTCAATTCTACTAGCGCCAAGGAGTAATATATTATGTTACAGGCTGTATCTTCAAAACACTCAAATTAGCAGAAATACAATTTCATCTGCCAACAACTTTCTCTCTCCTTCTCTTGTGTATTCAATCGATTGTGACAAATTAAACGTACCCACACTAAACAGAGATCTTCAAGGCAGGTAGAACACTTCAAATAGAAAACGACAGTCAGAGATGAAAGAGTCACCGCCACGGGATACATTTACTGCCCTTAGGGCGATGTACCTCCTATCAAATCTTGTAGGACTCGCCCCATTTACATGGGTAACAGAGGAAAGCCCGAGTGGAAAAAAACACAAGAAATTTATACCGTCTCGGTACGGCAGACTTCACACCATATTTATGATTCTGATTGTAACAACAGGGACAGCTGTGATGATGGTCTGGAGGATCGTGTATTCGTATCCTGGGATAAGGAAGGTCACAGTTTTGCTCACTGACCTGGCCATATTATTCGTCGCTTACGCACTTTCTATTTTGTCTCTCATTAAGTGTGTCACAGAGCACCACCACTCACTTAGCAGGATGCTGACATTAATATCGCGCCTGGATGAATGTCTTCTATATCCCTGCAAAGAAACGTGGAAAAACAAAGAAATTTTCCAAGCTAGTCAGTTTATTTATTTCGTGGTCTATGGAGTTTTCTTTTACTTCTACCAGTATAATGTGTGGGCAAAGGAACACGGCACCAAGAACCGCAGTCATATCCCAATCTCGTGTGTCATTCACGCTGTCATTTGTGTTACGGAAATACAGTATTTCAACTTAGTTTTAATGTTAAAACGTCGATTCTTTATTCTTAATTCGCAATTTGAGTCATTCCCGTTAACGCATCGAACGGCGAGCAGAACGCAATCTTGGGGAACGTACTTCAGCAACGCGAGCGCAGGTCAACATATACAAGAAAGACAGCTCAAATTTGGTGCCCTAAATGAAGAGGATTATCCAATACGTGCAGCGGGAAACTACTCAACACGAGAATGGCAACAGCAACTTCACAGACAACGATGTGTCAGTGACATCTTGGGCGATGTAGTTTCGTCAGTGAACTCTAGGTATGGTCTACAGATAGTTCTGTCAATGACAATGACTTTCATAAGTGTTACTACGTGCTTGTTTTTCGGTATTACCATTGCAGTCAACTATCAGAAAGATGCCAGCAGTGAAGTTAAACACCTCAGCGCTCTAATCTTCTCGCTAATTTGGTCAAGTGTGGGGATCTTTAAAACCTTCATGATCACGTCAACATGCAATGCCGTGGCTGTTGAAGCAGAGCGTACTGCAGTACTGCTCCAGAAGTTACTGTTGGAGCCTTCACTTCACCCGGACATAATGAAAGAAATCCAACTGTACTTGCAGCAAGCTACGATCCGCCCAGTAAGGTTCACGGCGTCGAACTTCTTCACCATTGATCACTCCACTTTATGCTCTTTCACTGGGGCCGTTGTCACATACCTTGTCATATTGTTACAGTTTCACACCTAAGATATCTGAATTGCTAAGGTTAATGTTAATATTAATCTCATAATTTGGTTTCCTGGGTGATGACACCATTTAGCCCGCTGGGTGGTTACGCGTTTAGGAGTAGTACATTGCTTTCAGCATTGCGGTTATTGTTTCTTGAATATGGAGGCAGTTTCCTCCGGTGAAAGCTTGTAATTTTGTCCCTGTGCTCGTCACGAAGGCATATGTGCGAGTGGAGGTACAGCTCCCCTCATTCTTAACCTTCGCGCTAAGATGGAAGTGAGTGGTTAGCTTCAAGCCCGGGGAAAGTGTCCCCTACCCATCGGACAGGAAGACGAGTGGGCCTAACTGCCGTCACGGCACCGCTTTCGTAGTACCACTTAGGAGACCAGAATGTCCCCCTTTGCCGTTGCCCAAACCTCAGTATACATCATATCTTATCATTCGTACAACATACTATACCATACATCATCATCAACAACAACAACAACAACAACAACAACAACAATTAACTACTCCTATTGCTCTGTAGGGTTATATACTTAAGGCCTGTCCGTATGAACCCCCTGTTGCTATTTGTCGCTGCACCGTCATACTCGTCGTCTGTCTTCGTCACTTCGTGCGAAAACTTTACGCCGAGTATTGAGAGTTGTCCCTTCAGTTCTTAGCAAATGATTTTTCTAAGGCAGATGTTATCCTTGTTAAAATAAATTCTTAACTTTCAATCTGCCTCAGACGTCAAATTTTGGTGCTGTAATGCAGTGACAACTGAGGGTACAAGACGTTCTGCAAGTACGACGTTTTCATCAATTGGTATTTTTATAGAAACATATCATTCAGTGACACTATTTATTCCACTGTACTTTCGTAATTCTTGTCAACAACTTTCTTTATGCTAAAATATTATTTCATAACTAAATAAAACCCGATAATTGCTGCAATACCATCGAATTATCCCTATTTTAATTTTCGAATACTTTTCCTACATGTTCCCATTTCTTCATTTTTCGTCGCAGATACGTTCATATGATAGTTACATGCAAATCTGGTTTGATGGTGTACTGCAATAGGTAAATTTGACTTTCCCCCGATTATCTTTCGATCCTCTGCACATAGTATTTTCTGAGTAAGAATGATCGAGAAAAGTTTTTGACGATTTCTGCGGTAACTAGTGGAGTGACAGATGGGTTAGGTAGTGGCAGGGGGTTGCGCTTTCTACACCGAAGCGAATAAATCAATTTCAAATTTGGCGTGTCTCATCAGTAGCAGCTGTGGCGTGACATTAGCTACTTCCCCTTTAGCTTTCGGCCTGGTCAAGGCATCTCAACACGTGCATTAGCAGAAGAGATGTTTCCGTCTCGTGTGTAAAGACATAGCACTATGAACATAACAGCAGTCACGTTTCATTGCTGTCAGGATGTCAAACAGGCAGAAACAGAACGTGAGGAACCAGTGTTTCTCAAGACTCTCCCTAAAATTTCTGCCACAGTCCTCTTTCCTTTACGTTATTTCCACTCGCTCACTTTGTGGACGTAGCAGTCCCGGTCGGTAGCCTAACTTTTCCTTACTTTATTACTTTCTTTACGCTCCTGCTGTTTTCATTAAATTTATTCCCGAGGATGAGACTAAGTCGGGATCATATTATAATGTAGGTTGGATTTTAGGCTTAACAGAAATTTGTGGTCAACACCAAAAGATATTTATTTAAAAATGATATAATATTGAATATCTTAAGGAGGTGATTAAGAGAAATTTGTTGGGATTGCCTGCTACTGGTTGGCAAACATGAGATTGCTTCGATAAAATTTTGGTGGCAGCGAACACAGGAATCTGCCTTCCTAGCTGCGACTGTCTAATTGAAAGAAGTGGCAAATGTCTGAAGTTTATAAGCTGGTACTTTCTTCTCTTGGTGCGATACCCTCCCAGTGGGTCTTGGCATTTACGAGTACATTCACGAGGTTTATTTTTCTAGATCACACACAACGACACACTACAGTCGGCAGGGCGCCTCTGGACGAGTGATCAGCTCGTCGCAGAGACCTCTACCTGACAACAAACAGCACTCACAACTGACAAACACCCATGCCCCCGGTGGGATTCGACACCACGTCCATAGCAGGCGAGCGACAGTAGACCTACGCCTTAGACCGCGCGGCCACTGGGACCGGCTTATAATTTGGTACTTACTAACTTAAAATCACTTAACTTGGTTTACACAATGTCGGAGAAATATTTGAGTGAGTCACGCAATAAGTATTTACGTTTCGCATATGTATTTATAGAAGTCTCTGAAAATCTTATCCGTCTTTATTTACATGTCATTACTTTCTTAATTCATTAGACACTAATACTAAGCCTTTGTCAATGTCAGAGTAATTAGAACTTAATATTTCAAATACGGAGGAATCTATTAGTCACTTAAAACACAACACATAATTCTAGAAATTCAAGCAAGTGTGCAGTTTTAATTATTGACGTAATGTACAATGAAAGAGCTTATAGTGTTAATTTGTAATAAATGGAATAAGCAAAAACTGTTACATTTGGCAGAGTACGAATATCAGAAAGCAAATATCTGTCGCGTCTTCGCACCCTTATCACTGACCTGAAATGCTAAATTGGTTATAATTATAAACTGTATGTTGGCCAGGAATTGAAATTTCGTTTGCAAATAACGTCAAGTTATCTGATAGGGTCTCTAGAAGAGTGGAAAGTCATGGTTGTTAATGGTTACACATTCTGTCTAATTCACAGCGCACATCTGTTAGCACAGACAGCATGAAACATTCAATCAGGGTGATGGCAGGGATGTTCCATGCAGCCGGTTTTCTGGATATCTACGTACCCTGTATATTGACGCAGCAACAGTAGAATGGCAAAGCCAAATGAGAACGAGTTTTATTTAGGGAAAGGAATTCTAATTACTGTTACGTACGGTGATAATGAAGTTACTGTGCACAGACCGACAGTGACATGTAGATAGATACACAAACAGTTATTATATAGTATTTTACAAAAATATAATTTAGATATATCGGAGAAGGTATCAAGTTATGGTCTTCAAATGTTAACACCCTAAATACGTTAAATGCGAAAAACAGACAGTTCATACTGCAGGTCAAAATATCTAACCGTATGGGCCGCGATTTATCAACACACTTCAAAAAAGGGACAACAAACTACATAAAGAGAAGAAACTGTTATGATTATAAAGCGAACCGTTACAAACATATCCAGGAAAACCCACAATTAAACGTTCATAAAATAATGCCTACTCTTATTCTGTTAGCTAAATGTGTATGGTTATGGGAATTGTGCACTGTATATAGCAGAGAACGGGATAACTGAAGAGGGTAAAATAAAACGAATAAAAAGTGTTCCTGGTCACAGCAAATAAATCATTCGAGACAAGCTTCAAATATTCAACACGCCAAGAAATCGAAGACCAGAGAGAGGCATGCCATTAGGACCTTCAGAACGTACGCCGAGCAGCTCAACAAGCTATGACGTCACGCTTGTGGGTCACAGCGAGGTTGGAGGGCCGACATGAAGTTTAGGAAGATCTGAGAGGATTCCTACATGACTACCAAAGGTGTTAAGGCCAACTTGACCTTCATAACGACAACGATGATAGTGGTGATGATGATTATGATCACGAAAGTAAGATTGTCTTTATGGTGTAAATTGCAAATAAAACAATTTTCAGCGCGTTCGCAAAATAAAGACAAAGGACTATCACGTTCGTCATGTCTGCCCTTCTGCCTGTCCGTTCGCATGGAACAACTGCGCTGGGATTTTCATGAAATTTTATATTTCAGTTTTTTTTTTTGGAAAACCTGTCGAGAAAATTCAAGTTTCATTAAAAATCGAACGGTAATAACGGTTACTGTACGTAAAGACCAATATACATTTTTGATCATATCTCGTTCAGCTCTACTTAGAGTGAGAAAATTGTAGAAAAAATTAAATCACAAGTTTATGTCCAATAACGTGTTTCGGAAATCGTTTCTTTTAGAAGATAAAGTGGAAAAATATGGTAGAGCCGGATAGGCCGCAGATTTCAATATGGCGAATCCGCATTTCATACTGGATATCTAGGGCTATAAACACATACCTACAATATGTACAACGTATTGCTCTTCCACGGCAACAATGGTTACGCGAACGCACGACAATGTTACATTACACCTACATTGCCTGTCGTGTTTAAAATTACAGATAGTCAGTACATACGGAAAGGAAGATGCCAGGACGTTAATACTGTCTTTTATATCGAGATGAATGCGTAAGCAATAGCACACCGCATATATGAAATACAAAAGTACAACACAACTTGTCATATGTGGACATGTATTACATAAGGTGAAAAATTCAGACATACATACTACTACTATGTACGAGTGTTTGTGCTAAGTCAACGGAACAAGCAGATGGCATTGACAGTAACCTAACTGACCTGTCCTTTTATAGATACAATTTTTTTTTCTCATTTCTAGTAGAGTGATGCTATACTCGCAGCATTAGTATAATGAATTATGGTTCCCATATTTCGACTTACAGTACACTTCAAATCCTTTTACGAACCACATTTTTCCAGTAGCACCTGCGAGACACTGTGTTCAGTATTACAAACCAGTTTTAAAATTGCCAAAATGATGTGGGGTATAATGAATGTAACGAAAGGGAGTAAAATATGAATCATGAAGTCACTTTATTTACTAACCCAACAACACAGATTCATCTTTCTTAGCCAATCAAGAAATTTCTCGCATTTTTCAAGCCCAAAATTTGATAATCGAGTTACAAGTTCTCAGTAATTAACTGTTTCTCGGTCTAGATTAATCAAATCCGGGTCCTCTTATCCTAGTTCTTTAGCAACTACTTCAATATTATCCTACTATCTAATTCTAGGTCTCCAAAATGATCTTTTTCCTTCGGGCCTTCCAAACAAAATCCTCCACGTTTCTGACATATCCAGTGACTGCCTCATGCCACGTCTACCTAACCTCCTTACAATAACATTCTGCCGACTAAAACTCGTGATATTAACTCCACCACTGCTACACGATTCGCACGGTCGGGCGTACAGTGCTGAATGTACACTTCAGAGAAAAGAATTTGTCACAGCTTGTTGTGTTCATTACAATAAACTGACCAACAGACCTATAAAGCATTTGCTTACAAACCTTGACATTTCTCTCTGGCATTAACAGAGTCTCAGAGTTGCTACAGTACGTGATGCAAATTGTCATATATCATTGTATTTGACTAGAAAGTATAGTGGAAAATTAATATATTTTATCTCTTAGTATCTGCGGATATCTGTAACAAAAACAACACAGGCTGTAGCTACAAAAGAACAACACCACCAACAAAAACGCCACTGACCATAGTAGTTCTTGGTGTAAGAATTTTCTAAAGTGCTGCGCAAGGTAGCATAATTTGTAAATGCGGCTACTTTTATATCATGTTTTCTCTTGTATTTGGGTCACCCTGAAGATGGTCAAAAAGAGCCGAAACACGTAGCAGAAAGTAATATGTAATTATAATAATACACTTAACCTGACCAAAAACGCATTTTATCGCATTACACATCAATGATTATCTAATGCATGGAAAATACGGAAAACGTTAAATTTGTTGTATTCTTTCTTTTGGGTGATTCTCCGGAGTCTGAATATTATATGCCGACGTTTCGGAACACTCTGTTTAACTTCCTGCTTACACCGCCTATGAAGATGGGAGGGATACAGCGTTCCGAAACGTCCGCGTATAAAATTCAGACGCCGGGAAATCACCCAGAAAAACGAAAGCAACATTCATCACATGGCGAAAGTTTGAACTCAAGAACGTTAGCTTTATAGTAACCTTTTACTGTAGACACATATTTATGTTTACGGGCTAGCTATCGTACGGAATCTGTAATACGAACTGCAGCTTCATAAGAGGAGTATTGCTTCCAGACGTAAATATTTTCAGGTAGGTGAATTCCCGTACGTTAATCCCGACATGGTTCTCCCCCTCTTACATCTCTGACTGGCGGGATTCCATCAAGTTTTCTCCTGTAACAGACACATTTATTTCTTCCCAAAATCTACAGCAACCAGGTAAAGAAGATTCTGTCGCCCTGAAGATGCAGGTAGTAATTCACTCTGAAACACAAACATTCACCTACTACACGGCGTAAAATACAAAATAATACCCTAAAGTTTCATGTTAGGCGCCTAGAGTCCTCGTGACATAGAAGAGTGTAGTATGAATCAATATGCATTTTAATAAAGGTTTTTTACTGTATTTGTTAAAAATTATATTCAAAGTGAAGGAGGTATTCACGACTTTTCATACTACCCAATTTTAGTGTCACTTGTATCACATGAAGCCATTAAGTATACACTGGCTTCGTGAATGACAAAGGATGTGACGAATTGGTGATTCGTGTTATCAATAACAACAGTGGCGAAAAAATGTGAAGCAGAATAACATCACCAGAACAGTGATTAAGGTAACCACAAAGACGGGAATATTTCAAGAAAATCTGTTTCTCAGGCAGTTAACAAATTCTACGTCCCTTTTAGATCCCTAAGTTTAACTGCCTTGTAAAAGAACTCTGTACATTCCTTATTCTGACTCAAATGCTGCCCGTGCACATAAACACCCTTTATGTTCTACATTCACTCATTATCATTTTACCATATAAACCTTAATCATGTAATGGTCTTATCGCATCCAAACTTGTCACAAACTGTATCTCTCTCCTCTAAACCTTTGAGGCAGTTCGTCTGACGTAACACTTGCTGGGTATTAATTCTCTTTTAATTGAAAAAAAAGAACGCTTACCCCCTTAACCACAAAACAAGGCTTCTCTAGTTCATTAACGTAAATTGTTTACTCGGTAGCTAAGGGAATTACATGCATAACAGTAAACAATACGATGTAATATTTCCAATTAATTTTAAATGTCGACAAACAGACAGTACAGTAAATCAACTTGCTCACAATAAAACAAACATTGCATTCTGTCAAAACACTACTCTGTATGATATCGGTATCTTACTGTGGCTACATGTTTCGGTCTTTCATTAGACCATCTTCAGGCCAACGTACATAGGTAAAAGGTACAATCAGTGCGTACTACTTATGTACTGTGGGATCCAATATTACTTACAGGGTGTACGAGAAAGCAATGAAGAATATAAAACATTTGTAAAGGTTAAAGTGTGATGTAGTATATCTAAAAACAATATATGGTTATTTATGGTCTGTGAAGTTGGTATTATGATGTACTGTTGAAGAAATATCAAGTCGTATGATCATGTTGGTGTTCCACGTTGTTGTCACGTGAACACTCAGGTTCAAGGTGACAAACACACGCACGTAATTTTGAATTGTAGTCTACACGTCCGTGTACTTGTACACAACTCTGCTCAATTATGGAACTTTTAAACACACATCGAGTTTATTGGTGTACGTACACACTTATCTTGATATGAAGCAATTTCCTGTGTATGTTAGACTTATAGATGATGAATGAAGTATTCACGTTGTTGTCGGTGTTTGACAAATAAAAGTTTGGCTTTTGTAGTTATTGCCACTTGAAGGCGATTCTGAAAAGACAGACATTGGTATAGTTGGATATGGAATTGTGATCTTGGTGGGATATCTTGGGTTTATATGAGTACTTACAATTTTCTTGCAGAGTTGAGAAACACGACGTGTGTGTGCGTGTAGTTTTTTTTTTTTTTGTAGTTTGTGACTGAGGAATGTTACGATAAGTACTGGGACTTACAGTGTTGACTGCCCTCTACCGGTGTGTTGCAGGATTAACGTATCGAAATTTATATTTCGTCTAAATGTATATTTATCATTTATTTGATTATCAATTTTTGTTTCTTTGCAAATGTGAAATTTTTATGATATGTTTTATATTTGTTATTTCATTTTTGTAAACTATGAAAATATTATTAACATGACGGAAGTACCAAATTATATGATGTTATACGATGTTGACCAATCATAATTTTCAATATGCTTGACGTTTAATACGCCGGTAGAGGGTAGTCACCACTATAACGCCCACTATTGATTGTAACATCCCTCAGTTACACTCTAATAAAGAAACTACACACACGCACACGTCGTGTTTCTGAACTCTGCAAAAGCAAATCGTAAGTACAAGTACACACACAAGATATCCCACCTTGATCATAATTCTGTATTCAACTATACAAAATCTGCGGAGAAATTTACCATATTCGCATGAAAATTTGTGGGTGTAATTTCCGAAGAATTTTCCGACAAACAACACGCCGTTTTACGGAATTCCTCGCAGTTCCGTATCGTATTGTGCTGCCATTTCCGTTATGTGATAGCCTACTAAGATTAATAACATTGGAATAAACACATTTTTGTGTTCATAGAGGCACACATCATCGCAGAGTTTTCAACTCCTCGCCCAGAATTCACAACAGTTCTCAACACTTATTTGTTAATCCTTATGACTGAATGACCGTATGGAAGTAAGCCGACAGCCTTCACATATACCGCATTTTTAATTTGGCAGAGGTTTGACGACTGGAAAACAGAAAAATATATTCTATCTTTGAATAACTAAAAAATTTCCTTAAAATGAGGAAAAAGGTGAAAACTCTTAAGAAAGCTGACATTTTCTCCAATATCATTCCTATATACTACCTGTCAAAATTTACAGGTTTGTTTCCGTTGTCACTGGCTTACAGTCAACATCAACAAAGGAGAGGTACAGTAAAAATGAAAACTTCAAAATTTGGAGTTTTATGTAGCATGTTCATGCTCATGTGGATTACAGGAGATCAGTGTTATGAGTTTATTACTAACCATATTAATTTCCAGGGTGAAAAAAAAAATTATGTGATGGACCTTGAAAGTGTAATATACACAATTAGCGCAGTTTCAAGCCTGATAATGTCTTTAATAAGAATACGGAAAGAAATGTATAAGGTTTTGTACAACATATTCGTTGTTGATAATTTACTTGATACAAAATGCTATATTCTGACAAAAAACGAGAAATTTTTATGGATACAATTAATATCTTTAACACTTGTCGCTTTCGTTATATATGCAGCTGACTTTCTTGTTATGAATTCCAACTTCAACATACGGTTATTGTGCGGATTAAGTTTTTATGCTTGTTGTTTCATTAGAATTGTTACAATCATGCAGTTCGCGAATCTTGTTTCTTTACTGAAACAGAAATTTAAAATACTGAACAGCTATCTTGGTTCTGCTGAAAATCCTGCGCAATACACACCTGACAATAATCTGTGGGAGATACTGCTACAGACACTACATTTCAGAAATGAAGACAATTGGAAGGATGATGCACTGCAAATAGAGGCATTTTATCAGGCGTTAAACAGACGATATTACAGCAAAATTACAGTGCAAGACTCCGCCAACATCTCCAACCAGAACTCTTGGCTCCAAACGGAGAAACTTCGTTTTCGTGCTCTGAGGATCATTTGGGACGTGCTGTGTGACATTTCTTCGTCAGTGAACTCCATGTATGGATTACAGATACTGCTCTGTATAGTGTCAGCTTTCATTGAAATAACGACGAATTTAAGTTACAGTATAATTTCATTAAAAGAGAATGTTTTTGCTAAAGAGGAACTTTATCTCAAAGTGGTGACGCCAATTATGTGGGCATTAGTGCAATTCTTGCTGTTGTTCTGGATGGCGTCATCCTGCAGTGCAGCCAGCGGAGAGGCTAACCGCTCCGTTACCCTGCTACAGAAGTTGCTCCTACTGCCAGAACTTCATCCGGCAACTGCAGCTGAAATTCAATTGTTCTTGCAACAAGTGCGAGACCGAAAACCCAATTTCACAGCATGGGACTTTTTCACCATAAATTACGGCCTCTTGGTTTCAACTGTAGGAGCTATTACTACTTATCTGGTGATCCTGGTGCAGATGCAAGCTAATTAGACGTCTTGTTAGAGACATTGTTTTATTATGCGCTTGCATAATTTCTACAACTGATCTGAATGGACGTAAATAACAGTTGTCTTTCGCACGCCACTTGTGATGTCAGCAACAGCAGTTATATATTGGTAATTTTATTATTTTGCGATGTTTTGCATTCCTACTACTTAAGTGTTCTTGGAGTTGAATGTACGTTATATGTGACTACTAATCTTTACTTCTTTAGTGGATATGTAAAGTAGGTGTTTTGGGAGGGGGGGAGAGAGAGACACACACACACACACAGACAGACGTCCCTTAAATTTTATCTGAAATGGGGATTAATATTTTTATTATTTTAATTTTACAAATCTCCTTGATTATAATAACGTGGCTTTGTAGAAAATTATGTTTACACAAGTCTAAAAGGAAACAATTGTTTTTTAACTTCTAAACATGAAACTTGCATTCAACTATGTGCTACATATGTAATATCGCTTAAATGCAGTAACCAATAATTCTACCAACTATTGGGTCGTACTCACTATTATTTAATGTAAATAGGAAATAAGGCAATAGAAAGTGCTCATCAGAATCGTTGCTATATGTGATTGGCTGAACATTTTGAATTGAATATTCAAGGATGTAATTCGTTGCACTTGCGTGAGAAATAATACATCTGGTACTTAATATCATCTTACTATAGATTCAATGCTGCTATCACGCCATATTTGCGTTCTCGTGAGACCTCGCGTTTTAGTAAATCGCGTAATAAAGTAACAAAATTTATGGCAGGGTTTTGGCGTTATATCGATAATGGTTGCTGAAATAGCAACAGCCCGCGATCGAATGCGAAAGTCGGCTGGATAAAAACAGCGTTCACCTGTTCACCGTTCGCGTTACGACCAATTCGAGTTAAACGAGACATGCGTCATAGCAATATTGACTGTATAATAATCCGGTTACTACTCACGCAATATAAGGCCCTAAGTGACAGGTAATAATTACATAGCTGATGTTGATTTCAAATATTCATATATATATACACATATATACATATATATATACATACACTAAACTGTATTTGACCATAATCTTGAACAATCACAACATATGTGGCCCATTTTTATAGTTAACCCTAATAACAACAAAAATGTAAAATTAAACTTTCACACATAATTCATTATTAATGCGAAGTTTCGAACTTCTTCACATCAACTTGAGGGAGTTTTATATAAAAAAATACAAAACACAGAAGAATTAATAAACTTAAATAATAACTTAATAATCCATGTGTTTTTAAATGCTTGTTTGATGTAAGACTCCCTGATAATGATGTCAAGAAGACTGAAACACATCGGAATATTAGTGAAGTAGAGGTGAAGTGTAATGTTGGTACTTGTGCATTTGTTGCTATTACAATGTTCATTAATGAACGTACATGAATACTACTAAGACAGGGAATTCAGTTCGCAGTGCGTTCAGTGCAATTTACTTGAATATATTCCCATATATTTAACATCTTCAGTAATAATATTCTCTCATTCCTAGCACATAAAAGTGCCGAATTTATGTATTCTCACATTCCGTCGATAGGGTAAACAAATTTAATGTGTGTCATCTGTAATGTTTTAATACATTACATAACAATAAACGTGAAGCCTGATGATGGTTGTATCGTACAGCCGAAACATGTAGAATTTTTATTGTTATAATAAAGCGTTGTGTGTAGACTAATTGTTTTATTGTTACATGGATTCACAATGACACAGCAACGTATTCAGAAATATAACAAACTCTTTTTTTGCATAAGACAACTTCGTGAAGATTTCAAATTCTCTGACTACGAAATAAGTCTCCTACGTCATGACAAAATTTCCGATTGTCGTTTGCCATATGCAGATAATATAATAAACAGATTAGTGTAACTGTAATGTGCCTGGACGTCTAAGGTTCGTGTTTGTGCTACGAAACCTGCTATCTTGACGGAAGTTTATCCTGGCTTTTCTCGGTAACTCCAGATGAATACCTGGACTACGCCACCATGAGTGTTGCTAATTCTTAACCCAGTCACTTTTCACGATTCTCTACACGTCTTATTCGACTTTCTACAACCTGTGTGTTTGAAAGAGTGTCACTAAAATTTCAAAAGCATCAAGGAAATATGCGTGATGTTATCACAGACAGAAATTCCAAGTCTCCTGCTAGCCTACCACAGACACATTCAGTTGCAGCCAACAGCGTCCTATACGTCAGGTAAATCGTACACTGTGTATATTAAATTATAATACTGTACACACACTTCAAGAAGTGCTTACTGTAGCTACAGAAACACTAATTCCATGTTTTGGAATGTTCGGTAGAACCAATATAGTCTGCAGCTTTACCCGCTGTGTGTTTTTGCCTGCAGTGTTCTGGCACCAATTACCTCAGTATATGGTTACACCTATAGTATGGCAGGACGGCTCTAGAGTAATGGGACCATTAGCTTGAACAATCACAACAAAAAACGGGAACCATTTTTATAGTTAACACCATTAAAAGAACAAGTATCAAAAATACCCTTTCACAGATAATTTATTACTAATGGAAAAATTTCCGATTTTCTTCACATGAACTACAGGGAGTTTTACATAAAAATCTTATACAAAACACAGAAGAACTAATAAATTCAATTAGCTACGTAATTATTCATGTGTTTCACATATGCCTTTTTGATATAAGTCTCCCTGAAAATAATCTGTGGAAGATCGTAACATGTCGGAATATTACTGAAGTATAGGTAAGTTTATTGTTAATATTTGTGCATTTGTTGCTATTACATTGTTCAGTAATGCACGTATATGAATATACTAAGACAGGGAATTCAGTTCGCAGTGAGGGGTTCGGTGCAATTTACTGAATATATTCACATATATTTAATATCTTCACTAATAATATTCTTTTATTCCACACTCATAAAAGTGCCAAAGTTATGTATTCTCACATACCGCCGGTAGGTTAAACAAACGTGACGTGTGTCATCCACACTGTGTTAAAACATTACATAAGAAAAATCATGAAGCGTGATTATGGTTGTCTCTTACAGCCGAAAAATGTAGCTATTTATACTACAATAATAAAGCGTTGTGTTATGACTGACCGTATTATTGTTACGTAGATTCAACAATACACAGCAATTTATTCAGAAACATAACTAACTCTTTTGCATAAGGTAACTTCGTGAAGATTTTAAATCGTCTGACTAAGAAATACACGTAAGTCTCCTACGTCATGAAAAATTCTCCGATTGTTTTTTGCCTAAGCAGTCAATGTAATGAGCAGATTAATGTAACTGTAATGCGTCTTAGACGTTTAAGGATCGTGTTTGTACTACGAAACGTGCTATCTTGACGGAAGTTTTCCTGGCTTTTCTCCGTAAATCCAGATGTATACCTAGAGAACGCCACGATGTGTATTGATAATTCTTCACACATTCATATTTCACGGTTCTCTGCACGTCTTATTCGACGATCTACAACCTGTGTGGTTGAAACAGTGTCACTAATATTTCAAAAGCATCAAGCGAAATATGTGTGATAATATCACAAACAGAAATTCCCAGTCACCTGCTAGACTACTACACACACAATCAGTAGCAGCCAACAGCGCTCTATACGTCAGGTAAATCTTAGCCACCATACAATATCCAAATTAATACGGGTCAAGCTGTAGCTTCCTCTTTAACAGATTTTTTCTCTTGTTAGTGCACTTAATTTCGACACGCTTGCTACTGTACCACGGACATTTTGTGGCGCTAAGACATTCTGAGTGATTCTGAGAAGGACGGAAAATTGAATATAAAATAGGAAAGGTTATCTTCTCTAATAACGGACACCGAACACCTACAGTTGATATTCACCACCGACCCGCTACACAGAAGTCAGAGGATAATTAAAATATGCCGACATATGATCTGGGTTTGCAGAATATTCATACTATTGTTTTCTGTCTAATAACATGTTTTATGGTAAGGTGGTAAGAACTTTATGGTAAGGCGGTAAGGTGGTAAGAACTTTATGGTTAGGCGGTAAGGTGGTAAGAACTTTATGGTAAGGCGGTAAGGTGGTAAGAACTTTATGGTTAGGCGGTAAGAGATTTGTAATGTAACATTTATATTTATTTTTGTTATAACCAACAAAAGCACAATTAATATCACAAAAGTGTCTGTTTACAGGTGCATTATGTAAACAGACAGTGTTGTGGTATTAATTGTGTTTTTGTTGGTTATTATAAATAAAAAAATATGCACGGTACATGTATTAAAATAAAATTATATTTGCTTCCTTGGTGAAGCAGACAACATATTCATCCCAAAGTTCAGTATACAGTCTCGTAACTGAGAACAACAAAGTATGCGCGCGCGCGCGCGCACACACACACACACACACACACACACACTCACACTCACACACTACATTCGTAACGGGTCTTCGATTAAAATAAAAATGTACATTTATAATTACAGGATCCCTGAACTCTGTACACTTTCCGATGTTATGAAGCAGGAAAAGACAAAATACAAAAGACCAGTAGAGTAAAAATTGGTCAGAAAATTGCAGGGATCATTTAAAACAAAGATAAATGAAAAAGTTCTATTCCACTGACGTTCCCACCTCATGCCTTTCACTGGGAACGTTGTCACATACCAAATAACGCATTGCAGCGCAGATATTTTCGGCATTTTACAACACCCGAAAGTTCATTACCGCGTTCGCAAAAGCCCGCTATTTGTCCTTATCCTGAAATTCATTCCATGATCGTTATGTCCCGTCATCACGACATCGCCTGACCCACACCTGCGGACTAAGAATAAGGATCCCTCATATGGAGAATAGCTGCGAATATATTGAATAAGCAGTCGCGGACGGTCTACTTTATGTGGTCCTCCAGCTTGGTGGTAGGGCGAAGTGTTAACAAACGTCACCGTATAAAACGTAAACACGTTACAAAACTGTTATCACATACCTCGTCATGTTATTGCAGTTTAACACCCAAAATATCTTAATTGGTATATTTCATGATAATTTTAACCTCATACTCTGGCTTCCCGCCTTGTGACATCAAGTAGCAAACAAGATGGTTCCACACCTTTAGAAGAAGCCCACCGTCTTGTGGTCACATGTTCGTAAAGGTAGAGGCAATTTGTTATGTTGAAGCTTCGTAACCCACTTAAAGGACCAGAATGTGACTTAATCGCTGCCAGAACTTCAAATATCATATCATATACAATATCATGTTATCATTTGCATCAAAACAACAAGGAAGAAGAAGAAGAAGAAGAAGAAGAAGAAAGAAAAAAAGAAAAAAAGAAGACGAAGATGACAACAACAACTCTGTAGTGTTCGATCCTAAACACCTAGCCTTCAGAATTCCAAGACCCTGAAAGCTGTACCAAACGTAAGTTTTGGTATTTATGCTTCAGAAGTCTTTCACTAAATTCAATTTATGTATTTCCGATGGTCTGTCACCACAGTCACCATCAAAATCCCACAGTGTACTGCCATAGCATTCTTCCTATATCAATGAACCGAAGTTCAACATCTTTGACGAGACCGAGTTAAGACTTAAAGATACACAAACCTCTATCTGCATTCTGTTCGTGCTGAGGCGGACAGAAATTGTTCACCTGTTCCTTTAAAGGCAATTGAATAAGTGGAGTGACGGACAGACAGTCACACTGACTGAATGACTACTTAGAAACGCTCTGATTGTCGATCACAAGGCAAATATTTACATCTCTCCTTTACAATGAAAACGTACCAATATTACCGGCGGCATGCCGCTTGCGATCTGGGACACGAAACGAATAAATCAGTTTCATATTCGGTGGGTGTCATCAGTAGCAGCTGTGGTGTGCCAAAGCTACTTCTGCTTTAGCTTTCGGCCTGGTCAAGGCATCTCAACACGTGCATTAGCAGAAGAGATGTTTCCGCCTCGTGTGTAAAGACAAAGCACTATGAACATAACAGCAGTCATGTTTCATTGCTGTCAGGATGTCAAACAGGCAGAAACAGAACGTGAGGAACCATTGTTTCTCAAGACTGTCCCTAAAATTTCTGCCACAGTCCACTTTCTTTTACGTTATTTCCACTCGCTCACTTTGTGGACGTAGCAGTCCCGGTCGGTAGCCTAACTTTTTCTTAATTTATTCCTCTTTTTACGCTCCTGCTGTTTTCATTAAATTTATTCCCGAGGATGAGACTAAGTTGGGATCATATTATAACGCAGGTTGGATCTTTGGTTTAACAGAAATTTGTGGTCAACACCAAAAGATATTTATTTACAAAATGATATAATATTGAATATCTTAAGGAGGTGATTAAAAGAAAGTTGTCGGTATTGCCTGCTACTGGTTGGCAAACACGAGATTGCTTCGATAAAATTTTGGTGGCAACGAACAGTGGAATATGCCTTCTTAGCTGAGACTGTCTAATTAAAAAAGGAATAGCAAATGTCTGAAGTTTATAATTTGGTACTAACTTAAAATA
>Ga0209737_10001301_pt1 | contig 18083 bp, 23 predicted proteins | sample TergutCu122P3_FD_187284 | JGI IMG/M metagenome (GOLD analysis project Ga0209737, IMG submission 187284) | Cubitermes ugandensis P3 segment gut microbial communities from Kakamega Forest, Kenya - Cu122 P3 (SPAdes) (version 2) | ecosystem: Host-associated > Arthropoda: Insects > Digestive system...
GAAAAGCGGGGCTTCGCCCCGCACCCCCCTGTTTTTCGTTTCCGATTGCTATTTTTTGTACATTATGCTATATGCTGAATAGTTACGAAATATGATATAGAATTATTCTACAATCTCAATTCGGTTGCCGTCGGGGTCGCCGACACAGCTTTCATAGTAGCCGTCTCCAGTAGTTCTCGGCTCGCTAAAAATTGTATAGCCGTCATTTCGAAGTTTCTCCGTCAGGGCGTCTACATCCGCCTTGCTTCCGACGCTGAAAGCAAGGTGGATGTACCCTGAATGTTTCCCGTCGATGCCGGTTTCGGGCAGATTCGGCTTCTGCATTATTTCAAGACGGCAGTCATTTTCAAACGTCAAAAAATATGTTTTTAATCCCGTCTTTGGGTTGCGGTACTGTTTGTTTGAAATTGCTCTGAAGTATTTCACGTAGAACGCTTTCGTTCGTTCCAAGTCACGGACATAGACCGCAATGTGGTTTATTTTCATATTATCCTCTTTTTTATTTAAAAAATTGTAACTATTCAGTATATTTGCATAATGCACAAAAAATTTTTTATCAACTGCAATCAACACCGAAAATATGGGGGTGCGGGGCGGTAGCCCTGCTTCTCGGGGACTCCTGTCCCCCGAACCCCTTCCTGCTTTTTGTGTAAAACAACGAAAATTATCAAAACAACTGAATAGCTACAAAAATTTTTTAAACTGTTGTAAATCTCAAAGAAATGTGTTATAATAATAATTATAAAATAAAAACCCACGATAATTCGCGGGTTAGGAATTGTAAAACAATAAATTGAACAAGTTTGCCGCTGGATTTTCGACAACGCATAACGGCAAAAAGGCAAGGCAAACGTTCAAGTTATTGTTTTACAGTTCCTCAAATAAGATGTGGCGGAAGCGGTGGGATTCGAACCCACGAGCCCGTTAAGGCTACCTGATTTCGAGTCAGGCTCGTTATGACCACTTCGATACGCTTCCGTATAAATAAAAATAAGAGGTGAAAAATTATGACTAAATACTTAAAAGACTATATGCGGCAGATTACAAAAAAGCTGGAGGCGGCTGAAGCAAAAGACCTCGACGGACTCATTGAGACGCACAGAACGATGATTGGCTTTATGCAGCATGAAAGGTTAATCCACTTTCTTGTAACAATGCTTTTTACCGTAATCTTTTTCATCACGCTAGGTATCCAAATTATGTCGGAGCGGTTCGAATTTCTGATTCTGGTGATAATGCTTCTGGGGCTTTTGGCGCCTTATATTAAACATTATTACTTTCTTGAAAACACCGTTCAGAAGATGTACAGGATACATGACGAGATGATTAAACGAAAAAGTCATACTCACACAAGTTCTTAAATAAACCGCCTTGCCGTCATATAGTGCATAAAACCCGCACAGAGCAGGTGGGTGGACTCCCGCATGGTTCACGCTCCCTTCGTCCCGCCGTCCGTCGGCATAGCCCGACGACCAGGGAGGTCTGCAATCCGCATTCGGAGAAGAAAACCCTTTAATTATGTGTTGGATTATAATAACTATAATACATCGAACAAGGCAGAATATCTTCTTATGTATATATTATAACATATATTCGTTAAAAAATCAATACTTTTTCATAAATTTTTTAACAATAATTTTCGTGCTCCTCTCCGTCGCCCTCAAAGATGTATTCCATGCGCTTCATAAAGAATTCTGAAATGTTGTCATATTCGTCTTCATCAGTGACGGAAGCAAGAACCTCCTCGCCGTCGGCGAACTCCGATTTCATTATAATCACATCGCCGTCATAGTTGAGATATTCTTCGCTGTCCATTGCAGGCGTCATGACATAATACTGTTCTCCGTCGAGTATTGCTGTGTCAAGCAATTCAAAGGTGCATTTGTTTCCTTTTCCATCTACAAGCTCATAAAGCTCAGGGGTAAAATTGTTCATATCTCTAATTTTCCTTTCAGTAATTTTTACTAATTTTTGATTAGTATCAGCCGCAAGTATTAATTAAATATATTATAACACAACTTTACCCTAATTGCAACAGGTTTTATATGGCACCCGAATTGCTATTTAACTCCTTATACACACCTTTCGCAATACTTTCCGAAAACATTATGCAGGCTGTGAATTTACCTGCATTATAAGAGACTTCAATGGTTCCCTTATATTTTTCGACCGCCTGTCTGGCGCTTCTCATACCTATGCCTCTATGCTTGGCTTTTGAGGAAAGAATTTCCCCGTTTTTGTTCAGCAAGGGCGGGAGTGATGAATTTTCAATTATTATTTTTACAAAATCATTTTGCTTTCTAACCCTGACGGATATTTTTCGTTCGGTATCATAGGCGATACGTCGGCAGGCTTCGATTGCATTATCCAAAAGATTGGCAAAAATAGCCGTCAAATCAATATCTTCGATAAAATCAAATGAAATATCCTGAAAGGATATTTCGAAAATATATCCCTCTCTTTTTGCAGTAGAATACTTATGACTGATAATGATACATAAAAGCTTATTTTCGCAGTTAAATTCCAAAAACATATGACTAAGCGCGTTTTCAATCTTTTTCCTGTACTGTTTTGCCTTATCGGGGTCGGCTAGCCAAATATCGCACATCATTTGAAGGTGATTTTTCATGTCGTGCGCGAGACTGTCCATACATTGACGCGAGTATTCTACTTCCGTATACATGTCATACTGAAGCTTATTTTGCTGCTGCAAAACGGCATAGTCTTTTTCCAGTTCATAAGAGCCAGCGATTTTCTTGACGGCATGGACGGCGGCAATATTAAGCCCGATAAATCCGCAAATCATTATTATAATGTTCATTCCGTCATCGATACAATCCGCTTTAGCGGCGTACTGGCTCACAATAAACAACTCGAACAGAATAAGTAAAATCAGGCAGGAATTCTCTGCAAAGCAGGCGAATGAACTGCTGTTGGCTTTTTTGATAAACATCGTAACGGCTAAACGGTATACAAGATACACAAAAATTATCGCTATAAGACACATTATTGCTTTTACCTGTTCGTTTTCAACTAACTCTGCAAAATCATATTTGCTGAAATTGCTCATAACATATATTGTGGAAGCGGATAAAAATTCACACATTACGCCCATAACAGCAAACAAGGCGTTATGCAAAAGGCATTGACCGAGCTTGCATTCAAATAACACCAGACATGTAAGATTTATCAGTAAATAAGATGCTATTAAATTTAAGAAACCGTTGTTCAAATAACTTATTGCAACGCCTAAAGCGGACACGGCTGTAAAGTTTAAGAAAAATGCAAAATATCTTTTTGGCTTGTTGTTGTATTTTGATTTATGCAATTTACTGAAAAACACGAGGTATGATATATTGGTAGCGCTTATATACAGCAATTCGCATATGAAGAATACAACCGACGCGTGTGAAGTCATCATAGCTGCTTAATTCCCCATGACTTTTGACAAACGTAAAAGAAAATCATTATTGCGTCTTCGCGACAGCGGAACCCACCCGCCGTTCTGGAGTTTAATCCCATCCCCGTCCTCATCGCAGGACTCAACTTGTTTAAGATTTACACAGCTTGATCTGGTCGATAAGAAAAACTGTTCCGAATTAAGCAATTCAAAAAACTCCTGAATTGTTAGACGCACCTGATATTCCTGCTCGGTAGTACGAACATCCAGCAATCTGCGGTTATTGCTGTTCACGATGGCATAACAGATTTTATCGGTATTCTGCATAATCTCTATGCCGTCCGTTCTTACGAGCTTAACCGTAACCGCTATTTTTTCGGGAACCGCCTTCAAATAATCATCTAAAGCTTTTGAGACTTCTTCGTACCCGAACGGCTTTTCTATGTAGTCAAAAGCGTGGACTTTAAAAGCTCTCTGTCTGTAATAACCGTAATTTGTGACATAGACAATAGGCGTTTTCATATCGGTTTCACGTATTTTTTGTGCGGTTTCAATACCGTTTAACCCGAAATGCCCCATATCTATGTCTAAAAAAATAAGGTCAAATTTCTTTCCGGAAACAATAAGCTCTTTTCCGTTGCCGAACGCCTCTGAAGTTATACAGACGTCTTTTTTCTCACTGTACTCTTCAAACAGTAATTTGAATTTTTCCCTGACGTACATTTCATCGTCACAAACAGCAATGTTAATCATTTTTCAAATCCTTTCATCTAGACATATTATTTGTTTTATTCTTAAAGAACCCGACAATCAAAAGGCTTGCGGTTCCGATAAGCGATAGTATGACAGCTCCTGCAATCGTTTTAAATCCCATAAAATATGAACCTGTTCCCAACAGAAGTTCAGCCGCAAGAACTAAATGCGTTCTTTTTTTTAGAGCCCGTATCTCGTCGTCGTCTTTAGGGTCGTTCACGCAGTCCATCGGCGCAAGGAGAATTATAGTTACAACAGCCGGAACCGTAAGTCCTGACAGTATCGGAAATATTACAGGGTATCCGTTCATAAGCTTTAAGATACCGACCGCTCCAGCAACGGTCAGCATTGACAGTATGAAACATTTGAGCTTAGATTCGGCGTGATAACCGTCCGCACAGTCTCTGATAACCGAAAAAAACATGATGAATATAACGCACTCCCAGAAGCTTCCGATTAAAATCGCAATAACAAGCGAGGCGGCGTTAAAAATTATTTTCATCAGTAACAGCTCGAGACCGTATCTTGCTATGTCATATTGGTCTTGGTCAATATCATCGTTATGTGATATAAATGACATTAATTTATCCAGAATCTTGTTCATTTTTCCCTCCAAACAACTATGATTTTGTTTAAAATTCACATATTTTGCTGGGTTTTGCGGATATTTGTTGGCCGCAAAATGCCGTTCAGGCTCGAATTTGACCGCTCAGGCTTTTGCCGGTTGACTTTTTGGGGAAATATGTTATAATATATTTATGAGATGAATCAGCCCCATGGATATGGAGAATTATTATTAGGAGGAAGAAAAAATGAAGTACAAACTCAAGGAGAAAATCTCAAAATCTATGCTTAAAGCAGGAACAAATGAGGCGCACAAGAGCCTCAACGAAACAGAAGGATGTTGGTGGTTTATCCACAAGCCTGCAAAGCCAGCCGCTCTTCTCAGACTGAAGAAAACTAAGTAGGTCAGGAACTGCCGCATTGCTACATACTCGGTGAACATTTCCGAAAATCCAGATTTTTGAAACGGAGTTAAAAACATGGAAATAATACCGGCACCTAAGCGTTTAAGAAAGCTTACTAAGTCAGAACGTGCGGGTATCTTTCAGACGGGATTCAGGGAAATTGACGAAGCCTGTTACTGGTTGTTTTACACACCTGACGACCCCGAGATTTACGCAAGAGTAAAGAGACGTATGGCTGAAGACGGAGACCCGATACTTACACTTGAACAGTTTATTGAGAAAATCATAAATACCGAACCTACGCCGCGAGAAGAAATGGACAGAGAAATTGACGAAGAGTTCGAAAATTTTATGAGGACATATAATTTAAAATAAGTACATTTAATTCAAACAAAACAGATAAAAGGTAAATTCGCCGGCTGGTTTCAGTCGGCGAATTTTCCGTCTTCCTGAATAACCCTCATTTTAAGTCCCTGCATGACGCCAAGCGCCTTGATTCCCAATTCATTATTATATGTTCCCGTTAAATTGCTGTCAATAACAATCTCCGCGTCAGGACACGCCGCCTGAGCAATAACAGCGTTGGCAAGGACGCACATATCCGTCACAAGCCCGCAAATTTCAATTTTTCCGTACTTCTTTCCTTCCAGCCATTTGCCGAGTTCAAGACTTCCGTAAGTTCCTTTCCTAAAAACCGCAGCAGCCTTGCCGTAATACCTGCCTGTCCTCCCGAAAAGCTTCTCGGCATTATCGTCCCCTGCATTGTCCAGAGTGAATACTATATCATTTTTATTATCAACATATTTCCGAATACATCGGCAAATCCGCTCTTCGAGCAGATACTGAACGTTCTGCCCGAGTTTTCCGTCTGCAAAACTGTTCTGAAAATCAACCACGACAAGAAGTTCTCTCATATTCCTGCTTCCCATTTCCAGTTACGTAATTCAAGTTCGTTCAAATTGTACGGAGTAAGCTGATATACGCAGTAGTTAAGCCAGTTGGCGAACATGAGGTTGCCGTTGCACCGCCAAGAAAAGTTAGGCGTTTTTGACGGGTCGTCGTCAGGGAAATAATTATAAGGCACGTCAATGTCAAGACCCTTTTTAACGTCGCGGAAGTACTCATTTGAAAGCGTTTCACGGTCATATTCGGAATGCCCCGTGATGAAATACTGTCTGCCGTTCTTGTTAGCGATAATATGCAGCCCCGACATCTCGGAAGACGTTACAATCTCCAGTTCGGGAATTTTTTCTATATCAGTACGCCGAATTTCCGTATTTCGCGAGTGCGGAACAAGAAACACATCGTCAAATCCGCGCAGAAGTTTGCAGTTATTAACTTCAGAAACATGAGGAAACACGCCGAACATCTTCTTATCCAGGGAATATTTAGGCACGCCGAAGTGACAGTAAAGCCCCGCCATAGCCCCCCAGCAAATATGGAGCGTCGAGAATACATTTTTCTTTGACCATTCCATTATTTCACAAATTTCTTTCCAATACCGAACCTCTTCATATTCAAGCAGTTCAATCGGTGCACCAGTGATAATCATGCCGTCGTAATATGAGTTTCTTATCTCGGCAAATGTTTTATAAAATGCTTCCAGGTGGCTCATAGAGGTGTTTTTGGATACGTGAGATTCAATTCTGAGCAAATCAATGTCAACCTGCAAAGGCGTGTTGCTTAACATACGCATAAGCTGGCATTCCGTTTCGATTTTTACAGGCATGATATTCAGTATAACAACTTTAAGCGGGCGAATATCCTGCTGTTCAGCCCTGTCTTTAGCCATCACAAAAATATTCTCTTTTTCAAGCATTTTATACGCAGGCAGGTCGGTAGGAATTTTTATCGGCACTAATCAGCCCTCCTTCTATGATGCCTTCTTTTCCAATACCAAAAGTCGGACATCATGTTCCTCTACTTTTTCGGCAAGTTTCTCTCGGGTTGTAACTTCAATCCTGAGTTTCTCGTCGGTTGCGGTCATTCCTTCGAAATTCGCCTTGATACGTCCGTCATAACTGTTTTCGAGGTTAATTTCTATCTGCCTGAAACCTTCAAGCATTTCGTGGCGTAAAGCCGCCTGAGAATCCGCGACTTGATCGACTAACTGTTTTAGAACCATCATAAATCCGTCCTGATTTTTCTCTAATACCGTTGTTCTTTCCTCAAGATTATCCATTCTAACAGTTAGATTCTTCACATCAACAGTTAGATTCCCCACATCGGCAGTTAACCCTTTTATGCCGCCTGAAATTTCGTCTAACATTAACATAATTTTTTCCGTATCCATGAATCCCTCCCCTTTTGTAACTATTCAGTTGTTTGATGTTTTTCGTTGTTTTGCACAAAAATCGGGGAGGGTTTCGGGGACTCCGTCCCGCAACCCCGTATTTTCGGTGTTGATTGCAGTTGATAAAAAATATTTTTTGTGCATTATGCAATATACTGAATAGTTACCCTTTTTTAATCCTTTTTACAGCCCTGACATCCGTTCATAAGTCTGTTTATATTATTAAGCACACTGTTTCCGTCAGTAATAAATTTCAATTGAATAAGCGGTTTTCTTTTTGTTTCGGCAACATCAAATACAGCCGTTTCAAGACCTCGAAGTACCGCTTTCAGAAGAACCGAACGTACAAGCCCGTCGCATACATTCAAATCGCCGCTACCGTCGTAATCATAAATCACAACTCTGTCGGCTTGATAGGCATAAGCGATAAACCCGTGAGGGGTTATTATATCATCGGCAAGCACTTCCGTGATATGGACATCGGAAACGGCTTGTCTGATTTCATCATAACCGTCGAAAGTTTCTTTTATTGTAAGCATAACAGACCTCTGTTATACTTCTTTACCGATAGCATTTCGGATTGCACGCAGTTCTTCACCTGTAAGCTCCCGCCATGCCGCAGGTTTAAGCATACCCAATTTGAGCGGTCCGATGCTTATACGGCGGAGACGCGCCACCTCAAGCCCGACGGCTTCACACATCTTACGAACCTGCCTGTTGCGGCCTTCCTTTATTGTTACGAGTATGACAACCCTGCCCTCTTCCTTTGACTTGACGACAACGCTTGCGGGCTGCGTTTTTTTACCGTCGATTTCAACGCCCTCCGAAAGCCTGATAAGCTGGTTTTCAGTGATGTCGGGGCGGACTGTGACACGGTATGTCTTTGAAACGTGACGGCTTGGATGCATAATGTCATTTGCAAAGTTGCCGTCATTTGTAAATAGCAGCAAACCTTCTGAATTTCTGTCGAGCCGTCCTATCGGGTATACACGTTCGGAAACACCCTCCAATAAGTCCATAACAGATTTCCTGTTAAGCTCATCCGCCATCGTTGTGACATAACCCCGAGGCTTGTTAAGCATAATATAGACAAGCTTTTTCTTGCGTGCAACGGTGAGTTTTTCGCCGTCGACGGTTATCAAATCCTTGAAACCCGCCTTGTCGCCGAGCTTAACGGGGTGACCGTTGCGTTTCACACGCCCTTTAGCGATTAACTCTTCGGCTTTTCGTCGCGAACAATGGCCGGCGTCGGCTATTATTTTTTGTATTCGTTCCATTATTTTCCTTTCATGTTCCGTGTTTTCACGGGTTACCTGCACGGTTTAAATTCTTGGCTTTCCCCTGCGACAAGCGGTATGCTCATAGCGGGACGGTCTTTATAATAAATCGCCAGTTCACCGACTGTATCACCTTTAGCAACAGGTGCATAGACAAAAGGCGAAACTTTAACTTTATATGAAAATTCGCTTAAATCCTTACACGCCGTGCAAATCATAATTTTCTCTGCGGGGACAAGCGTTATGAAATCCTCAAATCCTCCTGCAAGATTTGCAGTTAAGGTTTCGATTAATCTATACTCTATACTGTCGGTAACTTCAAATGCATAGTCATACATGGCAATATGATCGTCCCAGTCTTTCGGAGCATTCAATGTTACGGCGATGAAATTTTTTCCGCCGCGTTCACAAGCCGAAACAAGACACCGCCCGGCTTCATCTGTGAAACCTGTCTTAACTCCGTAAACGCCGTCGTACATATTAAGCAGCTTGTTTGTATTTTTCAGCCACCTGTCATAAGGAGGATTGCCGAAACTGACCTGTACGGACTTCTCACAGCAAATATCACGGAACAGTTCGTTGCCCAATGCTTCTCTTGTCAGCAATGCCATATCATAAGCGGACGAGCCGTGACCTTTGGCGTCAAGTCCCGAAGGCGTCACGAAACAGCTTCTCGTCATGCCGATTTTTGCCGCACGTTCATTCATCATAACGGCAAATCCCTCAAGAGAACCGCCTAATAGAACCGCCGCCGCATTTGCCGCATCATTTCCCGATGGGAGCATCATACCGCAGGCAAGTGCATGCTTTGTGACAATATCACCTTCACGCAGACCCATTGACGAACCTTCAACCTTGATTGCCTCGTTATCAACGGAAAACTGAACATCAAGACCGCCGCTTTCAAGCAGCAGAAGCGTTGACATGATTTTTGTCGTGCTTGCCATAGGAAGTTTCTGATTAGGATTTTTCGAGAAGATTATCTCGCCCGTATCAGCGGAAATAATTACTGCGGCACGTGCAGAAACCTCAGGAACGGCAGGGCTTTCAGGATGAGTAACCGTTTCGGCAAAAGCAAACGGTTTTAATATAAATGTACAGTAAATTATTGATATAATTAAAGATACGGCTTTCTTCATACATATCCTCCAAAGTTAAGGAAGTGCCGGTGAATAAAGCAGACAGGTTTTGTGTAAGTATTTTTGTTGTTATGCTAGGAGAAAACCGCAGCTTTGCTGTCACAAAGCGAGGATTTCCGACAACGCAGAACAGCAAAAAGACAAACAAAACGTCAATTTTATTTATTGGCAGTTTCTAAGTGTTAACTAATGAATATGCAGAAAGGGCAGGCTATATTACTCCGAGTCTTCTGAAATCTCGCCGTCTTTTTTCTTCTTTTTCTTGTTAAAGAAATCAGTAACCTTGTCAACAGCCCCCGGAATAGCGGAAATTGCACTTGAAATTGGGTCTGAGGACGACGTAACAGGAACGAATTTTGAATCCTTGCCCGAAACAATCAGAAAACCCTCAGGCTTAATCGAAACACCCGCACCCGCACCGCCGCCGAAAAGATTTTTATCAAGCTTGGACGGTAAATCTGAGCCGCCCGAAGCGAAACCGTATGACACCTTGCAAATCGGGATTACCGTAACGCCGTCGCTGAGTTTAATCGGTTCTCCGACAATGGTGCTCACGTCAACCATTTGCTTAATCTGTTCCATTGTAATCTGCGTTAAATCGCTGATAGGACGCTTAATTTCGTTATTCATATCCGTACCTCTTTCAATTTTTCCTTTTTCTTGTTTATTTTTAAGTATGTAAACAGCATTCCGAGTCCGGCGGTAACTGCGTTGATTAATCGCAGTTTTACTTTTACTCCGATTTCATAAGTACTCTCTGGTTCGTCGAATATGCAGCGGACGCCGATTTTTTCGGCTTTCACGGTGAAGATTTTATCCAGGAGCGATGTTCCGTTATACACGGCGATACACGTTCTGCCGTACTTTAATGCACAGTCATATGCATCTTCATCAGACACTTTTATGTCAACGTATATCTTTAATGCAAAAGATTTGAAAAGCCGTTTTATATATTTATTGCAGGCTTCCCAAATTTCCAGGTAAAAGCTGATTTTCTCCGAAATCCCGCCGCCGTCCGACTTTTTCTTTTCCTTTTTAGAAACCTCAGGTTCAGACTTTACTGCCGAAGACTTTACCGTTTCTTTTTTCTCTGCCTGAACAGCGTTTTCTGTTCGGGCAGCCGAATCGGCTGAGGCTTCTTTTTTTAGAGAGATTTTAGCGGCGTCAGCTTTCGGAGAAGCTTTTCTCCGTTTTTTAGGTTTAGCAGCCTTCGGAAACTTATAAACCGTTACGAAGAAGATTTTTGCCTTAAACGATATATCGCCGTTTGAATATTTCGCCGCAACGCCTATCGGCATTATCAGAAGGAGTAATATAAGCCCCAGCAAACCGAGCAATATATACCCCAGTACTTTCAGAATTATCAATAAAACCGCCAGAAAAACCGTCATTCCGTTTCCTCCAGCTGCAATTGCCCCGAAACGTCGGATTTACTCAGCGACGGAAGTTCGGAAAGCGAATTAAGCCCGAAACACCGCAGAAAAGTCTGCGTAGTGCAGTAGGCAATCGGCCGTCCCGGAACATCAATTCTCCCTGCCTCCTCAATAAGTCCTCTGTCCGCAAGAGTGGCAAACACGGAATTGCTCGCTATCCCCCTGACGTTTTCGACAAAACTTCTTGAAACAGGCTGGTTATAGGCAATAATTGTCAGAACTTCCATTGCGGAATTAGAAAGCGGAGCAAATTTTTTGGTATCAAGAGCCGTTTTGACCTGTGCCGCATATTTTTCTTTTGTCGCCATTTGATAGCTTGTCTCAAGTTTAAGAATCTGCAAACCGCCGTCTTTGTATTTATCGTTAAGAAGCTTGATTATCGGCGGAATATCGGCGTTAGAGAGACCGCACGCTTCGGCAAGCCTATGCAGTTCAACGGGTTCTCCGCTTGCGAAAAGAACAGCTTCAACAGCCGCAAGTTTTTCATTCAAGCAAATCTCCTCCCTTGCGTCTAAAAGCTATCACCGTATTGTCTTCGTTCAAAACAATGCGTCCCGAACGGCACAGTTCCAGCAATGCGAGAAAAATTGCAACTCGTTCCGAGCGGTCTGTTACGCCGTTGTAGAGGTCACCTATATACGCTTCTCCGCATTTATAAAGCTCTCTTAGGATACGTACGACTTTCGATATTACAGACACAACTCTGCCTTTTGCGACCGAGCGGATTTTCTCCTCTAAAGATATTTTTTGAGCCTCAGGGGTAATACGCTTCGTGTGCCCCATACCGAGATATGCGTCGGCAAGAAGCTGTGCGTCATGTGTGAGCCGATAACCCGCACTGCCTGATTTAATCTTCATGGGCTTGCGGACGAATATATCCCCGCCTATGAACATATCACGCAGAAGCGCCGCTGCAAATTTGCACAGGGAATACTCGATAAGCCGCCCTTCAAGCTCTTTTTTGAGCTGTTCGGCTTCTTCGGCCTGAGGAAGAAGCGATACCGTCTTGATATAGACGAGATGAGCTGCCATTTCGAGGAACTCTCCCGCCAGTTCAAAGTCGCTGTCGCCGCATTGGTTTATATAGACAAGATACTGCTCCAAAAGTTTGGATATTTCAATATCCTGTATATTAAGCTTATGTTTGGAAATCAGATTCAGGAGCAAGTCAAGCGGCCCTTCAAAGACTTCCAGTTTAAACGAAATAGCCGTCATGGGTTAACCGAAGACTCTAGGTATCCAGTCGGTTGTTTTCAATATCAGGTTGCCGACAGGTTCCATGATTTTTTGTAGAAAACCTCCGCCGCTGAAAATCAGAACCAAGAATACTATCTGAATAACCTGCGCATTGTCACGCATGAATTTATGGAAACTTGGCGGCGTAAAGTATCCGAGGATATGCGAGCCGTCAAGCGGATGTATAGGAAGCAGATTGAAGACCGCCAGACCGACGTTAAGATAGAACAGAACGGTGAGAATAAACAGAACAAAGGTTGTAACCCCGGGTTTGTCCATGTATTCTAAAGACAGCTTATGGTTGGACGCTATGCTGAAAGTATTATACTCGATTTTGGCGGAGACAGACATGAAACACCACATGATATTAGACGCCAAACTCAGCAGAAAAGCCAAGATTAGGTTGGAAGCGGGTCCTGCCAACGCCGTATACATCATGCTCTTGCGGAAATTTTTCATTCGCAGGGGGTTAACGGGCACGGGCTTAGCCCAGCCGAATCCGGTAAGGAGAATAAGCACGCTTCCGATTGGGTCAAGATGAGCAAACGGATTAAGCGTCAGCCTGCCTGAAAGGGAAGCCGTGTCGTCGCCCTGTTTATAAGCCATCCAACCGTGTGCAAGCTCGTGGATAGGGGCGAGAAGAAGAAGAAACGCAAGCCGCGAGAACAACTCGATATAATTGTAGAGTTGCCAATCGGCTAAATTAAAAATGTTCATTATGAAACCTCCATGCAGTTAAAACTTCTCATTTATTATAACATATTTTCAAAAAAATTGCAATAGAAATATACATTTTTTTAAAAATTAAAATTTTTTTTCAAAAAAGGCTTGCTTTTTCTTTTGAAATATGGTAAAATAGAAATGTTAATGTTTGAAATTGATGGTTAATTATCAGTTGTTTCAAGGGAGGTGCAACTTAAATGGCAAAATGTGAAATCTGCGGTAAGGGCGTAACTTTCGGTATCAAAGTTTCCCACTCGCACAGACGTACTAACAGAACATGGAAACCCAATGTTAAGCGTGTTAAGGCTATGGTTAAGGGTACTCCTTGCCGTGTTAACGCCTGTACAAGATGTCTGCGTTCGGGCAAGGTTGAAAGAGTATAGTCTCATACTTAAAAAGGACGGCGGAGCCGCCCTTTTTTAATGCCAAAATACTTAGGTGCTGTTACATTATAACCTCGTTTCTGTCCCCCCCGCTGACGCTTGTTGAAACTTCGTTTGAATTGGTGACTATTCAGTATATAGCATAATGCACAAAAAACAGTTCTTAGCAACCACAATCGGAAACGAAAAACGGGGGGTGCGGGACGGAGTCCCGCTTCTCGGGGACTCCGTCCCCGAACCCATCCCAGATTTTTTGTGCAAAACAACGAAAAGCCTCAAAACAACTGAATAGTTACTATAATTGAAGACAGTCTCCGCTATGTTTTTCGTCTTTGCAATTCAACTGTTTCGCGTATTCGACAAGCCTGTCAATGCATAGCTCGAACGCTGCACCGTAGGAATGCTCTTCTTTTATAGGAAGAGTCTTTTTTATACAGTCAACAACGTATTTGACGGCTATATCAAGCGATTTTTGCAAGTCTCCGCACAGCGTCATCGCACCCGTAAACACGCTTGCGAACATATCGCCCGTACCGTGAACAGGCTGAGGAATATTTTCGCCGAATGAACTGTAATATGTGCCTGTCAGACCGTCATACGCCACAGCCCCCTGATGCATACCGTCAAAACAAACGCCTGTTATAACCGCCGTTTTACAGCCAAGTCCGGTTAACTTCTTTAGACAGCTTTTAACATAGTCTTCATTATATTCTTCCGCATAAGGCATTCCCAACAGAAACGATACTTCCGTCATATTTGGCAGAATAATATCTGCTTTTTTGCAAAGGTTCCGCATTTCGTCGGCAAAACTGCTGTCAAACCCTACGTAAAACCTGCCGCCGTCGCCCATAACAGGGTCAACGATAATTTTCGTGTCATGACCTTTTATATCATCGAAAAGTTCTGAAATAATCCCGATTTGTTCCTTCGAACCGAGATACCCGGTATAAATACCGTCAAAATTCAAGCCAAGCTTTTTCCAATGAGCCGAAATTGCGGGAATATCCTCCGTTAAATCACGGAAGGTGAACCCCTCGAATCCGCCTGTATGCGTCGAAAGCACGGCGGTCGGTATTACAGCCGTCTCTACGCCCATTGCAGAAATAATAGGCAAAGCTACTGTCAGCGAACATTTTCCGAAACAGGATATGTCCTGTATGCTTACAACTCTTTTCATACATACTCCACTTCAGGAACTATACAGTTCCTCACAGATAAATTTTTTCTCCTTTGTTAATTATACTGGATTTGATGCGATATGTCAATAGCCAAATTTAACTCCGCCAATCTGTTTAAGAGCGGCGGAGTTTTTCGGTTTATTGAGTTAATGCGATGGGGAGAGTCTTTATCTTTTGAACAACGTAGTCCTGAATAGCAACGGCACAGTTGCCCTGAATTGAGTTTTGACCTGTAATCACCTTGGCGTTTGCCTGCGCTTTTTCGCTGATAGTGTATACGTCGGGTTTCAGCAGATAAAGTCTGAGCATAACAACGTCTTCGATTGAAACGGTGCCGTCGCCGTTAATATCGCCGTATATAACGTCGGAGGAACCTGTCGGGTTGGACGGTTCAACCAGTGTTTCCTTGATGAGTGTTGCTCCGTTAAGCTTAACGTGGTCTCTCGGAGTTTCAAATTCGCCGCTGGCGTTCATGCCCCACCACGGTTGAAATTCGAAAGTTTTTTCGTTCTGGACAAGCTTCAAAAGCTCGGCGAGAACCGCTTCATCCTCAACCGAAACGTTAGCTCCGTAAGTCGCACCCATTTTAAGGGCTGTGATTTCGCTGAAATCAACAACAACTTTACCGTAACCGAACCAATGAACGCCTACCCAATAGCTTACGCCGTCAAGCATTATGCCGTTAAAGCAGAGACCGCCCATTATTCCCGTAACGCTGCCGATTGCCTCAATATCAAGTTCCAGCTTGCTGCCGATTGCTTCCGGGAATGTCAGCTTAGGCCAACTGCCCGTATCGTTCAGAACGCCTTCGATACGTTCGGTCTTGAATTCAGGAGGGAGCACAACGGTGCTGTTTGTACCCGCATATTTCATAAGCCCCATAACGACTGTCGGGTAAGCCCATTCGGCTTTCGCTCTGTTAAGGATACCGAAAGCCTCGCCCGCAGTCGGATTTGTTACATTGTTATCCCACCAAACGCAGGGGATGTTTCTGGCTTTTGCCGCAGCAATATAGTATGTCGCAAAATTTGTACGTGCCTGAGTATTTTCTTCTTTGTTTCTTGCGCCGAATTCGCCGATTACAACGGGGACGTTGTTCTTTATAAAGTGGTTGTAGAGAGAATCCATAAGGTCGTCGATTTCTTTCGTATCCTTCGAATTAAGCGTGAAATTAGGCGTGCTCTGCGGGTCTGTCAACTCGGCAAGAGCGAAAAAGTACGGTCTGTACGCATGAACGGACGCTATAATCTTATTCACCGCAGTATCGGAAGGCATTGTAAACGCCTCGTGCATAATGCCCTCGGGACCTGCACAGTAGCCAGGAACCATTATATAGCGGTTAGCATTTTTTCCGCCGGCAGCACGGATTGCATCAACGGCGGACTGATTAAGCTTGCAGATATTCTTGATGGCGTTCACGACACGGGCATTTCCCGCAGCGTTGTAGCTTGCGTCAGGTATCCACCACTCGAATTCATCTCCTACGAGGCGGGGCTCGTTGAGCGTTTCAAAAACAAGATGCTCGTCGTAATTTTTGAATTTCTCGGCGACCTGTTGCCAAATGGCAGTCACATATTCCGTAGAAAACTCCATCTTTTCGTCGCTTGGATAAAGCCAGTTCAATTCATTGTCATGATGAATATTAAGGATTACATACATATCATTGTCGACAGCATAATCGACAACCTCCTGAACACGGTTCATCCATGCCTCGCTGACCGTTAAATCCGTCTTGCTGACAACGTGGTTATGCCATGAAACAGGGATACGTATTGTCTCAAAACCGCCCTCTTTCACCTTATCTATCATCGCCTTCGTTGTTTTTATGCCGCACCACGACGATTCAAGACCCATATTGTCTCCGAATCCCGTTCCTGTTGCGTCAAACGTGTTGCCTAAGTTCCAACCTATCGCCATTTTCTTCGTGAAATTCATAGCGTCAGTATCAGGGATTTCTTTTTTTGCAATACTCAATTCAGGTATTACGATTGACGGCGTGGAAGACGCAACTGTGCTGAACTGTCCCGCAAGACCCAGCGCCATTGTCAGTGCCGTTACGGTACTTGCAATTCTTTTTCTTAACATATTTCAATTCCTTTCTAAATTTGATTGCGGACTGTAAACCGCATATACAAGTTAAGTGTACCATATTCAGGCAGTAAAGTCAACTGTTTTTGGATGTTTTTGTCGGTAATTATAAAAATCGGCGAATTATTTGTGCGTATTTCACAAAAAACTGCATAACATTCCGACAGCTGTGCTTTTGGCAATTTATGGGGGGATACCGAGAAAGCGTCGTCAAAAACGGGCGTTCTGACGAAACCAACCAAATTGACAAAATGAAAATTCAGGATTTAGAATAATTTTTCACAAAAAATGCACCGAAACTTCCGTTCGGTGCATTGGATATTTCGTAACACTTCCTAAGCAGAACCCAATCTGAAATAAATGCTCTGCATCTTCTTGTCGGTTTCGGATATAGTATCGGCGCATTCTTTAAGCTGCATAGCAATTTCTTCGGTTATGTGACCGCCGTATTTATATTTTAGCTGATGTTCAAGGCTTGCCCAAAAGTCCATAGCAATCGTCCTGATTTGGATTTCTACGGGAGCGTATCTCCTCTTATCCGACAGATAAACAGGTACGTTCACCACAATATGGTAACTTCTGTAGCCGCTGGCCTTGGGATTGAGAATATAGTCCTTGATTTTCATTGTAACAAATTCGTGATGACAGGTTATGAGATGGGCGATTGTGTATATATCCTCAATATAATAACACGTAACCCTAACCCCTGCAATATCAAGAAGATTTCGCATTGCCGAATCGGGAGTGACGGCGAGGCCTTTCTTCTGCAGTTTTTCGATTATCGAATTCGCCGATTTAAGTCGGCTGTCTACGGAATGTATGGGATTTCTCTGAAACTTAACGCTAAACTCCCCGTCCAATATGCCCAAATGCGTTTCGACGGTCTTGATAGCCGAGTCGTAAAGATGCTGTAATCCCAGAAATTCTGAGAAAGTCTCGGTGACAATGGGGTTGTTGACTATTGCGGGAAGATTTCCGATAGCGTCAGAGATAAAATTCTTTTCTGTCAAAGCCAAAGCGAATTCCCCCTAATCTGCCAGCCTTTGTACAAGCGCTTCAAATTTGGAGCTTGTATTAATAAATGCGTCAAGCACTTCGGGAGCAAAATGTGCAGGTTCGGTGCGTCCGTCGCCGTTGACGATGATGTCATACGCTTCTTCGTGAGTAAACGCCTTTTTATAAGGACGGGAACTTGTCAAAGCGTCATAAATA
>Ga0209737_10001302_pt1 | contig 18066 bp, 23 predicted proteins | sample TergutCu122P3_FD_187284 | JGI IMG/M metagenome (GOLD analysis project Ga0209737, IMG submission 187284) | Cubitermes ugandensis P3 segment gut microbial communities from Kakamega Forest, Kenya - Cu122 P3 (SPAdes) (version 2) | ecosystem: Host-associated > Arthropoda: Insects > Digestive system...
AGGTTTCACAAACTTGTTTTATTGTGTGTCCTTTTTGTTTGTAAGCTATGGCGGTTTCACGGAAATCTATACTATGCGTCATAACAAAGGCTATAATACAGCGCAAAATTTAAACTAGTCTGCTATACTAACGAAATAATGCCAATCACTATCAAAGCCACTGCTAACATATTCACATCAGCCGGTGGCTCAGATGGTTGTATCTTGAACTGTTCAATCATATCTAACTTTCCTCTACAAGTTTACATTAAACCAATTTATGCCATGGTATATAAACAAAGTAATGCCGGCAATTTTTGCAAACTTTCAGTTTAATAATTTTTATGAGTGATATTTCTGAAAAAACAAACAACTCTTCAATAGTATTCTGAAGCCTTGTTACGTGACCAAAAACTTTTTTACTCTTTGCTCTTTCGCATTATACGTTATGCATAACATTAACATGTTGTATTTGTTTCAACCTATAATTGTGATTGTTATTTCGTCAGCATTGCTGCTTTATTGGTATCGTAAGCGACGTTTCAGTTGGATGGTACTTGTATTTTCGTTAGCCGCTTATGCAGGTGCAATTGCACTAAAATATGCGATGCAAATCCCAACAATAGATTATGTTATAAATTCGGGGCCTGTAGCATTAGGTGCTTATTATGGTATTCAAACAATGATTTTTGAAGTTGGTTTGGCTTTCCTTATTGCTTGGATAGCACTACGTTATAACGTACTTAGCAGAAAAGATTGCGAGGGCTACGCTTCTGGCTTAGCATTTTGGGAAAACGCGGGTTTACTCGGATTTTTATCTATAATTAACTTATGCGCCCTGTATAGCCTTCTTTCGTCAGATACACTTGTTGCACAACAACTATACGAACAGTTAACAGCTAGTTCACCAGAACTTTTTGCCTCTAACTCAGAAGTTCTTGGTGTAGTTGCCATTAGCGTTTTTGAACGAATTTCCTCAGCAATTCTTCATTTTGCATGGGGTTATCTTTGCTTTATGGCAGCTTACCACCACAAATCACGCCTGTTCTTGATTGCGTTACCTATGGGCTTAATTGACTTCCTAGTGCCTTTCGCAGGAAACTCTTTACGGTCACTGATAATATTTGAACTGGTAATATTTGTTTTTGCAGTGTTATCTTTACTTGTCGCATGGCGTGTAACAAAAAATTTAAGAAACCAACAAACCGCCAACACAGAAACACCACTCACTGCTAATACCCCTACGTCGCCAACAACAATTAACAACAAAACTGACACAGTAAATACCACTACAGACATCAGCAACTTGTAATGCTCAATATTTTTATTATCGACGTAAATTTTTCAACTTCAAACATGTCATACGTATGTTGTGACTCTTAAAGCCACTTTGAAGCAAAAACGGCGTTTTTAGTGTTAAAATAAAAAAATGGAAATGTTGCTTTTTGATTTAAATATTTGGTGGTGAAATGTTTATTGTGGTGGTGTGGAGTTGGTTTGTTTCATTGTAAAGAATGCAATTGCAAGCACTAATGTCGCTATCCATATGAGTAGTAGTCCCACTGCGATTATGGAGAGTATTGCGCCGATTAGTAGAAGAAGACTTACTGTTGCAAACCTGTTTGTGCCTGAATGTGTGGCAAGATCTTTTAGGGAGCGTCTTATAAAGAACGTTGCAATTATTGCTGACACACAAAATATGGCTAAAATCAGCAGCAGTATTGTGAGAAGAGGCATAACTGCTGAAAGGTCAAGATTAGCGATGTCTGGCGTTAAATTTTGAAGAGATGATGGGTCGCCGTTCCAGTCGGGATAGAGTTGATGCGTCAAATCCATTGATAATGGCAAAAGCTTTACTTCTGCAATGATGCTCATGAGAATAGAGCCGATTATTGCCACTACACCGCCAAAGAGAGCATTGGTAAAGATGTTTTTGTTTTTGTAGAAATTGGCAAAACCATAAAGACTAACTATGATAAGAAGACCGCCAATAATCTCGATGCAGCCAAAGACAAGTGTTTGATTAACAAACAGTGGTATACAGCCAAGAAACATTAGCAATGCGCCGATTGTACCTAAATTTTTACTTGTTTCAAAATTCACTTAGTGTTCCTCCATTTCTCTTTTAACACTTAAGAATAAAGCGCATATTAAATCTTATGTCTCTAAAATAATGCTGAATACTCAAATTGTGACTTATGCCACATTTGTTTGTTTAGACTTTTAATTTGTTGCCCTACTTCACTAAAAAGATGTAGAACTCGTTTAAATAACAAGGAAGAGCAAACTGAGAAATGTTTACTCTGTCTCTTCTGTTTCTTCATCTTCTTCTTTACTGCTATGGTAAACATAGAGAAAGATTAATGATATAGCAACTGCTGTTGCACCCATCATGATGTATTGCAATACTGTGAAATATGCACTTAGTTCCATTGAGATTCTCCTTATGTACTTATTCTTGTAGCATCTAAATATTTAAGGTGTAGCTTTTTCTAGTTCTATTAAGCATGGTGATATAGCAAATTTTAGTGTATACAACAACTATTTCCCAGACGTTTTTTTCCATTCTCTCATAAGCATATTATACTCTTCATCGTTACTGTCAATGGTTTCAAACCAGCCTAGATTTTGTGCAATTTTTTGAGCAAAAACGTGATAACACATGTGAACTTTTTTATCTAAAACTCTAAAATAAAAATCATCACAGGTACAGTATTCTGCTTCAGGCATAATCAAATAGTCACGTTCACGACCTATAACAATCCAAACTACACGCCCACTGGGACTAAACCGGTACTTTTTAACCCTATTATCTTTAAGGGTATCTAACGCTTTAGTGAATCGCTGCCCAAAAAGCTCATAGAGCTCACTAATATTCTCCCCAGACAGTTTACCCGCTACCTTAGCTTGCCTGCATATAGCATTCAAAGTTTCTACTTCAGAGTTATTATTAACAGCCAATAGCATACACTGTAAACATCTAGAAAAAATGGAACATTTAGCCTTTTAGTCTAACTTATATTAATCGGATCCCCTTTAGGGTTACCCAAAGGCTCAAGTTTAGGAATAACCACTTCTAAAACACCATTCTTATAAGTTGACCTAGCCTCTTTAATACGGGTTTTAACAGGCAACTCTATTTCCTTATAATACTTATACGGCGAAGTATCCACAGATATAGTTAAAGCATCCTCCGTACCATGAAGCTTAATATCTGTCTTTTCAACACCTGGCAATTCAACAACAACCTGAATTTCCTCAGCATTATTCACAACATCAACAAGAGGCTCACGTTCCTCTTTAACCTCAGGACCATTATGGCTCTTTTTAACGTTCCCAAACTCCTGAATATCAGGCTTACCATCAGGTCCAATCTTCATACTATACCCATACACAAACGGTCCTAGCTCCTTGACAGTACTCCCATCTGGTAATTTACGCTCCTTAACATACTCTTTAGGCCCTTTCTCCTGAAAACTCTTAAACTCATCCTCCATCATCTTCTCCACCTCGCGAAACATATTATCTATATCGCCAAAAAACGGCCCTTTAGACTGTGCACGACGCTTTTTAAACCATTCAGGCAAATCATCATCATCATTTTCGAAAGACAAAGCTAAATCACGAAACATAATAAAAACATCGACTCCAATAAATTTTACGTAACACATCTATATGTTAAACAACCTAAACATATCTCACATCATTCAGTAAAATACAATTTTTCTCCAATTTAACTCTCTTTAGCATACATACATCAGACAGCTTATCAAAAATAAAACCGTTAAACTTGGAATATTGTCACTTTTAATTTTTGATAGCCTGCGATGAAAAAGGGGTTTGTATTAAAATTTGACTAAGCTAAGGATTGCATCATGGATATTAGTGTTACCTGATGCTACAAATTTCAGGGTTTGCTTTGGATCTAATTTAACGTCAACTGGTTGATTATCTACATCAGTTATTAACCCGCCTGCTTCTTTGATTATCAAAAATCCTGCGGCTACATCTGTTGTGCGTAGTTTACCTCGTATGTCAACAAAAGCGTCAGTTAACCCGTTAGCAACATAACACAATTCTAAAGCATTAGCACCGTAATGTCTGATATGTTTAGTTTGTTGGATTAAATCGGTTAGTTTAGGTGCAACTTCTGCAACTTTGTAAGTATTAAGATCCATTCCAAGTACAGCTTTTTGAAGATTTGAAACTTGTGAGGTTATAATTCTCTCACCATCACGATATGCCCCTTTGTTTTCTTGTGCCATATACGTAATGTCATGATACAAATCAGTGACTAAACCAGCGTAAACTTCTGATATGACTGGTTTTCTTGAAACAGCAATTGACGAAGCGTAAAATGGTAATCCACGTAACAAGTTGGTTGTGCCATCAATTGGATCAATTGTTATGTGGCACTCTTCTGGATTGTTGCCATACTTTTCAAAACCTGATTCTTCGCTGATTAATGAAAATGAAACGTTATGATCCTGTAACGTGTTAACAATAGCTTTCTCCGCAGCTAAGTCGACTGGTTTCATTGCATCTCCACCTGCGCCTTCACCTAAGTCAGGCTGGGGGTCATTTAACGTTTTTAAGTGCGGTTTTATTGCTTTTCCAACATTATTTTTACAATCAGTCAAAATTTTAAACCAGTCAAGTTGTGTGTTCATTTTACTCTTCCTGTTTCCTGTCTAATTATTAGACTTGATAAATAATGTCCTAAAATTAAACATTTATGTTGACATAAACACGCTCTTGTTTGAGTTTTATTGATTAATTCGTAGCTTTGGGTTGTGAAAATTGGTGTTATTTATGTGTGAATGTTATCAAAAAGTTTTGAACAGTTTTTGTTACACGGTTTTGTGTAACGTCTTGATTTTTAAACTAGAAAAATCATCTTGTACCACAATGTATTTATGCGGGGTTAAAAAGCTACTTTAATCGCATCTTAACATGTTAATTTAGGAGTAAAGCTATGTCAGAAGCAAATGTAGTGTTGATCGGTAAAAAGCCAGTAATGAACTATGTGCTTGCTTGCATAACCTTCTTTCATGGCGGAGCTAAAGAAGTTAACATCAAAGCGCGAGGAAAAGCAATCAGTAGGGCTATTGACGTAGCTGAAGTTGTAAGACGTAAATTCCTTCCAAATGTGAAAGTCAAAGCAATTACAATTGGAACAGATCAAATTCAACCTCAAGATGAGGGAACACAACTTAGTAACGTGAGTACGTTTGAAATAACACTTCAACGCTGAAAACTCAAAATAACTCTGTTGTTGCTTCTCCTATTCACAATAAAAAAGGCGATTCAATAATGAAAACAGAACTGTGCAGTTTCTGCTTAAAAAGCGGCATGTTATGCCAGAAATGCTCTACTAAAGTAAAAGCTGGGGAAATCAGTGACTTAGACCTTAGAATCGCTAGATTCCTTCTTAACATGGAAGACAAGTATCCTACGCTTCAAAACGTTTGTTTTTACAAAGCCGTTGAAGTAGATAAAACCTTAGCAATACTCGTGGGACACGGAGATGTACCCCGTTTACTAGGTTATGGCGGCAAAATTATCAAAGCCTTGAGTGATGAAACAGGCAAAAATGTACGTATCCTCGAATATGGTGTTGATGACCGTAAATTCCTGGAGGATCTTTTTGTTCCCTTTAGCATTTTCACAATTAACACTATCTGGTTGCCAGACGGAACAACTGAAACTCGTGTCATTTTAAAACGCAAACGTGGTCAACAGTTACCCTTTGACTTATCCACACTTAAAGGCATTGCTCAAAACGTAAGAAAAATGTCTATTCGTGTCGAATTTGCAGATTAACGGTTGAAATTATTATGAACATGGACTTCATTGCCGACTGGGTAAGGACTCACAATATTTACAATGTTTCTTCAGATATAGATACACAAGAAGTTGTCCTATTTGGATGGGTTCAAGAAGTCCGTGATCTTGGCGGTATTCGCTTTATTATAATGCAAGATAGCACAGGAACTATTCAAATAACAATACCTAAAAAACGTGTAGATCCTGCAGTATTAGAAAAATCCGAATTTTTACAGAAACGTTTCAGTATAGCTGTAAAGGGCATCGTCAAAAAAACAAATATGACACCCCGCGGCATTGAAATAGTTCCTACACAAATTAAACTTTTAAACACAGCTGTTGAACAGCTGCCAATAGATATCACCGGCAAAACACCCGCAAGCATTGAAGCACGACTCGATGCCCGCGCTCTTGACCTAACAACCGAAACTACCCTTGCAGTTTTTAAAATTAGACATACAGCTCTACAGGCAATCCGCAGTTTCCTGTTTGAGAAAGGCTACCTTGAAGTTCAAACTCCAAAAATCATAGCCTCTGCAACAGAGGGCGGCGCAGAACTTTTTAGTATAAAATACTTTGACCAAACAGCATATCTCGCCCAAAGCCCACAGCTCTACAAAGAACAATTAACCATGAGTATGGAAAAAGTCTTTGAAGTAGGTTCCTTTTTCAGAGCTGAAGAATCACATACTAGACGTCATCTAAGTGAATTTACAAGTGTGGATGTTGAACAGGCATTTGCTAACGCAGATAACATGATGGCACTCTTAGAACAGGTTATTCATCATGTCTTTGTAACAGTTAAAGAAAAATGCACTAACGAACTTCACACACTTAAATACAAATTTGAAGTTCCAGAACTTCCATTCAAACGCTTAACATACACCGAAGTCCTCGAAAGCCTAAAAAAACGAGGCGTAGACATTACTTGGGGTGAGGACATTTCAACAGATGCCTTCCGTGAATTAGGCAAACTTTATCCATTCTTTTACTTCGTAACCGAGTGGCCTTCGAAAGCTAAAACTTTCTATATTAAACCACAAAAAGACAAACCTGACGTTTGCGAAGGGTTCGATCTCATGTGGCGTTATATAGAACTTGTTTCTGGCGGAACAAGAATCGAGCATAAGGAACAGCTTGTTAATAGAATGCAAGAAAAAGGCTTAAATCCTAAATCCTTCGAACATCATCTTCAAGTATTTGACTGGGGTATGCCTCCTCATGCTGGTTGGGCTATTGGCCTTGAACGTTTAACAATGATTCTCTCAGGCCGAAAAAACATCCGCGAAACAACACTATACCCCCGTGACAAGATAAGATTAACTCCATAAAAATTGTGGTAAACATTCCTTTTTTATTTAGCCTTACGTTTTATGCTAAAATTTTTGTTTTTGTTGCCTAGTTATATTCTTAAGTCAGTATCTATTACTAATGTAAAGGTTTAATTTAACAAACGTAACAAAAAGTGAAAGCTTTGGAGCCATTAACTAAACGTTCAATACAACTTCTTAAAACTCTATACGAGAAAGGATGGCCAACTAGTACCTATACGCTTCGCGTTAAGCAGGATGAGTTGTCAAATCAGTTAGGTATAAGTCGACAGGCTCTCAGTATTCATTTGCGCAAACTAAAAAGCCGTGGTTATATTCGAACTGGTAGAGGTTTTATTGATGTTACTGATAAGGGTCTTGATGTTCTAGGTGTATCTTCTCCGGTTTTTATTTTATTAAAAATTTCGCCGGTAAAACGTATTTTGATTTATGAGCAGCTTCGTCAGTTGCCAATTTCTCGAGCTTTTCGTGTTGCAGGTAATGTTGATGCTTTAATAATGGTTGAGCGTGAAAATCTTGATGATGTACTTAAGAAACTCTACAATATTGACGGTATAGAAGCTACTCGATCATATGTTACAATTGATGTAATCAAATAAACTGTAAAGTTTAGACAAAAGATATATTTGACAGTTAATCATCAAAGTGGAGAAGAAGGATAACAGCAATGCCGATATTAGATCCAGTTAAGAAAACAATTGCTCAAAAAAACAGGTTATACATGAAAATTTGTCGCGACTGTGGCGCACGAAACGCAGAAACAGCGCTAAAATGCCGCAAATGTAAACGTAAGAATTTGCGATGGAAGAAACGCGAACTAGTCAAATAATCATTCTTCTTTCATTTTATTTTCTTAAACTTTAACTACGTTTTCTAAATTTCTCTCTACATGTAATAATGTAATTTTTAACCTTAAATTTAGTTGACGTTTAAAGTGTTTTTGTCAGCGTTTCTATGCTAAAAACAGTGTTTGCACAACCATTTTTTAGCAGTGGTATAGCTTGTGCTGCTATATCCATATTGTTTAGTAATGGTCGTAACATTTTAACTTCTTCGCCACATGCTACACCAATAGCTCCTTCATATTTGGCGCTGTTCAAAATTTTAGGAATACAGCTACCACCTGACAAAATAAACACATCATAATTTTTTTCTTTGGCTATTGTGTCTGCTTGATTGACAATACAATCATCAGAACAATGTGAGCAAACGTAACTAGGAATGTTTGTGTCAAAAACCGCTTTACAACGGCTGTCTAAATGTTTTCTTGAACAGTGTGGAAGTAAGAGCGCCCTTTTTTTGCTTTCTAAAAATTTATTCCGCTCAATAATATTTTCGGCTTGTAAGTTCATTAAATCGTTAAGCAAAACTATGGCGTCATTAATGTTTAAACCTGTTACTTCTTCAATTTTGAACTTTTCTATCATGTGCATGGAAGTTTTTAAAACAGTTGTATGCATACCTGTTTGATAACTCGTCGTAGCAAGTTCGGTAAAGAAAAACTTTGGTACCTTGGATAAATCGAAAGTAAATTTATAGGGCATATGCCTAAATATGAAAAAATCATGCTTAAAAAAATACCTATTACCCAGCCTTGTTTATGGCGTGATATTTTTTGTTTTACTTTATTTTCACAAAAATACGTAAAAATATAGTTTAGAAAGAGACAAAAACGGTTTGTGTTAGAGGCTTATTTCAAACATTAACTGGTTTACAAGTTCTTTATAACGGTTTTTTATGGTTATTTCAGTAATTTGTACAATATCTGCGATTTCTTTTTGCGTTTTATGTTCCCCCATTAAAACCAGTGCTATGTAGCCTGCTGCCGCTACAATGCTTGCTGGATTACTGCGACCTGCCGTAAGTTTACTCTCTTTTGCGGCTATGAGAATCTTGTGAGTTACTTCTTCAACTTTTTCTTGTATTGTACCATTATCGGAAAATTTTATTATACATTGATCTGGTTGAAGTGGTAATATTGAATAGTCAAACTTTTTTACCAAAAAGCGATAGTTTCTTCCTAACTCTTTTTTACTTACTGATGAGGCATGCACAAAATCGTCAAGGGTTTTTGATAGACCGCACTGCCTGCATGCTAAATAAAGTGTGGCTGTTGCTATCCCTTGAATTGAGCGCCCACTAATTAAACGCTCTTTTACCACTTTTTGATAAATACCTGATGCTGTTTCTAAAACATTTTTAGGTAAACGCATTTTGCTAGAAATTTTTGTCATCTCAGATAATGCATAAGCTAAGTTGTGTTCTGTTGAACCTGTAACTCTTATACGCCTCTGCCATTTACGTAACCGGTAAACCTGAGTTTTCTGGTCAACTGGCACATTTTCATAATATTGGTTTACTCGATTATGCCAGTCAATAACTGTTGTTAAATCTTTATCATGAATAGTATATGTTAAAGTCGCATTGGATCTTGCACGGTTTGTTGTCTGTTTTTCATTAAAATTTCTCAATTTTGTTCCTTTATTTACTACTACACTTTTTTGATTAACAACAAATCCGCAGTCAATGCAAACAATTTCAGCACTCTCATAGTCACGCATTAATCTTGTGCTGCCACATTCTGGACATGCTTGCGTTTCCATTATTTCAATTTTTAATATTGGATCAATCTCAAACGGGTCGTCATCACGGTCTTTAACCATGCCTTTTACTCCGCGTTTTTGATGGAAGTAAATATAACGGTTTATTCAATAATGCTGTAGCATCTTTTATGCTTACCTTAATCACTGCATACGGTGACGATACAGGACCAATGATGTCAAAAACTTTGCCTACAACTGTTAAATTCTCATCAGCTACTTCACAGCCAATTTTTGGAGTGCTATCTATCTTAATAATAAGACAATTTGATGGTGTAACATTTAACACCTTGCCAATCCTTTGCAATTTTTATCTCCTCAGAAAAACATGAAGCTCAATGTAACTCTACATTTAAAGTTTTTGTTTTCTCATCCAATAACGGGCAAGTATAACCAAATTTTAGCAGAAACCTTATTTAAGAAGAAACATTGATATGACTCTACCTTAAAAGGGTGAGGTCAAGAAAAATATGACAAAACCATTCTATGTAAAAATTGATGTACCGCAAGAAGTCGTAGATGCAGCCTATGAAGCCCTATCAACCGCTTCAAAAGCTGGCGCAGTTAGAAAAGGAACTAACGAAGCCACAAAAGCTGTTGAACGCTCAGTAGCAAAACTTGTTGTAATAGCTGAGGATGTTGATCCTCCAGAAGTTATTGCCCACTTGCCTTTGCTTTGTGATGAACGAAAAATTCCATACGTGTTTGTTCCAACAAAAGAAGCCTTGGGAAAAGCAATAGGTATTGACGTTCCATGTGCGGCAGCATGCATAATAAAAGAAACTTCGGGTTTAATAAAAGAAATAATAACACGACTTGATCAGGTTAAACGAGGAACTCAGTAATGAGTACTAAAGAAGAACGCAATGCAGCGCAGGATGAATTAATTCCCGCAGAAGTTATACAGGTCATCGGACGCACAGGCGTTACCGGTGAAATCTCGCAGGTCAGAGTGCGCATCATGGAAGGCAAAGACAAAGGAAGAATCATCACACGTAACGTTAAGGGTCCCGTGAGAGCACAAGACATTTTAATGCTTCGTGAAACAGAACGTGAAGCAAAGAAAATTACAAGATAAACACAGATGGAGAATGATTGGTCATGCCAAAAGCAAGAAAATGTTCATTCTGCGGTAATGATTTCCCATCGGGTACTGGTATGATGTATGTTAAAAATGATGGTTCCGTTTTGTGGTTTGATTCAAGCAAATGCAAGAAAAGCAGCTTGAAATTCGGCAGAGATGCTCGTAAACTGAAATGGACCGAATACTACGGCAAAGAAGAAAAAGGCAAAGCCTAAATTTTTTTCGTAGTACGACATCAAACTATAACCTTTTTTACTTTTAGCTTATTTTTTATCATATTGTACTGTACTTTTTAGTGTAAAATGTTTGTTATAATAATCAAAAAACATGTGTGTTTTACTATTTACGTACTTAAATTTGTGTTACTCTTTAATATTTTTATTAATATTACGTTTTACGAAAATTATTACATACGATTCGTAAAATTTAAATATGCAATGTACTACTCTATACCAAAAAGAGGCAAATTAAATGTTCACATTCAGTGGCTGCACAACAGCCTTAATTACCCCAATGACTACAAATCAGCAGGTAGACTACGAAGGACTACGCCGTTTAGTTGACTTTCAAATTCGCGAAGGCGTAAATGGCCTACTAGCTGTAGGCACAACAGGCGAGTCACCAACCCTAAATTGGGAAGAACATAGCAAAGTAATTGAAAAAACCCGTGAATATTCCGGGAATCGCTGTTTTACCATCGCTGGTACTGGTAGCAATTCTACACAGGAAGCAATTGAAGGCACTCGACACGCTGAAATAGCAGGCGTAGACGCGGTTTTACTTGTTGACCCATACTATAATGGGCCAAGTTCACTAGAAATTCGTAGAGAATACATAGAACCCATAGCAAAGCAATTTCCTGACATGAAAATAATTCCATATGTAATACCGGGACGCACTGGAACTCAACTCTTTCCACAAGACCTTGCAATGCTGCATCAACAATATCCAAATGTGTGCTGTGTAAAGGAAGCAACAGGCGACATAGAGAATATGGCATTGACACGAAAGTTCTGCGGAGAAAATTTTGAAATTCTTAGTGGCGATGATGATAAAACATACCACATAATAGTGGATCCCAATATCAAAGCAACTGGGGCAATATCTGTAGTGGCTAATGTTGCACCACGGGCCGTAACAGACATGATTCATTACGCGCTTGACGGTGATACAGAAGCTGCTGCAGTGATTCATAAGGCCCTTCAGCCATTGTTTAATCTTGTTTCTGTGAAAACGCAGGAGACAACGCCTTTTGGTCTGGTTACTTGTAGGGCTAGGAATCCTCTGGCTTTTAAGACTTTGATGAACATTTTAGGTATGCCATCAGGACCTTGTAGGCAACCTTTGGGTAAAATGACCTGTGCTGGGCTTGAAGTTGTCCTGGCTGGTGCGCGTAAAGTTTATGAGGCAAATCCACAGGTATTTGAACCGATTGCTGACTTTTTTGGCGTAAACCTTAATGATCGCTTATATAATAAAGAGTATTTTGTGGGATTAACTTATGCTTAAACTCTGTGTTGCAGGTGCAGCAGGTCGAATGGGTGTTGCAATAATCCAGGAGGCTTTCTCTAAAGGCATCCCAACAGTTGGTGCTATAGAGGCTCCAAATAGTCCTGCTGTTGGTAGAACTCTTCGGAGTTTAGGAATATCTGAGCAGGATACAGAAGTTTTGTGTAGCGATCAACTTGTTAGTGCGCTTTCAAAAGCTGATGTTTTCATTAGTTTCACTTCTCCTGCTGCTGATTTGATAAATATTCCAGTAGCGGTTGGTCAAAAAAAGCGTGTAATTCTTGGTACCACTGGTTTTACTTCTGAACAAAACTGCGCAATTATTGATGCTATGAATGGTAAAGTTCCTGCAGTATTTTCTCCAAATTATAGTGTAGGCGTGAACATTTTTTTCAAACTTGTAGACACCCTTAAAGGGTTTCCTCAAAATTACGATTTTAGTATAAATGAAATCCATCATACAGGTAAAAAAGATGCTCCAAGTGGGACTGCTAAAGAACTTGGAGAAATTGTTTCAAATATGCGCAGTTACACAAAAACTGTTACCGGACGAAACGGTATGCGACCGAGGCAACCTGATGAGATGGAAATAACTTCATTGCGTGCAGGTGGCGTTTCTGGGATTCATACATTAACGGTCGCAGGTCCCCATGAAATGTTGCGGATTGAGCACACTGCATTTACTCGTTCTGGCCTTGCTCAAGGAGCAGTACATGCAGCTGAATGGTTAAGTAAACAAGAGGTTCCTAAAATATACAGTATGGCGGATGTTTTAGGTTTAACTTAACGGGTTTTGTCCGTTAACTTTTTTATCAGGTTAATATTATAACGATTGGAGGAAAATCAATATGTCAATGAAGCGTAAGGTCGCTATTTTAGGTGCAACAGGAGCTGTTGGTCAGCGGTTTATACAGTTATTACAGGGTCATCCTTGGTTTCAAATTTCTGTACTTGCTGCGTCTGAACGGTCTGCAGGAAAAAAGTATAAAGATGCATGTCCATGGCTTATGGAAACGGAGCTTCCTGCAGAAATTGCTGAAATGCCTGTTGTAAATGCTGACGTAAAATCTGTAGAGCAAGCAGGCGCAGATGTGGATTTAGTATTTTCTTCTCTACCTGGCGAACTTGCTGGTTCTGTTGAAACGCAATTTGGCGCCCTTTACCCCGTTTTTAGTAAAACAAGCGCGCATCGTATGGCCAAGGATGTTCCATTGCTCATTCCCGAAGTTAATCCTGATCATGCTGAAATGGTAAAGGTTCAACAAAAATTGCGCGGCTGGAAAGGGTTTATCGCAACTGACCCTAACTGTAGTACTATTCAACTTGCAATTACATTAAAGCCACTTATGCAGTTTGGCTTAAAACAAGTAATGGTATCTACAATGCAAGCCTTAAGTGGTGCCGGTTATCCTGGTGTTGCCTCTTTAGATATTATTGACAATGTAGTTCCATTCATTTCTGGTGAGGAAGAAAAAATGGAAACTGAGGCTCTTAAAATTTTAGGCAACTATAATAGTTGTAGTGGTACTGTGCAAAATGCAGTGTTTCAACTTAGTGCAAGTTGTAACCGTGTTAATGTTATGGATGGACACCTAGAGTCTATTTTCATAAAACTTGAGCAGAATCCCACTATGGAAGAGATAGAGGAAACATTTGTTAAATTTCAAGGGGAACCTCAAAAATTAAAGTTGCCAAGTGCTCCAGTTAACCCCATTATTGTACGACATGAAAAAAATCGCCCTCAGCCTCGGTTCGATCGTGACGCTGGTCATGGTATGAGTGTTGTGGTGGGAAGAATACGTAAAGACCCAATTATGTCCTTCAAATATATGTGCTTAGGTCACAATACCATCAGAGGCGCTGCTGGCGGCGGCATTTTAAGTGCTGAACTTTATGTCTCTAAAGGATTAGCCTAACTTCTTTTTTATGTTAATGATTTAGTTTGGTGTGAATTAATGGTCAAACGTAAACTTTGTGAACCCTTGGAAAACCGCAAAGGCGATTTGTATTTTGATGGTTTTTCAGTTGAGGAATTAGCAAAAAACTATGATACTCCACTTTATGTGATAAGTGAAAAACGAATCCGTGAAAACTATAACAGATTATACGATGCTATAGTAAACAAGTACAAAGATATACGAATTTATTATGCCTGTAAAGCGAACACTAACCTAACAGTGCTAAAAGTTCTCCAATCCGAAGGAGCATATCTTGATGCTGTTAGCCCTGGTGAAGTTTTCATGGGGTTAAGTAGTGGTTTTACTCCTGACCGCATTCTTTTCACGGGAGTTAGCGTTCGAAACGATGAACTTAAGTTTCTTGCTGATGCAGGTATTACAATAAATATTGACAGTCTAAGTGAACTTGAGCGTTTGCTCAAAATTGCGGTTCCCTCAACAATTTCTGTACGTGTTAACCCCCAACTCGGAGATGGTCATCATGACCACTGTATTACTGCTGGTCCACACGTAAAGTTTGGTCTTTGTGAGGAAGACGTTCTAAAGGCTTATATGGCTGCAAAAAAAGCTCGTGTTGAACGTTTTGGGATTCATATGCATATTGGCTCTGGTATTTCAAATGTTAATTCATACGTTTTGGCTGTGGAAAAATTGTTAGATGTTGCTAAGCGTGTTCATGATGAGTTAGGTATAACTTTTGATTTTATTGATTTAGGCGGGGGTTTTGGGGTTCCTTATGATCTAGATGATGCAGCTTTTGACTTGTCTGAGTATGTTTCTAAAGTTGTTTCATTGTTTAAGTCTAAAGTTAAAGAGTATAAATTAGGTAAACCGTTTCTATGTGTCGAACCCGGTAGATACATTATTTGTGATGCAGGTATTTTGTTAACTACTGTTAACACAGTAAAAATTACCAATAATCGTAATTTTGTTGGTGTAGACGCAGGGTTTAACACGTTGGTTCGTCCTGCTATGTATGGTTCTTATCATCATATTTTGGTGGCAGACAAGTTAAATTTGAAAGCTTCTAAAGTTTTTGATGTTGCTGGTCCTCTTTGTGAGTCAGGCGATGTTTTAGCTAAAGATCGTCAATTACCTATGGTAGTTGAAGGTGATGTTTTAACTATTCTTAATGCTGGGGCTTATGGTTTTAGTATGAGTTCACAGTATAATTCTCGACCACGCGCAGCAGAGGTTATGATACGTCAAGGAAAACCTGTAATAGTTAGGGAGCGGGAACAAATTCAAGATTTGTTGACAAGTCAACGGGTTGTTCAGCAGGGTGAGTAAATGCAGTTTTGGAAAATGCATGGATTAGGAAACGATTACATAGTAATTGATAATAGAGACGGAAAAATAAGTGACCAAAAGGCTTCAATTTTAGCTAAGCAGCTATGTATGCGCCGTTTTTCAGTTGGTGCTGATGGATTATTGTTTGTTTGCACCTCAAAAGTGGCTGATGTGAAAATGCGCATGTTTAACTCGGATGGGAGTGAAGCTGAAATGTGTGGTAATGGTATTCGTTGTTTTAGTAAATACTGTTATGAAACAGGTGTTTTTAAAAAGTCTGAGTTTAAAGTTGAGACTCTTTCTGGTGTAAAGGATATATTGTTAACTCTTGTTGATGATGAGGTTGTATCAGTAACAGTTGATATGGGTGTACCTATTTGGGAACGTAATTCTTTACCAATGGTTGGCGAGGGTACTTGTGTGAATTGCGATCTAGCTGTTGGTGAGGACACTTTTAGTGTAACATGTGTATCTATGGGTAATCCTCATTGTGTTATGTTTGTTGAAGATGTTAACAAGACACCTGTTGAGTATATTGGTCCTTTTGTGGAGAACCATACACTTTTTCCTAAACGTACTAATGTTGGTTTTGTACAAGTCATAGGAAACGATGAGCTTAAAGTTCGTGTTTGGGAACGTGCTTGTGGTGAAACACTAGCGTGTGGTACTGGAGCATGTGCTGCTGTTGCTGTGGCACATAAACTTGGTAAAGTTGGTAGCAAAGTTACTGTTCACGTGTTAGGCGGAGATTTACAAATTGAAGTTGGTACAAGCGTATTCCTAAGTGGTACTGCTGAAAAAATTTATCAAGGAACACTATTTGGAGAGTATTGATAGAATGAATTTTGAATATGCTGAAAGAGTTAAACGGTTACCACCGTACTTGTTTGCTGAAATGGAAAAAATTCAAAAAGAGAAAAGAGCTCAAGGAATTGATTTAATTTCCCTAAGCATCGGCGACCCTGATTTGCCTCCACCAAATTTTGTAATTGAAGCCCTTGCTAAAGAAGTGTCTGATTTGAAAAATCATAATTACTCCTTTAGTCAGGGTGAACCAGTTTTTCGAGAAGCCGTATCTGCTTGGTACAAGAACCGATTTGGTGTAGATATTGAACATGACCAAGTAGCTGCTCTATTAGGTTCTAAAGAAGGCATTGCAAACATCGCCCGTGCTTTTGTTAACTCTGGCGACAAAGTGCTTGTACCTGACCCAGCTTACCCCGTCTACGCTAATGGAAGCACCACACTCTGCGACGGCACAGCAATACCTATGCCACTGCTTGAAAACAACAACTTCCAACCAGACCTAGACACAATAAACACTGACAATGTACGTATGATGTTTTTAAACTACCCAAACAACCCCACAGCCGCAACCATTGACAAAACTTTCCTAAAACAAGCAATAGACTTTGCCAAAGACAACAACATAATCCTCTGCTATGACAACGCATACTCCGAAATCACATACGACAACTACCACGCCCCAAGCATACTTGAAATACCTGGAGCAGACGAAGTGGCAATAGAATTCAACTCACTATCAAAAACATTCAACATGACAGGCGACCGCATAGCCTTTGCAGTCGGCAACAAACAACTCATCACAGGTTTAACAAAAATTAAATCCCAAATAGACTCCGGACCACCCGTTTACACCCAAAAAGTCGCCGCCACAGCCCTAAACATGTACAAAAACAATGAACAACCAGAATTCTTACGCAAAAACAACAAAACCCTACAAGAACGTCGTGATCTCCTCGTAAACACACTAACAAAACTAGGTTACCCATGCAAAAACCCAAAAGCAACTTTCTACGTATGGGTAAACTGCAAAGGAGACTCTATGAAATTTGCCACTAAATTACTCGACGCAGGAGTCGCTGTAACCCCCGGCATAGGCTTTGGTAAACACGGCGAAGGATACGCACGTATTACATTCACACAACCCAAAGAACGCATCCAAGAAGCCTGCAACCGCATCACGAACGCTCTCTAACTGCCAAATACTCATCAACAGCACATCCTGACAAAATGTTGACAACAAAAACCGCTAAAATACTCAAGCTCCCAAAGCTACCATTTTTGGTCGTGTCCTAAGTTAAGTGAAATGGTAAATTTCTTTTGAAGAACCAAAAGTTTATGACCAAACCTACAACAATTTTATGCATAAGAGCTGATTTTGAAAACCTAATACCGCGCCTAACCAGTCTACTGCACCAAGTACGCAAAGACAAATGCTTGCGCTCAATACGCTGTGTATTTCTCTCACCAGATGTCACAACGCTTTCAGTGATACGAGTTTTATAAGCAGCATTATCATCACAATAAACAATACTTATTCTAAAAGGGGCAAGTAATGTGCGTAACTCATCAAGATACTTGTGTTCTCGTGTACCAAAACAATACGCTAACGGAACACCAGCCTTATGGTCGATTGCCCACCAGAGCCAACACTGCGAAGATTTGTCTGAAATATAAGACCACAT
>Ga0209737_10001303_pt1 | contig 18061 bp, 12 predicted proteins | sample TergutCu122P3_FD_187284 | JGI IMG/M metagenome (GOLD analysis project Ga0209737, IMG submission 187284) | Cubitermes ugandensis P3 segment gut microbial communities from Kakamega Forest, Kenya - Cu122 P3 (SPAdes) (version 2) | ecosystem: Host-associated > Arthropoda: Insects > Digestive system...
CTGCGGCTCACCCCAACCTACGGCGCTATTCTCCCCTCTCCCCTTGCGGGAGAGGGGTCGGGGGAGAGGGGTTCGTTTCTCCGCGTCTCCGCGTGAGGCAAAAAACCCACACATCTCCCCCTTTCCCCGCCCTTTTTGCAAAAAACCCTTTCCCGTAAAGCGCAAGCGGCATACAATGAGCACGTTGTTTTGACCCTTGTCTTTTCCTTGCCTTCATCCCTTTTTCAGAAAGGAAACACCATGAACACCCGCATTTCCAGTCATTCAGCATTACCCCCCCCCCCCCGTCATATTTTATTAGCATAATCCGGCGCTTCTCTCTCGCCCTGCTCCTTTCCTTCTTCGCCCTGCCTGCGCAGGCGCAAGTCGGCACCTGGGTCGATTTACAAACCGCTGCCAGCGCCGCAGGCGCAGGCAACATCCAACTCTCCGCCGTCATCAACGGCGCAGCCCAACTGACCATCGAACGCACCCTCACCCTCGATCTGAACGGCCATGCGCTGGCGATTACTCTGGATGCCCCAACCGGCGCAACCTCCAACGGCATCAAAATCAACAACGGCATCACCCTGACCATCATGGACAGCAGCTCGCCGAGCGCTGGCGTTCTTACTGTTACCAATGGCGCAAATGCCGCTAATCAGCCCACTCCCGGCAACGGCGCGGCGATCAACAGCAGCGACGGTACGCTCATCATCAATAGCGGCACGGTTGTCGCCAACGGCGGCCTATGGGGCGCGGGCATCGGCGGTGGCAATGAAGGCGAGGGCGGCACGATCACGATCAATGGCGGCACGATCACGGCCACCAGCGGCATCAACGGCGCGGGCATCGGCGGCGGCGCAGATGGCGCAGGTGGCACAATCACGATCAACGGCGGCACGGTCACGGCCACCTGCGGCGGCGGCGGCGGCGCGGGCATCGGCGGCGGGGCTCTAGGCGCAGGCGGCACGATCACGATCAGCGGTGGCACGATCACGGCCACCAGCAACGGCTGGCTCGGCGCGGGGATCGGCGGCGGGAGTCAAGGCGCTTCCGGCAGCATCGAAATCAGCGGCAACGCGACCGTGGCGTCTACCGGGAGGGTTGGCTTTAACGAATACGGCGGCGGCGCAGGCATAGGTTCCGGCGGCACCGACGGCGCGGTGGCGATGGCGGTCAACTCCATCAGCATCAACACCACCGGCACAGTAATCGCCACCGGCGGCGCGGCGGGTGCGACCACCGGCGGCGCTGGCGCGGCCATCGGTCAGGGCGGTTTTGACGGTGGCAACGGCGCGCCCGTTCTTCCCAGCGCACCGCAGGGCTTTACCGCCACGCCGGCGATCGGGCAGGTGACGCTTGCGTGGAGCGCGCCCACAGCGATCAACGGCATTGCGATCACGGGCTATCAAGTCTCCAGCAACAATGGTGCGACCTGGGCGAACGCCAGTTCTCCGACCGGACACACCTTCTCCGGCTTGACCGGCGGCACGACCTACACCTTCCAGGTTCGCGCACTGTTCAACAACGGCTTCGGCGTTGCGGGCAGCGTGACCGCCACGCCACTCGCCAACCTGGCAGGCACGACGACCTCGATCCCGGTGCTGCATCCGGTGGGGCTGCTGCTGCTCGCGCTGGCGTTGGGCGGATTGGCGGTGAAGCGTAGGCGTCAAACCTCGTAGGGTGGATAAGCCACGAAGTGGCGCAATCCACCAACAATCGCAAAGGGCGGGTTTCAAACCCGCCCTTTTTTGTAATTCACGCGAAGGCGCGAAAAAGGGCGTAGGGGCGCGATTTATCGCGCCCTGTTCATTCTCACGCCGAGACGCGGAGAACGCGGAGAAAAAACAATCTAACCGCAAAGAACGCATAGAGCGCAAAGAAAAAACCGTCATTCTGCGCGGCGCGAAGCGGCGTCGCAGAATCCAGAAAACACAGGGCGCGATAAATCGCGCCCCTACGCTCGCAATGACGCCACCTTTTTTTGCGTTCTTTGCGTTCTTTGCGGTTAATTCTTTTTCAACAAACCCCCGTCGGCTTCGCCGACACCCCCTTTGAAAAGGGGGCAAGGCGAGGGCTTTTCTTCTTCGCGGCTTCGCGGCTTCGCGTGAATATAAAAAGCCGTCATTGCGAGCGAAGCGAAGCAATCCAGCGATTTTTTTGTTGCGCACATTTTCTGGATTGCTTCGCTGCGCTCGCAATGACGCCACCTTTTTTTGCGTTCTTTGCGGTTAATCGTGTTTTTGATTCCCGGATGGCGCTTCGCTTATCCGGGCTACGCTTGCGGTGAAATGGTTTTCCTGATCCCTGACATCTGACATCTGACATCTGACCTCTGACATCTGACATCTACCCCCTGTCCCGCCGAAACCGCTCCACGAACGCCCCCAACGCGCTTTCTTCAATCGCTTCCCGCATTTCTCGCATCAGGCTGAGGTAGTAGTGCAGGTTGTGAATGGTCGCCAGCCGTGCGCCGAGGATTTCGTTGGCTTTTTGCAGGTGGTGCAAATAGGCGCGGGTGTAGTGGCGGCAGGTGACGCATTCGCAGGTGTCGTCGATGGGGCCGGTGTCGGTGCGGTGTCGGGCGTTGCGGATTTTGAGGTCGCCGAAGCGGGTGAAGAGCCAGCCGTTGCGCGCGTTGCGCGTCGGCATCACGCAGTCGAACATGTCGATTCCGGCGACGACACCGGCGACCAGGTCTTCCGGCGTTCCGACGCCCATCAGGTAGCGCGGGCGGTTTTCCGGCAATCGCGGCGCGATGTGGTCGAGCATGCGCAGCATGTCCTCTTTGGGTTCGCCGACGGACAGGCCGCCAATCGCGTAGCCGTGAAAGCCGATCTCGGTCAACGCCTGCAACGACTCGTCGCGCAAATCTTCGTACATGCCGCCCTGCACGATGCCGAACAGCGCGTTCGGGTTGCCGCCATCTTCAAACGCATTTTTCGACCGTTGCGCCCAGCGCATCGACAGCGCCATCGACGACGCCGCTTCCTGGCGCGTCGCCGGATACGGTGTGCATTCGTCGAACGCCATCACGATGTCGGAATTCAACACGCGCTGAATGTCCATCGACACTTCCGGCGTCAAAAGCATCCGGTCGCCGTTGATCGGCGACGAGAAGGTCACGCCTTCTTCGCGGATTTTGCGCAACGCGCCCAAGCTGAACACTTGAAAGCCGCCGGAGTCGGTCAGGATCGGTTTCGGCCAGTTCATGAAACGATGCAGTCCCTGATGCAGGCCGATCACTTCCAGCCCGGGACGCAACCACAAGTGAAAGGTGTTGCCGAGGATGATCTGCGCACCGTTGTCGATCAATTCGTCGGGCGCCATCGCTTTGACGGAGCCATAGGTGCCGACCGGCATGAAGATCGGCGTTTCGACGAGGCCATGCGTGAGTTGCAGGCGACCGCGACGAGCGCGACCGTCGGTGCGTAAAACGTCGAAGGCAAAGCTCATTTTCCCCTCGCCCCTTGTGAAAAGCAAAGCTCCGTCAGCTTCGCCGACACCCCCAGCAAACCCCCGTCCGCCTTCGGCGGCCACCCCCTTTGAAAAGGGGGCAAGGCGGGGGCTTGGGGCAAGCTGCACAAATGTGGCGTCATTCCCGCGAAAGCGGGAATCCAGAAAAAGCGTGCCCCACGATCTATACGGCACGCTTTCGTGTTTTTCGTGCCTTTCGTGGTTAAATGCTTTTCTTCGCGGTTAAACATGTTGCTCCAAAAGCATGGCGTCCCCGTAACTGAAAAAACGGTATTGTGCCTCAATCGCGTGCGCGTAGGCGGCGCACATGGTGTCGTATCCGGCGAACGCCGCAACCAGCATCAGCAGCGTCGAACCCGGCAGATGAAAATTGGTCAGCAAACGATCCACCACTTTGAAACGATAGCCGGGCGTGATGAACAGCGCCGTTTCGCCGCGACCGACACGCAGCGTCCCCGCATCATCCGCCGCCGACTCCAGCGCCCGCAAACTGGTCGTTCCCACCGCCACAACGCGAGCGCCGCGCGCGCGCGTCGCCGTGATCGCCGCCGCCGTCTCTTCCGAAATCTCGTACATCTCACGATGCATCACATGGCGCGACAAATCGTCATGCTGCACCGGCTGAAACGTCCCCGCGCCGACATGCAGTGTCACCGTCGCCCGCCGCACGCCTTGCGCGTCCAGCGCGGCGAGCAACGCCTCATCGAAATGCAATCCCGCCGTCGGTGCAGCGACCGCGCCCGGCACCCGCGCATACACCGTTTGATACCGCGCGTCGTCCGCGCCCTCTGCGGCGCGGCGAATGTACGGCGGCAACGGCATCTGCCCGTGTTCGTTCAGCCAGGCGACCAGATCGCCCGCTTTTTCAAACGGCCCCTCGAAGCGCACCTCGAAGAAACGATCCTGCCGACCCAGCACGACGGCGCGCGCCGCATCACCCATTGCACCCAACGCAATCACCGCGCCTTCGCTGGGCATGTGCGACGCCCGCATCTGCACCAGCGCGCTGTCGTCGCCGATCAGGCGCTCGATCAGCATCTCGACGCGCCCACCGCTGCCCGCCTTCTTCCCGAACAACCGCGCCTTGATGACCTTCGTGTCGTTGAACACCAGCAAATCGTCCGGCGCGATGAACTGCGGCAAATCCTTGATGGTGGCGTCCGTCAACTTTGGCGCACCGTTTTCCTTCGGAACAACATGCAGCAAACGACTGGCCGTCCGCTCCGGCAACGGATACTGCGCGATCAGCGACGGCGGCAGATCGAAGTCAAAATCGCTTCGCGTGAAGGTTCGCGGCGGCGGGCTGGAAACGGATTGGTCGGAAAGGGGCATGGTTGTATTTTACAGGACAGCATTCGTATCAGGACCACTCCCCTTGTGTAGATTCCTTACCTTCAAGGCATAGGTATCTACATAAGTATGGCGACATTTGCCCTGCTCCTCTCGCGTACCTCAAAAAGCGCCGCAGGCGCGTCACGTGAGTAACCGTCGGTGGAGCGCGAGCGTAGCGAGCGCGGAACCGGCGGACAGTCGATCCCAACATTCCTCAGCCCTGCAAGGGCTGAACCCCTCGTTCAGCCCCTGCGGGGCTGGGATGGTGAGATGTTCGCTTTCCGCCGGTTCCGCTCGCTACGCTCGCTCCACCGACGGTTACTCATATCACGCCCCTTCGGGGCTGCTTTTCTGTTTGTGTAAATACCTATGCCTTGAAGAGAACGGCTTCAGATGCCTTCTTCGCGCTTTCGTGTTTTTCGTGTTTTTCGTATTTTTCGTGCCTTTTCGTGGCTGAAGATTTTTCTTTGCGGTTAAAATGCTCTGCGACAGGAGCCAATTCATCATGGACGATCAGCAACGAATCCGCTACAGCCGCCACACCCTTCTAACCGAATGGGGAGCGGAGGCGCAGGCGAAATGCGCCGCCGCGCACGCCGTCGTCGTCGGCGTCGGCGGTCTGGGTTCCCCTGCCGCGCATTTCCTCGCGGCCTCCGGCGTCGGCACGATCACCTTGTGCGACAACGACGATGTCGAATTGACCAACATCCAGCGGCAAATGCTCTACGCCACCGCCGACGTCGGCCAGCGCAAAGTGGCGGCGGCGCGGGATCGGCTGCTGGCGGTCAACCCGACGATCACTGTTCACACCCGCGACGAGCGGATGGACGGTGCCGCGCTGGACAAACTCGTCCGCACCGCCGATGTCGTGCTCGACTGCACCGACAATTACAAAACGCGGCACGCGATCAACCGCGCTTGCGTCGCCGCCCGTGTGCCGCTGGTCTCGGGCGCGGTAATCCGCTTCGACGGACAAGTGACCGTGTTCGACGCCCGCAACGACGATTCACCGTGCTACCAGTGTCTGTTCAGTGAAAACGAAACGCTCGAAGAAGTGCGCGCCGCAACCCGAGGCGTTTTCGCGCCGCTGGTCGGCATCATCGGCACGACACAGGCGGCGGAAGCGCTGAAACTTTTGACCGGCATCGGCGAAGCGCTGACCGGACGTCTGCTGATTTTCGACGCGCTGGCGATGCGCTGGCAGACGGTGAACATCAAGCGGAAGCGGGATTGTCCGGTGTGCTCTGATCAGAAGTCAGAAGTCAGCGATCAGATATCAGTTGTCCGCGCGTAGCCCGGATAAGCGAAGCGCCATCCGGGAATCAAAAACACGATTAACCGCAAAGAACGCAAAAAGCGCAAAGAAAATTTCTCACGCGAAGGCACGAAGCCGCGAAGAAGGCACTTGAAGCCCTCCCCTTCAAGGGGAGGGTTGGGGTGGGGATGGGGTTATCAGACATCAACAGCCAGATATCAGATGTCCGTGCGTAGCCCGGATAAGCTGCGAAGAAAAACATTCCCCGCTTGCGGGAAAGGGGTAAAAGCGCTTTTTGCTTCCCGGATGACGCTTCGCTTATCCGGGCTACGCGTGCTGACATGAGCGCGGCTTGACGGCTAGACAGCACGGGAGTAGGATTTAATCCTATTCCAGCGGTTGGAGATTGCCATGCGAACCACCCAGCAAAGCCGATCCTTCCCGCGCCGTCACCGCCGAGCAAGTGCGCAAGCGCTTGGCGGCGGAAGCGTTTACTGCGGCTGAAAAAAAGGTGGCTTTCTTATAAAAGATTCCATCTGGTGTAAGGCCGATTTAACTGCTTCGCAAACGCAGCAATTCGTTCCTCAAGAAGATAAAAAGGCAAAACCATTGCGCTGTCATTTGAAAAAGCATCGTGCCATTCCAAAAGAGGCGTTTCCTCTTCGTACACAGACAAATGATCAAGAAGCTCCGGCTCCGCATGGCGCTCAGATAAAAAAGCCAGCTCTTTGAACAAGGCATTATCAAAAGCACATCTGATTTTTCTCGAAACAGGCCACAATGTGTTTGCGTCAGGCAAAAACTCTCCTGGTTGTATGTGTTTTAAATAGCAGTCAATAACATCCTCTTCCATTGAGGTTCCCTCGACGAAAAAGGCTGTTGCCTCCGGAAAAGTGTCGTGCAGTATTTCAAAGAAAACCGTAGAATCAACGCGCCCCCCGTCTATCACCCAATCATTGCTCGCGGTCACGTTTTCACCCCCTCTTTTTTCCGAGGTCATCGAACAACTCAGCGGCCATCGCAAAACGCCCACTGCGAGTCATTTCCTCGGCCTCGGCCATCGCCGCACGGGTTTCGGCGTTCGGCACTTTCATCGCTGAATTTTTGCCCCCATCCCCGCCTTCCCCCGCACGCGGGGGAAGGGGTTTGCGCTTTCGTGCTTTTTGCATCTTTCGTGTTTTTCGTGGTTAACGATTTTCTTCGCGCCTTCGCGTGAGACAGGTTTTATGGATTCTGCGACGTCGCTTTGCTCCGCGCAGAATGACGGGGCTCTGATTCCTGATTCCCGATACCTGATTCCTGTCACCCCAACAAAAACACCTTCTGCGCTTCCCAGCCTTCCTGCGGGTGGCGTTTGAATCCGGTTTTCACGAAGAACTGCCAGCGGCCTGTCACGTAGGCGGCCAGCACTGCCGCGTGGGCATTGATGTCGTGTTCGCGCGGCAGCCGGTCGGCCAGTTGCGCGACGCGCAGCGATTGGCGAAGCGCGGCTTCGAGCCGGTCGAAAAGCTGGTTGATCCGTTGTTGCAGGCGTTCGTTTTCGTGCACCAGCGCCTCGCCGGTCAGCACGCGGGTCATCCCGGGATTTTTTTCGGCGAAACTGAGCAGCATCGAAACGATTTGCTCGGCCTGCGCGTCGCCGTCCTCGCTGTCGGACTGGATTTTGTTGATCAGGGAAAACAGGGTGGTTTCGATGAATTCGATCAGCCCCTCATACATCTGCGCCTTGCTGGCGAAGTGGCGGTACAGCGCCGCTTCGGAAACATGGAGTTGCTCTGCCAGCGCCGCCGTGGTGATTTTTTCAGCGCGCGGATTTTCCAGCATGCCCGCCAGCGTTTGCAGAATTTGCCCGCGCCGCTCTCCCTGTCGTCCTGCCATGGCTTTCCCTTTCTTTTACCGCCGCACTTCGTTCATTGGTCGGTTTCTGCCTCTGAGTAAATCTGGGTGCCCACGCCGCTGTCGGTCAGCAGTTCCAGCAGCAGCGCGTGCGGCACTCGCCCGTCGATGATGTGCGCGCTCTTGACACCGCGTTTGACGGCATCGACCGCCGAACCGATTTTGGGCAGCATGCCGCCGTGAATGGTGCCGTCCTCGAACAGCGCGTCGATCTGCGCAGCGGTCAGCCCGGTCAGCAAATTACCTTTCTGATCGAGTACGCCGGCGGTGTTGGTCATCATGATCAGCTTTTCCGCCGCCAACTGTTCGGCGAGTTTCCCCGCGACCAGATCGGCGTTGATGTTGTACGCTTCGCTGTCTTTGCCCATCCCGATCGGCGCGACCACCGGAATGAAATTGCGCGAGATCAGCAGGTCGAGCAGTTCCGGCTCGATTCTCTCGATTTCGCCGACCAGCCCGATGTCCAGATCAAAGCCGCTCAGTTTGTCCTTGAGCTTCATTTTCCGCGCCCGGATCATTTTTCCGTCCTGCCCGGTCAGGCCGACGGCGCGACCGCCGTGACGGTTGATCAGCGCGACGATTTCCTGATTCAATTCGCCGAGCACCATTTCGACGACGGTCATCACACGCTCATCGGTGATCCGCATTCCCTGCACAAACGCGCTCTCGATTTTCATTTTTTCGAGCAGTTCGCCGATCTGCGGGCCGCCGCCGTGGACGATCACCGGATTCATACCGATCAGTTTCAGCATCACGACATCGCGCGCGAATCCGGCTTTGAGCGCGGGATCGACCATCGCATTGCCGCCGTATTTGATGACGATCGTGCAACCGTGGAATTGTTGAATGTAGGGCAGCGCCTCGGCAAGCACATCGGCTTTGAGGGCGGGAGAAAGCGTTTCGGATGTCGTCATGGCCAGCGCGGGCAAAGAAAAAAGAAAGCGACAGGAAAGCCCTGTCATCGGTTGCGATTGTACATCAGGATCAGATGTCAGCGGTCAGAAGTCAGAATAACGCCCCGCCGCGCTTCTGATTTCTGATTTCTGATTTCTGATTTCTGATTTCTGATTTCTGATTTCTGACTTCTGACTTCTGACATCTGACTTCTGACATCTGACATCTGATACTCCGGAATCCAGCCTTTCAGCCATTCGCGCAGTGTTTCGAGATCGGGCAGCGTCTGGTCGTTTTCGCAATGCGCGATGATTTCTTCGATCAGTCCGCCGGGAACCTGCCGCGCCTGCGCGACTTTGATTTTCGGGTGCGGCGTCGGGCGGCCTTCTTCTCCGTCCGTCAGCAGTTCTTCGTGCAGCTTTTCGCCGGCGCGCAGGCCGGTGAATTCGATTTTGACTTGTTCGGGATCAGCGCCCGACAGCCGGATCATGTTGCGCGCCAGATCGACGATCCGGATCGGTTCGCCCATGTCCAGCACCATGATGTCGCCGCCGGAACCCTGCAATCCTGCCTGTAACACCAACCCCACCGCTTCGGGAATCGACATGAAGTAACGGGTGATTTCCGGATGCGTGACCGTCACCGGCCCGCCGCGAGCGATCTGCGCCTGAAACCTGGGGATCACGCTGCCCGCGCTGTTCAGCACGTTGCCGAAGCGCACCATCACGAATTGCGTCGCGCCATCCTGCATCCACTGACACACCATTTCGGCAAGCCGTTTGGACGCGCCCATCACCGACCCCGGGTTGACCGCTTTGTCGGTCGAAATCAGCACGAATTTGGCGACGCCGGCCTTCGCCGCCGCCTGTCCCAGAACGAAGGTTCCGTAGGCGTTGTTGCGCACCGCCTGCCAAGCATTGCCGGCATCTTCCATCAGCGGCACATGTTTGTACGCCGCCGCGTGAAAAATCACGTCCGGCTTGAAGCGCGAAAGCACCGCCGACATCAGCGCCGCATCTTTGACATCGCCGACCTGCGCGACCAAACGGGTTTTCTCCGCCGATGCCGAACGCTCGCCGCTCGTTTTGCTAAGTGCGTCAGAAAAAACGTCGTAAAGCGCCGCTTCGGAAATATCGAGCAGCACCAGCGTCGCGGGTTGATAGCGCAGAATTTGCCGACACAGTTCACTGCCGATCGAGCCGCCCGCGCCGGTCACCAGCACAACCCGACCGCCCAACCAATCGGCCAGTCCGGGCATATCGAGCAACACCGGCTCGCGCCCGAGCAAATCTTCGACATCGAGATTGCGCCAAGTGGTCAGTTGCGTACCGGCCAGCAGGTCTTCGTACGTCGGCACCGTCAACGCTTTGACGCCGACCTCCAGACACATTTCGCTGACCTGTCGGCGAATCCGGTGGTTGGCCGATGGCAACGCCAGCACCACTTTGAACACGTTATAACGCTTCACCCAATGCGCCAGCTCGTCGATGCCACCCAAGACCTGCACCCCATGCACGCGACGGTGCTGTTTCCTGATGTCGTCGTCGAGAAAACCGACGATGCGCCATTCGCGGCTGCCCGCCAGCGCCTCGGCCAGCCGTACACCGGCAGCACCGGCGCCCAGCACCAGAATCGGCTCGCCCAGCGCGGTCAGCGGACTGAACAGCCGCGCCTCGCGCCACATCCGGTAAACAAAGCGGCTGCCCGCCATCAGGAAGGTCAGCAGGATCGGGTAGAGGATCAACACCGTGCGCGGCACCGTGACCGGGGTTTGCACCAGCATCAGCACCACCGGGATTGCCAGCGCCCCCAATCCGGCGGACAACGCGATCCGTCTCAAATCATCGAGACTGGCGTAGCGCCACAGGCCGCGATACAAACCGATCGCCACAAAGACCGCCGTCTGCACCGGAATCACCCAGACCAGCGTCTGGCGCAGCCCCTCCCAATCCATCGGCAGCGAACCCAATGAGAAACGCAGCCCATAAACCGCCCACCATGCGGCCATGGCGGCAACAATGTCGTGAAAAAATGCGAACCAAGCCCGTCCGCGGGGAATTCGCGCCATGAGATTTTTAGCTTTTCACTCTCCGTTTGTTCCAATGATAGTCGATGACCGCGAAGAACCCCAAATGAACCAGCATCCAGGTCAGCAACGCCATCTCCCCCATCTCCGGCGCGTTGACCGCGCAAACCCCCGCCGTTCCGGCGCAACCGACCATCAACACCGCATAAACCGCCAGCGTGCCGCGATGACCGGCGCCCATTTGCAATAAGCGCTGATAATAATGCGTCTTGTGTCCCTCCCAGACTTTTTCCCGCCGCCACGCGCGGCGAAGCAGCGTGACCGTCGCGTCCAGAACGAACGGCAAAAAGACCAGCACCGGAAACCAAAACCCCCAGGCCTGCTCGGCGACGCCCCACCAGCCGAACACTGCGCCGAGAAACCCCAGCGGCACCGCGCCGACATCCCCGATAAACATCCGCGCCGGCGGTAGATTGACCGCCAGCAATGGCGCCAGCGCCGCCACGCCGACCAGCGGCAACCACCACCAACCCAGCCCAATCGCATAACCGGCTCCGGCGTACGCCGTCAGCCCGACCAGCGCCATCGTCGCCGCCAGCCCGTCGCTGCCGTCCATGAAATTGAAAAGATTGCACATCCAGACCGTTGACAGCACCAGAACGGCGCCGGACACCCACCAGGGAACAGCAGAAAAATCGAGCGCCTTCCCGGATGTGAGCGCCCACAAACTCACCGCCGCCGCCAATGCCGCCGCCGCCTGAACCAGCAACCGCCAGCGCGCCGACACGCCACGACAATCGTCCCAAAACGACACCGCCGCTATCGCCGCCCAGCCGCAGAAAAGCAAGGCCGAGAACAGGATGCCTTCCGCAGAAACGCCCCCCGGGACAGCGCCGGACACACCGATCCAGCCGATCCCGGCCAGCCAGCCAGCCCACAGCATCAGCGCCGCCACCCGCGGAATCGGCTTGTCATGAAGCGACCGCGCGTTGGGCTGTGCGTGTGGTAAAAATGCAACAGCTTTGGTCAATCCGGCTCCCAGCGCCGCCGACATCAGGAACGCGATCAACATCCCGCAAATCAGGTTTTCCGTATCAATACTCACTTTTGCCTTTCCATTCGCATTCGCATCACTATTTTAATAAAGTTCACGCATGATCAGAAAGACATGAGAACGATTTATCTTTCATGATTTATGCCAACATTCTCACGCTTTCTCTCGCCGCCCCTGTTGCTTATGAACAACATTTACAGCAAGATTTCGTCTTGTTCGTCGCTGTTGCTTGCCTCATCCCAGCCGCTCTTGGCACAATGCAAACAACTTCTCAGTACTCAGAGAAGGTTTTTAATGATGGCGGGCGTATTTGTACAATAACCTTGCCAATTTTATCTGTTAGAGGAGAGATTTTCATGAAAAAGAAACTCGTCGCGATTGCTGTAGCTGGCCTGCTGGCCGCACCTTTGGCGCACGCGCAAACTGCGAACGTCACGATTTATGGTCGTATCAACATGGACTTGGACTTCATCAGTTCGACTCAGGATAGCAAGCTCGGTAAGATTCAGCGGGTCAGCTCCAACGCATCACGTATCGGTTTCAGAGGAACCGAGTCGCTGGGCGGTGGTCTGAACGCGATTTTCCAAATCGAGTCGCAGTTCCAGGGTGATGGCGTTTATGGCGGCAAGCAAGGTTTGATCGGTTCGCGTGACACGTGGCTCGGCCTGCAAGGCGGCTGGGGTGCTGTCAAGATCGGTCACATGCTGACCCCGTATGATGCGATTCAACCCATCTTCGGTAATGCGCCGAACGGCGGCCCGGTCACCATCCTGTCAACCGCAGGTCTGTGGGGACAGTGGGGCTTGGCTAACGCGAACGGTGGCTTCGGTCAGCGTTTGGAAAACGCCGTCCGTTATGACTCGCCGAAGATCGCTGGCTTCCAGGGCATGTTGCAATATTCGACCAAAGAAATGGCGAGCAACAATGGCTGGAACGGTGGCCTTGGCCTGTTCTATGATAACGCCGGTCTGCAAGTCGCGGCTGCGTATGAAACCAACCAGGAATATCGTGCGGTTGATATGAACGACCACGCGCTGACCCTGACGGCTGCTTACAAGTTTGGCGCCTTCCGTCCGGCAGTGGTGTATGAATACATCAAGTACGAAGTCGCTGGTGGCAACCTGAAGCGTCACATGTACGGTGCCAGCCTGACGGCTGACCTGGGTCCTGGCAAGCTGTATGGCGCGATCCTTCTTGCTGACAAAGGCAAAGGCGCGACCGGCGCCAAAGTCGGTAACATCGCTCAAGGCAAAGACACCGGCGCTACGATGTACAACCTGAGCTACACCTATGACCTGTCGAAGCGGACCTCCGCCTACGTCGGTTATATCTACATCGACAACAAGGACAGAGCGACTTACACCTTCGGTATGAATGGACACGGCACCGGCGTCAAACCGGGATTGACCCAACAAGGTCTGATCCTCGGCGCTGTGCACAACTTCTAAGAAGGCACGACGTAACGAATTCCGTTTTTACGGAACACCAACAGCAAAGACGGGCCCCGAAAGGGGCTCGTTTTATTTATGGGATCAGAAAAACCTTTTAACCACGAAAGACACGAAAAGCACGAAAAAGGTTTTCCTCACGCGAGGCCACGAAGAGGAAAAGCCCCCCCCCCCCCCGCCTTGCCCTCTTCTCAAAGAGCCTGTCCCCGAAGCGACTTTGATCGTGGAAGGTGTCGACGAAGCCGACGGAAGGTTGGTTTTTTTGCCCATCTTTCGTGCTTTTCGTGTCTTTCGTGGTTAAAAGATTTTCTTTGCGTTCTTTGCAGTTAAAATCCTCCCCATGATCGAAGTCAAAGGCAAACACAACTCGGCGCTCTGCTATTGCGGGGAACTGGAACCCGATGCGTTCAAGCAGATTCAGGCCGTTTGCGACCGCGAAGAATTCGCGGACAGCCGGATTCGGATCATGCCGGACGTTCACGCCGGCAAAGGCTGCACCATCGGCACCACGATGACCATCACCGACAAGATCGTGCCGGGGATGGTCGGCGTTGACATCGGCTGCGGGATGGAAACCGTGCGCATCGCCGAGCGCGACATTGATTTCGCCCAACTCGACCGCCTGATTCGCGCAAAAATTCCGTCAGGCCGCGGCATCCGCAAAAAGCATCACCCACTGAACGCGAAAATCAATCTCGACAAACTGCGCTGCGCCGATCGCGTCAACATCGACCGCGCCCAACTGAGCATCGGCACACTGGGCGGCGGCAACCACTTCATTGAAGTGGATCGCGCCGACGACGGCGCACTCTACCTGATCGTTCATTCCGGCAGCCGCCACCTCGGGCAGGAAGTCGCCCTCTGGTATCAGGAACAAGCTTGCAAACGGCTGGCCGGGCCGTCCAAAAAAACGGTGCGCGACACCATCGCCGCACTGAAAACCACGGGGCGGGAACATGAAATCGAGCATTCCCTCCAGCGCCTGAATGTCGCCGCCGACATTCCCAAAGACCTGGCCTACGCCTCAGGCAAACTGTTCGACGATTACCTGCACGATATGCAAATCATCCAGCGTTTCGCGGCGCTGAACCGGCAGGCGATGACCGAGATCATTCTGGACGACATGGGGCTGACCGAAACCGACCGCTTCACCACCATCCACAACTACATCGACACCGAAACCATGGTGTTGCGCAAAGGCGCCGTTTCCGCCAAAGCGGGGGAACACCTGCTGATCCCGATCAACATGCGCGACGGCAGCCTCATTTGCGTCGGCAAGGGCAACGCGGAGTGGAATTGTTCCGCACCGCACGGCGCGGGACGTTTGATGAGCCGCACCAAAGCACTCAGCACCTTGTCGATGGACGAATTCCGCGCCGAGATGAAGGAAGTCTTTTCCACCTCGGTGGACCGCAAAACGCTGGACGAATCGCCGATGGCCTACAAAAACATAGATGAGATTCTTTCGCACATTCATCCAACAGCGGAAGTCGTCGAAAGAATTCGGACGGTTTACAACTTCAAGGCGAGCGAATAGGGACAGTCCGAGCGATGTGGTTTTGTGTGCTGAAAGCGTTATCCCTTTTGCTCAAACCGCAGAAAATCCGCAAGCCGCCTGGATTCGTTGATTTCATCGTGCGGCACCAATATGTACTTCCACGGTTTGCCGCCAACGGCTGCGGTGTGTTCCGAGGCATGTTTGCACCACTGTACGGCAGCGTCGGCCTTGGCCTGAACTTCCGGCGAGGTGAGATCGTTGCGAGCCTTGGTCTCCGCCATGACGATCATTGTGTCGGTTTCAACAACGAAATCGGGAATGTACTCTGGCAGCGAAGCGCCGCGCTTGTAGTAAATCTGGAACTGCCCCTTTACGGGCTTGAACCACTTCAGGGCATCGCGTTCAAGAATGACCGAGAAGCGGCGTTCAGAATCTGAATCGAACTTCTGGAGTGTATACAGGCACCGTTTGAAGCCGCCGAACAGCATCTGTTTGATGCGGCTGGGATCTTCGACGGTTTCGCGGTAATGGCGCGGCGCTTGTCCTGCTGTTGCGGTGTAGTTGGCACATTTAAGTCCGGTAAAGCTCTGGCTGACCTTCGCTGTGTATTCAGCAGCCTCTTCCCAGAAGTGCGCCATCATTTGCGCGTGAATTGCACTTGCAATCACCCTGCGTTGCCCGTTCAACACATTCACTGCATCTTCTTCGGACAGATAGCTGCGTAGATGCTGCACCATTTGGCCCGCAAGATCGTAAAGCAGGTCGGCATGGGTAAAGTAGTCAATGTCCTCAAAATCTATGAGGGCGTGGACGATATAGTCCTCCGGGCGCTGCTCCTTCAGACCGATTTCGGCGGCCAGCGTGAACTGCTCATTGGTGCGCAGCATCTGCCCGACGATTTCGCGTTTGCCCGGTTGCAGGTGAAGCTGGCTCACATCCAGCGAGAACGGATGAAACCCCGTCGTAACGATACCCTTTGGCACGACAGTAATACGCGGAATATCGATAGTCTGTTGCACCACGATTTCGGTAGCCTTCGCAACCACGGCGGGCAAATCGAGCACGGGAGCCGATTCATCCGCGCCCGCCAACAGGTTGCCCTGCACGGGTTTGAGCCGTTCAGTCACTTCTGCCAGAAGCGCCGATTGCACTTCCGGTCTGAGTAGCGCATTGCTGGTTGGCACCAGATCGCGTTTGACCCCGCAGACGCCGATCACTTCACTGACCACACGAACCACCTGCCTTTCAGCTTCGGTGGTAAAGACGGGCGTTGCCGAATCAGTGCAGGCGGAAATCGATGCCGGTGACGTATCCGCAAGTCCAAGAAGAGCCGCCGCTTTTGATTCGACCTGTACGTTGACCTTCTTGTCATCATCACTTGGCGCTTCAAGGATGACCTGTTTCAGACGGATCGGAGAATCGCCTCGGTTGGCTTCGTCGATGATTTCCTGAAATCGGTCGTGAGCGATTATGTTCAGCCGATCCACCGCTGCCACGCCCGTGCGTTTGCCGTAAGGCAGGCGCAGGCCGCGACCGATGGACTGCTCGACCAGCGTGCGGGCATTGGCGGCACGAAGCGGCACGATGGTATAGAGGTTGGTCACGTCCCAGCCTTCCTTGAGCATATTGACGTGAATAACGATTTCGGTGGGTTCGTCCACGCTTTCCACGGCCAGCAGGCGCTCGATCATCTGTTCTTCTTCCGCGCCGGAGCGGCTGGAATCGACCTGAATTACCTTGCCCCGATAGCGCCCCTCGTAAAAGGCATCCGACTCCAGCAATGCCAGAAGTTGCCCTGCGTGCGTGGTATCGCGTGCGATGACGAGCATGAAAGGTTTAACCGGTTTCACGCCGTTATCAAGGGCGTAAGTGGTGAGTTCCACCTTTGTGATCTCGTGCATCCGCACACCGTCTTCCAGCTTGGTCTTTTCGATTTCTTCCGGCGTGTGCGCTGATGCAGAGAAGTTGCGCTGGGTCACTGCGGCAGGTTCCTTGACGAAACCATCCTCCAAAGCCTGCGCAAGCGGGTAATCCATCACCACGTTTTTGAATGGTACCGGCCCCTTGCCGGATTCCACGAACGGCGTGGCCGTCACTTCCAGGCCGAAAAGCGGTTTCAGTTCATTGATCGCCCGCACTCCGGCGCTGGCGCGGTAGCGGTGCGACTCGTCCATCAGCAGCACCAGATCAGGCAGGCTCGCCAGATGGTTGAAGTAGCTGTCGCCCAACACCTCTTTCATCCGCTTGATACGCGGTTCCTTGCCGCCGCGCACTTCGGAGTTGATCTTGGAGATATTGAAGATGTTGACCCGAATTTCACCAAAAATATCGGCGGTGATGTCAAGTCCGCTTTGGTCGTAATTGTCCCCCGTGATGATACGAGGCGGCTGTATTGCCAACTCGCCAATGCCCTTGAATACATATTTTGGCGTGTTCGGCGTGAAGTCCGCAATCAACTTGTTGTAAATCGTCAGGTTGGGCGCCAGCACAAAAAAATTGTTGATGCCGTGCGCCAGATGCAGGTAGGCGATGAAAGCGCCCATCAGCCGCGTTTTACCTACCCCTGTCGCCAGCGCGAAGCAGAGTGACGGAAATTCGCGCTCGAAATCTGAAAGCGTAGGGAACTCGGCTTTCAGCGTGGAAAGAATTGCAGGCACGTCGCGCTCGTGCGTCAGCATTTCTGGCGTAGCATCCAGCGCCTTCTTCAGCCGGGCCAATGAGTCGACCTGCGGTGGGCGTAGCGAAAGACGGCCTGTGACGTGGTGCAGTACGCGAGAGGTCATGTACTCGTCTCCTCACAAACTTGTAAGGAAGGCTTACAAGTTGTGGCCTCAAGGGCAACTATCCGGAATTTCCGGATAGTTCGATCTACCGAAAGCCCCCATCCTGAAATACTGCCCGCATTCACTATGTTCATGCGTCGCCCTCCGATTCCTGCGGTAATGCGTCTTCGATGAGGCCCAATTCGCTTTCCAGTTGCTCTACTGTGGGCAGGCTGGTAACGAGCGGTTCAGGCAGGGTGCGCACCAGTTCATATTCAGCCACGCCAATAGGCTTGTCGATGCCTGATAGTGAACTTCCCCCGAAATTTCGTCCACCAAGTCGTGGTGGGTTAATCTATACGACATGGAAGGAGAGATGCAATGAGAATACCGAGGAAGGAATACACGGTGGAGTTCAAAGAGCTGGCTGTTCAACG
>Ga0209737_10001305_pt1 | contig 18057 bp, 18 predicted proteins | sample TergutCu122P3_FD_187284 | JGI IMG/M metagenome (GOLD analysis project Ga0209737, IMG submission 187284) | Cubitermes ugandensis P3 segment gut microbial communities from Kakamega Forest, Kenya - Cu122 P3 (SPAdes) (version 2) | ecosystem: Host-associated > Arthropoda: Insects > Digestive system...
ATGATAACTTATTTATTTACAAACTTGGTCAACCTATTTTAGGACGGGACATCTTCTCTATTTTTTATTTGCTCTTCTGTAAAATAGCCGACTTTTCGACGTGGTCTATCGGGCAAGAGTTTTTGTGTCTGCATCTCTGCAAGCGTTTGATTAATAATTTCAAGTTGTTGTCGTGTGTCCTCGTTAATATCGTTATAATCTGTAAAAACATCTTCAATATATTCTTTGAATTGTGAAAATTCCGCTTGTAATTTTGTAACTCTATCAACAGGTGGATTTAACACTAATTGTCTAATTGCCACAAAAGCTCGCATAATTATAATATTTACTTGAATTGCAATATCGCTGTTAATAATCCCCGACAACATAGCCAAGCCTTGTTCTGTAAATGCAAAAGGCAGTTTGCGAGTACCACCCCATCTTGATGTCGCAAATTGCGATATCAAGATTTCATTTTCTCCAGAAATCACAAAATTGTGATTTTAAACTTCTAAATTCTTCATCTGTAAGTTGAAACATAAAATCAGATGGAAAACGTTTGATATTGCGCTTAACCGCTTCGTTCAAACGGCGGGTTTCCACTTGATACATCGCTGCCAAATCTGAGTCCAACATTACTTTTTGACCTCTGATTTCGTATATAAGATTTTGAATATGAATAAGTTGTTGTTCCATTTTATTTTTTTGTAAAGATAATAAAACTTTTCATCTTTAATTATTTACCTTTCTAACTTTATAACCTGCTTTTCTTAGTAAATTTAGCAATCCGTTGTCACCGGGCAAATGCAGCGCACCGACAGCAATAAACGCCGAATCCTTTTTGATAATTTCGGCGATTTTTTTAGTCCATTTTGCGTTTCTGTTGTCAAGAAAATCGTGCTTTTCACGCAGTGTGAGCGCGGTTTCGCTTGTGTCGTTAATGTATTCTGAATATAGCAAATCGAGGTTGCCGCTTTTGTAGATGCTTACAATTTTTTTGATATCCTGTGCAAGTTGCGCACTGTCTTGAATGGTGGCAAGCAAAATCTCTTTTTGCCGTTCAAGTGTCTGGCTGCCATAGAGTAACATCGCCTGTTCGGTTGCGCTTTCCAACGGAATAACCCTCTTTCCCGACATCTCGGCAACGTGCTGAAAATAGGAATCAAGCAAAAAATCCTCTTTTTTCTTAAAGATTTTTTCATAAACCGCCTGCACATACATCGCCGAAATCATCGCTGGCTTGAGCGTTGCTACATTTTTTAAAGATAAAAAAAGCGTGTTTTGCAGCGCAGCATCAATTTGGACAAACTCCTCTTCTGTCCAAAATTCGCTTTGCAAAATTTCTTTCGGCATAGTGGCATACGCCATAATGGTGTCAGAAATATTTCTTGTGCTCATAAGTATTTCACCCACAACCACTTGTGAAGAGTTGTACGCCTTATAAACATTCGGCACAGAATCCAAAAAATCAGATAAAACAAGATGATTTGTTCCAAAAATGTATGACTTTTTTGCGCCCTTACCCGAAATTTCCCAAAGCAGTTGCGATTTTGCAGGAAACATTGCAGAAAGTGAAAGTATTACACAAAAAATTTTCTTCATTTTTTCACTCTCACTTTTCTTGGAATGTCAACTTGTACAATTCCTTGTATTTCAAGCATCGGTACAAGCGACTTGATAGGCATTTTGAACTGATAAATGCCTTCATCAATGTAGGTTAAATACCCGCCCAATTCCTCAAAAGTCCAAGCATCAAAAAATTGCGAAATAACTTGAATATGCCCCTCAATTCCCTGCTGTCCATCGGGCATTACAACAAAAATAAAGATTCTTTTCATTGTATTTGACGGCATATAATCAGCCAAACTTTTCAAGCCGCGCGACTCCTCTGAAAGTGCTTGCCAAAAATGCTTGAAACCATCTGAATATGCGATAGTTTTAGGCAATTTTTCAGGTACTAATGCTTTAGAAGTCTTTGACTTTTGGGCAAAGCAACTACCCGAAACGCACAAAATTAATGCAAGATAAAAAACTTTTTTAATCATTTTTTTATAAATTAGATAATGAATATTTTTGACTATAATTTTTGGAAAAGGTTGAATGCTATTTCGAGCGTTGAGCGAGAAATCTGGTTTTGTTTTCTACTACTATAACGCGATTTCTCGCTCAACGCTCGAAATGACGGCATTTTTCATTCTACATTTTACATTCTATTCTAAAAACTTTTTCCGTTTTTTCTGTAATTTTAAATCGTCCGTCTGCGCGGTGATTAACAAGCCACATTATTTTTTCGTCCGAAATCAGAAGCCACGCATTTTGTTTGTCGAGCAAACTAAAATGCTGATTTACAAAGAAATCACTAACTTTTTGCTTACCTTTTAGTCCAAATGGTTGAAAACAATCGCCTGCTTGCCAAGTTCTTAATGTAAGCGGAAATTTTATTTTTTCGTAATCAAAGAGCACAATATTTTTGCCAACTTTCAGTGATTTTATATCTTTTACATCAATAACTTCAAAAGAAATTTTTATCGGTTTTTCAATAAATTTTGTATCTTTTTCAATTATAAATTGTTGTGATTCAAGAATTTTATTGTCAGAAATCAATAATTTTTCTCTATCTTTAATGATTGTGTAATTTTTTGAAAAATATTTTTTTCCTGATTGAGAATTGATATTTTTAAAAACTTCGTCGGTTGTATCTGCTTGAAAATCAAATTTTTGCAATATTTCAAAAAGAATTGTTTTTGGAGCAGGAGAAGACAAAAGCGTTTTAATATCAATTTCAAAAATGCCGTTGCTTTCACTCAAAATTTGCTTTGTAAAATTTTCTACCGCGCTATTATACAACGTAATAGCATCAAAAATATTGTCTGCAAACTTTGACATATTTTGCACAAAAGCGGGGTTTTGTTGCTCAATTTCAGGCAAAATTTTATGCCGAATTTGGTTGCGCTTAAATTTTGTGTCCGAATTGGTTAAGTCCTCACACCACTTCAAGCCCTTTTCTTGTGCGTAAATTTCTATTTCTGAGCGAGTTACGCAAAGCAACGGACGCACAATATTTCTCTTTTTTGGACGAATGCCCGCCAAACCGCGAATGCCCGCGCCTCTAATTAAATTCAACAAAATTGTTTCCGCATTGTCATTTTGATGATGCCCTGCCACAACTGCTTGAAAATCATTATTTTGCAACAATTCATCAAACCAAGAGTAACGCAAATTCCGTGCCGTCATTTCGATTGATTCGCCGTTTTGTTCTGCTACTTTTAAAGTGTCAAACTCGTTGATATACAACGAAATTTCATATTTTTCTGCTAGTTTTTTTACAAATTCGGCATCCAAATTGGAACTTTCGCCGCGCAAATGAAAGTTGCAGTGCGCGATTGCACATTTATAGCCGCTTTCAACCAAAAAATGAAGCAACGCCACAGAATCAAGACCGCCGCTAACTGCCAACAACACAGGCTTTTGCTTATCCAAAAGTTGATGTTCAGCAATGAAATTCTCTATTTTCTTTTCAAAATTCACAAAAAAATCTGACGGTTTTAATGCTTTATCTCCCCAATCTCGTCTGGATTGTGTTTGTATTTAAAGATAAATGCAAATGCGACGGTAACAACAAGCGAGTATGCCGCAAAAACAAACCAAATATTTGTCCAATCTTTTATGTGTGTAATTGGGTCTTCAAACCAGCGTGCAATTACCCAACCTGCTATGATGTTACCCATAACCGCACCAATTCCGTTTGTCATAAGCATAAAAACGCCTTGCGCAGAGGACTGAGTTTTGGCATCGGTATTTTTCTCCACAAACAATGCACCCGAAATATTGAAAAAATCGAAAGCCATACCATATACAATGCACGAAAGAATGATAAACGAAAAACCCAAAACGGTATTTTCTGCAAAACCAAACAGCGCAAAACGCAAAACCCAAGCAAGCATACTGAAAAGCATTACCTTTTTTATACCGAATTTTTTCATAAAAAATGGTATTGCAAGAATAAACAGCGTTTCAGAAATTTGCGAGATAGATAGAATTATTGTAGAAAAATTGTTTATGAGTTCGCCTTTTGGAAATACGGTTGCATCTTGTAAAAAACTGTCGCCATAAGCATTTGTCAATTGTAATGCGCCACCGAGCAGCAAACTGAAAATGAAGAAAATCGCCATTTTCTTTTGCTTAAACAAAACAAATGCCTGCAAGCCAAGTTTTTCGATTAAAGACTGTTTTTGAGGTGTTGTCTCTTTTTCTCTTTTGATTGTCGGCAACAAAATAAAAGAGTATAGCGACAAGCAAAACGCACCGATTGCAGAAATAATAAACGAAACCTTTATGCTAAAGTCCAACCCCCACTCTTTTGTAAAAAAGTTTGTGAGCCACATCGCAGCAATAAAACCGACCGTTCCCCACACTCTGATTGGCGGAAAGTCTTTAACAGGGTCTAAGCCGTTGAGCTTCAGCGCGCCAAAACCAATTGAGTTATTTAAACCCAAAGTCGGCATATAGAAGCACATCGCTACCAAAAGCACCCAAAAGAATGTTGTCGGCGCATCTATCAGTGGCAAAAAGCACATTGTTGCGCCAAAAAGCAGGTGCAAAATAGCATAAACGTAGTTCGCTTTCCATTTGTCAGCGATAACTCCAAACAGTGTCGGCATAATTAATGAGGCAAAACCCATTGTGGAAAACACCAAGCCGAATTGCGCTCCGTCCCAACCTTTTTCTACAAAACCATAGTGTGCAAGCGTCATCATCCACGCACCCCACACAAAGAATTGCAGGAAGTTCATTACTATTAATCTGAATTTCATAAAGATATATTTAAGATTTAAAATTTAAAGTTTAAAGAAAAAAACTCATTCCTCATTCCTTTTTTTTATCTCATCTCGAATTTCCGCTGCACGCTCGTAGTCCTCTTCTTCAACCGCACTTGTCATCTCTTGTTGCAGCATTTCAACGCTCATTTCGATAAACGGAATATCGCCCGAAAGATACTGCTCAATTGTGGTAGTGTATGTTGTGAAAAAATTATCTACAACCTCTTTTTCTACAAAAATTGGTGCTTTCATTTGCATTGCCAAAGCGATTGCGTCCGAAATTCTAACAACAATTTCTTGAATATTGCCCTTTCTAACTAACATCAATTTTGCATAAAAAACCTTGTCGCGCACAAGAAAAATAATGATTTCGCGCAGTTTAATATCATATGCTGTGAAAATTTCCGAAATCACATCGTACGGCATCGGACTTCTAAACATTCGGTTGTCCATTGCAGCGGCGATATACTCCGCCTCAAAAGTGCCGATAATAATTTGCATCATACGATTTCCCTGCAATTCGCCGAGTTCTACAATGCGGAAATTTTTGTTGTTTTTAACATTTATTCCCCTAACATAAACTTGCACTAAGTTGTTGTCCATAAATGATTTTGGAATTTTTGTGCAAAGGTAAAAAATAATTGTCAATTATGAATTATGAATTATGATTTTTTTGTAATTTTGCAAATTAAAAAAATCGCAAATAAATTATGAATCAATTTTTAGAACTTGAAGAGCGCATTTTGGCGGTGCTAAAAACCGTTTATGACCCCGAAATTCCTGTCGATATTTTTAATCTCGGCTTGATTTATGGAGTGGAATGCAGCGAAAACGGCAAGGTGAAAATCACAATGACTCTCACCGCGCCAAATTGCCCTATGGCGGACTTTATTCTGGAAGAGGTAAAAATGAAAGTCGCTGCCGTTGAGGGCGTTACAGATTTAGAAGTAAAACTCGTTTTTGAACCCGAATGGGACAGAGAAATGATGTCGGAAGAGGCAAAACTTGAACTTGGGCTTTTATAAAAAAGTCGGCAAGTCCGTAAGTCGATAAGTCCGTAAGTCATTTTTGACTTATCGACTTACAAACTTATCGACTTACAAACTTACAAACTAATAAAAAAATGAAAGTATATAAATTCGGCGGGGCGTCTGTGAAATCGGCGCAGGGCGTGAAAACGCTTTTGGAAATTATCGGTTCGGAAAAATCGAAACTTGTTGTTGTGGTCTCGGCAATGGGCAAAACAACAAATATGCTTGAAGAGGTTGTAAATAGTTACTTCAACCGCAAGCCCGATTTGGCGCAAAATGTGCAGATTGTCAAGGACTTCCACAAAAATCTTGTGAATGAACTCTATTGTCATTGCGGGCTTGACCCGCAATCGCTTGAAAACAAAAGCGATTCTGACGAAAGTCAGAATGACAGCGATAAATTAGACGAAATATTTTCTTGTTTGGAAGAAATTTTATCTCAAAAACCCTCTTTAAGTTACGATTTTGAGTATGACAGAATTGTATCTTTTGGCGAAATTCTTTCTACTTATATTGTGTCTGATTACCTCAATTCGCAGGGCTGCAAAAATCAGTTTATTGATGTGCGCACCTGCTTGAAGTCGGACGACAACTACCGCGAGGGCAATATTGATTTTGAACTTTCGCAAAAATTTGTGAATGAGGTATTGAATTTCTCCGATACGCAACTCTATATCACTCAGGGTTTTATCGCTGGCACAACCACCAACCAAACCACAACTTTGGGGCGCGAGGGTTCGGATTATTCGGCTGCGCTGCTCGCAAGTATGCTTGACGCCGAGAGCGTTACCATTTGGAAAGATGTGCCGGGCGTGATGAATGCCGACCCAAAACGTTATTCAGACGTGCAGATTATTCCGCGTTTGTCGTACAAAGAGGCTATTGAACTTTCGTATTGCGGCGCAAGCGTGATACACCCAAAGACCGTTAAACCACTGAAAAACAAAAAGATACCGCTTTATGTAAAATCGTTTCTCGAACCACAAAAAGATGGTTCGGTTATCAACGAGTTTAAGGAAAAAGTAGAAATGCCGCCGATTTACATCAACAAAACAAATCAAGTTTTGCTTTCGCTTACTCCTCGTGATTTTTCATTTATCGCAGAAGAGCGTTTGAGTTCAATCTTCTCATTATTAGCGCATTACAAAGTAAAAGTGAGCATTATTCAGTCCTCAGCAATCAGTTTTTCGCTTTGTATCGACTACAATGTAGCAATTTTTCCGTCAATGATAAAAGAGTTTCAAGACGAATATGAAGTGAAATACAACACTGATGTAGAATTGATTACAATACGCCATTATTCAGCAGAGATTATCGACAAACTCATCAACCGAAAAGATGTTGTTTTAGAGCAAAGAGAGCGCGTAACGGCGAGGTTTGTTGTGCAAAATTAACGCTTCGGCTACGCTCAGCGACCACAGCGGTGCCTGAGCGAAGTCGAAGGCAAAATCTATAAATATGAAACCAATAAAAAACATTGAACCATTATCTAAGTGGCTTTTGCGAATTTCGCTTGTTGCCTATATCTTTTTTACTTGTTTTGATAATGTAAAAACGTTTGATTTTCATAGTGTTAATTACATCATCAATTTGCTTTATGTGCTTTTTGCGGTGTTGTTGCTTTTCGGTGGTTTTGGCAAAAACGCAACATTAACGATTGTTTCGGGTATTGTTTTGTCGATTATTTCAGCGTACAAAATCTATAACGCATTCTCTATCAACGACTTGCTCAATCCGACAATCTATCTTTTTCTGATACTTTTTGCTATCGGACTTTTCTTTACCTCAAAAGGCAATTCTTGAAACTATGCAACACATTACAGAAGAATTTGTAAAACCGCTTTTGAAACAACGCGTAAGTAACTCGCATAAAGGCGATTACGGACACGTGCTTTTGATTTGCGGCTCAAAAGGAATGGCAGGTTCGGCAGTATTGGCGTGTGGCGGTGCATTAAAATCGGGCTGTGGGTTGGTTACCATACATTTGCCTGATAATGAGCGTTTTGCGATTTATTCAACCTTCCCTTCCGCAATGATTGACGGTGATGAAAACGACTTTTTCAGTCAAATGCCGAAAGATATTTCAAAATTTAATGCAATCGGTATTGGTTGCGGTTTGGGGCAAAATTTGCAGACACAAAATTGCTTTGCCTATCTGCTGAGGCAATCAAAAATTCCGCTTGTAATTGACGCAGACGCTTTAAATATTTTATCTCAAAACGCTGATTTGCAGAATTTTATTCCCAAAAATTCAATTTTAACACCGCACATTGGCGAGTTTCGGCGTTTGGTTGGCGATTGGCAAAATGATGATGAAAAAATATCAAAAGCAATAAAATTTGCCTTTGAGAAACAGGTCTTTTTGTTGCTCAAAGGTGCAAATTCAATGATTTTTTCACCCGAAAAAGAGATTTTTGTAAATACCACCGGCAACGCAGGAATGGCAAAAGCAGGTAGCGGCGATGTGCTAACGGGCTTAATAACAGGACTTTGCGCTCGCGGTTATTCGCCAAAAGAGGCGGCAATTCTCGGGATATTTTTTTACGGAAAAGCGGGCGATAAAGCAACGCAAATGTTCGGTTTTGAGAGTTACAACAGCAGGGACTTGATTGATTTTATCAAAATTTTATAACAATGAGCGAGCAGTTTTTGCAATATGTTTGGTTTTCAAAGTTGTTTTCGGCAGAGCAGCAAACAACTGATTTTCAGCGTGTTGAAATAATTGACGTTGGACAGAAAAATACTGACGCAGGACCTGATGTTTTTAACGCAAAAATCAAAATAGGCGATACGCTTTGGGCTGGAAATGTGGAATTTCACACCTGCGCGGACGATTGGCAACAACACCGCCATCACAACGACAAAGCCTACGATTCTGTCATTCTGCACGTCGTGCTCAAAGCAGGCAAGAATGCTGTGCGCACCAATGGCACGCTCGTTCCACAAATGGTGTTGAAATATTTCAAAAAAGCGGAAAAAATGTTTGAAAAAATGAATTTGCCGTTTATTGAATGTGTGCGTTGTCATTGCGGGCTTGACCCGCAATCGCCTGAAAACAAGGGGCTTGAAAGTCAAACGATTGCGGGTCAAGCCCGCAATGACGGATTTTTCAGCCGAAAAAATGACATCGAAAAATCACTCGAGCTGCTTGTAAATGAACGACTTGAACAAAAATCTGCGGCAATAGAAAACTTGCTTTCGCAGACGCAAAACGATTGGGAAGAGGCGTTTTATATCACTACGGCGCGAAGTTTCGGTTTTGGCACAAACGCCGCGCCATTTGAGCAGACAGCGCGAAATTTGCCACAAAAAATTATTACAAAACACAAAGACAACATTTTGCAGATTGAGGCAATGTTGTTCGGTACGGCGGGCTTTTTGGAAAATTTTGAGCAAAATGACGATTATTCAAAAAAAATATTGACTGAATATCAATATTTTAAACATAAATTTGAATTGAAAAATATTGATAAATCGATGTGGAAATTTTTGCGATTGCGCCCAACAAATTTTCCGACAATTCGCATTGCACAATTTGCTGTTCTGATACACAATTCTTCAAAATTATTTTCAAAAATTATTGAGCAAAAAAATTATAAAAACTTGCTTGAACTTTTTGCCTGTGAGCCAAGCGAATATTGGCAAAATCACTATTTTTTCGGCAAAGTTTCGGAACAGCGCAGCAAAAAATTGTCTAAAAGTTCTGTCGATATTGTACTGATTAACAGCGTGATACCATTTTTATATTGTTATGCAAAAAAATATGAAAACGAAGAAATGAAAAATTTTGCCTTTTCGTTGCTCAAAAAAATTCCCTCCGAAAAAAACCACATAACGCTCGGGTTTGAAAATCTGGGCATAAAAGCGCAATCGGCGTTTGATTCACAAGCACTTACGCAACTCAAAAATCTTTATTGTAGCAGAAAAGATTGTTATAATTGCAGTAATAAATTTAATTTACAAAAAATTTCATAAAAACAAATATTTTTTTGTAACTTTGCAAAAATTTTTTGAATTTGTAATTATCAAATCTTATGACTCAGGCACAATACATTAAACAACTTGAAAAACAGGTTGAATTGGAAAAAAATGCCAAAAAAGAGTTGGAAGATAAGTGCCAAAAACTCGAAGAAGAAAAGTTGGAACTCGAAAAAAAACTTACAAATTCAGAAAAGGACTATCAAAAATTGGTATTTGCAAAGGCGTTGGGCTTAACTGAACAGCAGAAAAAAGACAACCACCTTATGCTCAACCGTTTGATAGCGGAAATTGATAAATGTTTGAAATTGTTAAAAGAATCTAATCTCTAACATCGTGGAAGACAAGTTGCAAAATAGAAATATGAGTGTGGCAGGACATTCCCTGCCTGTTACGATATTGCTTAGTGAAGAGAAATTTTATAACGATGCAGCAGAGTTATTAAACAAAAAAGTTAAAGATTACGAAAAAGAATATTCAAAGGCGCCGCCCGCTAAAATCTTTGCTATGGCTGCATACGATGTAGTTGTGTGCTTACTAAGATTTTGCGACCCGTTGGAAGCAACGGATTTAGCGCAAAATTTCAGTTCTTTTAATGAACAAATTGAAGAAAATTCGTAATCCTTAACATCAAATATTTTATCATTTTCCGTACATTTGCAACTTTTTGGGGTTGCAAAGTGCGGTTTTTTGTTGAAATTTATAATTCATAAATTAAAAATAAGTACTAATTAAAAATCAAAATTTATAAAATGGGATTATTTATAGTTTTAGCCGTTATTGGCGGCGGAGCGGCAGGTTGGCTTGCTAACTTTCTGATTATCAAATCAAAAGGGAACAATATCGTTGCCAGAGCCAAAGAAGAAGCGGAAACGCTTAAAAAAAGCAAATTGCTTGAAGTAAAAGAGAAATTTATCAATCTCAAAGCGGACTACGAAAAGGAAGTTGCTGAAAAAAATCAAAAATTTGCTGCGATAGAAAATCGTCATAATCAAAAAGAGCAGTCAATTCAGCAAAAAGAGCAGTTTTTGAACACAAAAAATCAGGAATTGCAGCGCAAAACCAATGAAGTTGATGCCATAAAAGAGAATTTGAGCAATCAACTCGGTTTGGTTGAAAACAAGAAAAAAGAGTTGGAAAAACTTCATCATCAAGAGGTTGAAAAACTGACTCAAATTTCGGGTTATTCTGCTGAGCAGGCAAAAGCGCAGTTGGTTGAGTCATTGAAAGACGAGGCGAAAACTGAGGCGATGTCCTACGTCAATGAGCGTATGGAGGAGGCGAAAATGACCGCCAACAAAGAGGCGAAACGCATTATCATTCAGACAATTCAGCGCGTTGCAACGGAGGCGGCGGTGGAAAATTCAATCACCGTTTTCAACCTCGAAACAGACGAAATCAAAGGACGCATTATAGGTCGCGAGGGCAGGAATATTCGTGCTTTGGAGGCGACAACGGGCGTGGAATTTATCGTTGATGACACCCCCGATGCGATTGTGCTTTCGGGCTTTGACCCAGTGAGGCGCGAGATTGCTCGTCTTGCACTGCATCAATTAGTTGTTGATGGCAGAATTCACCCTGCAAGAATTGAGGAAGTCGTTACCAGAATGCGCAAACAGGTTGAAGATGAGATAGTTGAAATCGGAAAACGCACAACTATCGATTTGGGAATTCACGGCTTGCACCCCGAACTTATAAGAATGGTGGGCAAAATGAAATATCGTTCCTCTTACGGACAAAACCTGCTACAACACTCGCGTGAGACGGCAAACCTTTGCGCAATTATGGCGGCGGAACTTGGTCTCAACCCGCAAAAAGCAAAACGTGCAGGACTTCTTCACGACATCGGCAAAGTGCCAGACGACCAACCCGAATTGCCACACGCAATTCTTGGTATGCAGTTGGCGGAAAAATACAAGGAAAAGCCTGACATTTGCAACGCAATAGGCGCACACCACGAGGAAATAGAAATGGAAACGCTGCTCGCGCCCATTGTGCAGGTGTGCGATGCTATTTCTGGCGCACGTCCGGGCGCACGCCGCGAAATTGTTGAGGCGTATATGAAACGTCTTAAAGATTTAGAAACGCTTGCCCTTTCGTACCCCGGTGTGCAGAAGACGTATGCTATTCAAGCGGGTCGCGAACTGCGCGTAATCGTAGGTGCAGACAAGGTTGATGACAAAGCGGTGGAAACACTGTCATTTGATTTGGCTAAGAAAATTCAAGATGAAATGACCTATCCCGGACAGGTAAAAATCACCGTCATTCGTGAAACGAGGTCAATAAGTTATGCAAAATAGAGTTTAATCTATAATGAAAAAAGCGATAATCATTGGAGCAACATCAGGAATTGGCAGAGCGTTGGCAAAAATGCTGATAAACGATAACTATAAAGTTGGAATAACAGGCAGACGAACAAAACTTCTTGAAGAGTTAAAGGCAGAAAATTCAAACTATTATGCCAAAACTATTGATGTTGCTGATACTGAAAAAACAACATCAGCCGTGGAAAAATTGGTTGAAGAGCTCGGCGGGTTGGACTTACTTGTAATCTGCTCAGGAACAGGCGAGATAAATGAAAATTTAGATTTTGAAAAAGAAAAAAGAGTAATAAACACAAATGTAATTGGCTTTACAAGTATAGCGGACTGGACATTCAATTTTTTTGAAAAACAAAAACAGGGACATTTGGTTGTTATCAGTTCCATTGCAGGACTTCGGGGAGAATTGAGCGCGCCTTCGTATAATGCCACAAAAGCGTATCAAATAAATTATACGGAAGCACTACGAAAAAAAGCGAAAAAAGCAAATTCGCAGATACACATTACAGACATACGACCGGGATTCGTTGATACAGATATGGCGAAAGGCGAAGGTTTGTTTTGGGTTGCAAATGTTGATAAGGCAGCACAACAGATTTACAACGCTATCAATAAAAGAAAAGAAGTAAAATATATAACTAAGCGCTGGTATTTTGTCGCTATGATTTTAAAACGAATACCAAACTTTATTTATGATAAAATATAATGCAAAATAAAAAACTTTAAATTTTATTATAATGAAAAAACTATTATTAATTTTTTGCGGAATATTTCTGCTAAACATTTCGGTTGTAAAAGCCGATGAGGGAATGTGGCTTTTGTCGCTTTTGAACAAAAACTACGAACAAATGAAACAACAGGGCTTTCGTCTAACTGTTGAGGACATTTACAATGTAAATGCTGCCTCGCTCAAAGATGCCGTTGTTGGACTTGGCAGCGAGGGTAATCCCTTTCGGCACTCTTGTTCAGGCGAAATTATTTCCGAAAAAGGACTTTTTTCTACCAACCACCACTGCGGTTTTTCACAGATTCAGAGCCATTCGAGCGTTGAAAACGACTATTTCAGAGATGGTTTTTGGGCGCAAAATTTAAGAGAAGAGTTGAAAAACGATGGTATGACTGCCTCAATTCTTGTTCGAATGGAAGATGTAACCGATTCTATTTTAGCGCATATTAATGAAAAAATGACCTTTGCAGAACGCGGAGCAGTGATTGATTCCATTTCAAAAATCATCACCGCAAGAGCGACAGAAGGTACTGAGTACAGAGCGCAAGTGGCAGATATGTTCGCATCAAATCAGTTTTTTCTGCTTGTTTATATAACCTATAGAGATGTACGTTTGGTTGGTGCTCCGCCAATGTCGATGGGCAAATTCGGTGGCGACACCGACAACTGGGAGTGGCCTCGCCACACAGCCGATTTTGCGCTGTTCCGCATCTACACCGACAAAGACGGTAACCCCGCAACATTTTCGGAAGATAATATTCCTCTAAAACCAAAACACTTTTTTCCTATCAGCATAAAAGGGATAGAAGAGGGAGATTTTGCAATGATAATGGGATTTCCGGGTACTACGGAACGTTTTTTGACCTCTTACGGCTTGCAGGAAACAATGGAAGTTACCAACAAATTAGTTCACGACATTAGAACGGTAAAAATTAATGTTTTGCGCGATGAAATGGCTGCAAACCAAGAAATTAGAATTAAGTATGCAACAAAGTATGCACGATGTTCAAACTATTGGAAATATACTTCTCAGCAAAACAAGGCGTTGAAAAAACTTAACATAATGCAAGTTAAGCAGGAAATTGAGCAAAATTATTCTCAGTGGGCAGCACAACAGGAAAATTCTGCATATTCAAACGCATTGCCAAAAATTAGAAATGCCTATCAAAATCGCCGAAATGTAAGACAGGCGCAACTTTACATAAGCGAGGGTTTGCTCGCAGGACCTGAAATTTTGCGTTTTGCTTTTCGTCAAACAAATGATATACAGAAGTATCATTTAGAAAAAAATAAAGCGAAAAAAGCAGAGATGAAAGCAAAAATCTTGAAAAATATTGATTTATTTTTTAAGGATTTTGACCTTGAGGTAGAGAGAAAACTGCTTGTCAATATGATTGATTATACATACAAAAACCTTGATAGAAATTATTTTCCGTCATTCTTTGAGAGTGTTTTAGAGAAAAAATTTAAAGGAAATGTGCAAAAATATGTAGATTTTTTGTTGGCAAATACTATTTTTACGTCAAAAGAAAAAATAATTGCTTTGATAAATAATGAAAAATTGCTTGAAAATTATTTTAAACAGGGCGAAAAAGATAAAGATTGCAAAAAATGCAAATTTATGAATGATGCCGCTTTTTATGCGGGTTTCAGCGCGGATTCAAAACTAAGTTTTTTGCGAGAATCTATCTCAGGCGATAATGATAATATTCGCGAAGGAATGCACTATTTTGTTGGCGGAATTTTAAAAATGAACGATGAGTATCTTGGTTATGAGTACTTTGATGTGGATTTGGACGAATTTGTTTATGTTGAAAATAGACCTATTGCACCCGATGCAAACTCTACAATTCGTTTTACCTACGGCAATATTCTTTCCTACGAGCCGAGAGATGCGGTTACTTACAGATATTACACCACTTTGAAAGGTGTGATGGAAAAGGAAAATCCATCAAGTACCGAATTTATTGTGCCGCAGAAACTTAAAGAACTTTTTGAGGCAAGAGATTTCGGACAATATGCCGACAAAAACGGCGAACTGCCTGTTTGTTTTATCTCAAACAACGACATCACCGGCGGCAACAGCGGCTCGCCTGTGCTTGACGGAGACGGAAACCTTATCGGTATTGCGTTTGACGGCAATGGCGAAGCAATGAGTGGCGATATCGATTTCGAGAAAAATCTGCAACGTTGCATCAATGTTGATGTGCGCTATATGCTTTTTATTATTGACAAATTCGCTGGCGCAAAACACTTGATTGATGAAATGAAAATAGTGAAATAAGTCGATAAGTTTGTAAGTCTATAAGTCCGTGAGTCGTTAATTGACTTATAAACTTATAGACTTACTGACTTACAAACTAAAAAAATGAGAATAGATATTCTTACATTATTGCCCGAATTGCTTGACAGTCCGTTGAATAACTCAATTTTGAAGCGGGCGCAAAATAAGGGTTTGGTAGAAATTTATGTGCATAATTTGCGCGACTATTCACAGGACGAAAAACATCGGCGGGTTGATGATTACGCTTTTGGTTTTTCGGCGGGAATGGTTATGCAGATTGAACCGATATATTTGGCTATCAATGAGTTAAAAAATCAAAGAGAGTATGATGAAGTAATTTTTATGTCGCCTGATGGCGAGCAATTTTCGCAAAGTATCGCAAATAATTTATCATTAAAAGAAAATTTGATAATTCTTTGCGGACACTACAAAGGTATTGATTACCGAATACGCGAACATCTGATTACCAAAGAGTTGTCAATTGGCGACTATGTAATTACTGGCGGCGAGTTACCCGCTGCGGTGGTTACAGATGCAATTGTTCGCTTAATTCCGGGTGCAATTAGCGATGAGCAATCGGCGTTGTCAGATTCATTTCAAGACAACTTGATTGCCCCGCCTGTTTATACTCGCCCCGCCAACTTCAACGGCTGGCAAGTGCCTGAAATTCTGCTCTCCGGCAATGAGCGAGCAATAAAAGATTGGGAACTCGAACAGGCGATTGAGAGAACAAAAAAACTAAGACCAGAGTTGATAAAAGAGTTGTAAAAGTAAATTAAAATCTTAAATAAAAATTAAACCAATGATTAAAAAAGTATTATTTTTTCTGGCAGGATTGATGATATTTTCTGCCAATTTGAAAAGTCAAAACGTTGTTTCGGTTTTTGACAAAGTTCTGTTTTATGATGGATACAACAGTTTAGAGGCATTAGCAAGCGAAATTGTACCTCTTCCTGAAGGCTTTTTCCGTTTAAAAACAAATTTAATCACCACCAAATTGTCAGAAGAGCAGTTAAACCTGCTGAGCGGCAATATCAAGTTAGATGTGGTTGTTAAGGCGGCGTGCGATAATTATGACAGGTTAGGCAACGTAAATATCGCTTTTGTTGATAAAGATGCCGAAGAGTTGTACAATCCAAACGAAGTGCAACGGATTGAAATTGCGCGTTTTATCACGCCTTTTATGAATAAAAACAGGCAACCCGACACCGTGCCATACGTTTTTCAGGTGGATTATTTGCAGCATATTTTTCAAGACAAAAATCTGCGCGAGCAATACGATTTTTGGTTGGAGTTAGATATTTTTGGCGTTCCCTACGCAGCAAACACGCAGGTAGCAGGTTGCAGCGGCAGAAGTGACACTTTCTATGGCTCAGTTACTTTTAACACCACCGCAGCGAACAACACATTGAAAAACAACAATGTCTTTATCCCTCTCTTTATGAAGCACAATTTGAATAATTATCAAGAAGGTGCTACCGATACAATTGGCAAGACCATTAAAAACAAACTTTTTACAATAGAAAAAAACCTTACAGATGCGCAATTAGTGCTGATTACCTCAAATCACGGCGCAAACTCCGGTGGGGAAGAGTATAATCGCCGTTGGCATTACATTTATTTGAATAATGATGAAGTTTTGCGTTACAGACCGGGACGAACTTCCTGTGAGCCGTTTAGGGTTTATAATACGCAGGGAAATGGAATTTATGGCAACAGTCCAAGAACAGATGCACAATGGCAATCGTTCAGCAACTGGTGTCCGGGCGATGTGATAGATACGCACATTATTCAATTGGGTGCGATGCAAGCAGGCGAATATCTATTTACTATTGATGTGCCTACCGCCGTTTTTGTTGAACAACAGGGTTATTTTCCGCTATCGCTATATTTTCAAGGCAAAACGAGCGGAATATTAAATTTAATCTTAAAAGAAAACGATGTTATAATATCGCCTAATCCTGTGGAAAGTAGTTTTTCGATTGAGACCTCCGTAATGGTAAAATCCGTAACCGTCAGCACTATTACAGGACAACAATTAATCAGCAAAGAGAGGGTCTCAAGTATTGACGTCTCTTCTTTTGCCTCAGGTATCTATTTAGTATCTGTGGAATTGGCAAACGGCTATAAATCAGTACAAAAAATCATAAAAAAATAGAGAAATTTTTATTGATTTGATAAAAAAATGTAATTTTGCATTTAAATTTTTTAAGAAATTATGCTTACTTTAAAAAATATTACAGAAAATCGAGAATTGGTAATAAAAGGTCTGCAAAAAAAATATTTTGCAGATGCAGAAATTATTATTGACGAAATAATTGTGCTTGATAATCAACGGCGCAGCGTACAAAAAGAGTTAGACGAAAATCTTGCTCAAAGCAATAAACTTGCCAAGTCAATAGGTGTGCTTATGCATCAAGGTAAAAAAAGCGAGGCAGAAGAGGCAAAGGCGCAAACTGCGCATTTTAAAGAGCAAAGCAAGGTTTTGGGCGCGCAACTTGACGAAATTGAAATCGCTCTGCGCGACAAACTTTTGCAAGTACCAAACCTGCCAAACGAACGTGTTCCCGAAGGTCGCACAGCCGAAGATAATGTTGTTGAACGTAGCGGCGGTGTTATGCCTCAACTTGACGAAAATGCTGTTCCTCATTGGGACTTGGCAAAGAAATATGACTTAATTGACTTTGAACTTGGCGTTAAAATTACAGGGGCGGGCTTTCCCGTTTACAAAGGCAAAGGGGCACAACTGCAACGTGCGTTAATTAATTTTTTCCTTGACGAAGCACGCGCAGCGGGTTATTTGGAAGTTGAGCCGCCCTATTTGGTAAATGCTACATCGGGCTATGGCACAGGAAATTTACCTGATAAAGAGGGACAAATGTATCACGCAACGGCAGATGATTTATATCTTATCCCA